>ODAI012951430.1_pt1 | contig 11182 bp, 12 predicted proteins | sample 1539321 | NCBI WGS metagenome assembly ODAI01 (sample SAMN02144231, study PRJEB22623) | gut metagenome | biome: sheep rumen | host: Ovis aries | place: New Zealand
AACTTTTTTCTTACCACCGTTTTAAAAAGGTGTGAAAAAGACTCATCGAAAATGCAGACCTTTGCAGCCGCAAATGCCAATCAGTGGGTGACGGATATATCGGTTACGACCGATGTTGGTCTATTGAAGCGACTAATCCGTCCGCAAAGCGGATTACTTATGCCCGCAGGAGCATAGCAAGATGTCTTTTGAGTTACTCAAAAGGTTTCAGGTTACCCGCGAAACTCCCATCTTGCCCTTGCAGGGGGCTGGGGTCTGACTCCGAAGTCGTCATCCTCTGATTTGGAGAAGCGATAGTAACGTATCATAGATAATATGGAAGAAAACAAAAAACGAAGGACGGGTCGATACCCGAAGAACAACAAACGGACACACTGTGTCATGGTACGCTTCGATGATGTGGAATGGGCCAGGTTCCTCACGCTCTACGAGCAGTCAGGAGTCTATGCCAAAGCCGTTTTCGTCAAGTCGCGCGTCTTTGGCGAGACATTCAAGGTCGTAAAAGTCGATAAGACAATGGTGGACTTCTACGAAAAGCTGTCATCATTCCCCGCTCAGTTCCGGGGTGTGGCGGTCAATTACAATCAGGTGGTAAAGGAACTGCGTAGCCACTTTTCGGAAAAGAAGGCAATGGCCTTGCTCTATCGTCTAGAGTCTATGACCCGCCAGATGATGGAACAGGGACAGCAGATCGTGGCATTGGCAAAGGAGGCAAGGGAAAGATGGTTGCAAAGATAACGATCGGAAGTTCCCTTTTCGGTGCCATCAAGTATAACGCCGACAAAGTGAATATAGGGAAAGGCCAGTTACTGGACACTAACAAGGTGTTCAACAACGGTGACGGTAAGGTCGATGTTGCACAGGTGTTGGCAGACTTTGAGAAGCGGATGCCCAGACAGATGCGGACGGAGAAGCCTGTCATCCATATCTCACTCAATCCCCATCCTGACGACAGACTGACGGACGGGGAACTGACACAGATGGCGCATGAGTATATGCAGCGCATGGGATATGGTGACCAGCCTTATATCATCGTCAAGCATGAGGACATCGATCGCCATCATCTGCACATTGTTTCCGTCCGTGTGGACGAGCAGGGCAAGCGCGTTAAAAGCGACTTCACCAAACGGAGAAGCCTTGCCATCATCAGGGACTTTGAACAGAGATACGGACTGCATCATGGCAACAAGCGAGAAGAGGAAAGACTGTCCAACCGCATCCCGCCAGTCAATCCTTCCGAGGGTGACATCAAGAAGCAGGTAGGCAATACGGTCAAAGCCTTATTCCATGACAACCAGTTTCAGACCATTGGCGAACTACGTGCGTTGTTATCACTCTATAACTTGACTGTCGAAGAGGTAAGGGGTAACGTCAGAGGTGAGGACTATAACGGTCTGGTCTATTCCGTCATTGATGCCGATGGCAATAAAGTTGGCAATCCGTTCAAGTCATCCCTATTTGGCAAGTCCGTTGGCTATGAGGCATTGCAGAAAAAAGCAGCATTCTCCAAGAAGAACATCAAGGATAAGAATCTGACAGAGCCGACCAGGAAAGTCTTAGAGTATGCCCTTAAACGGACTTACGACAAGGACGAGTTTGTCAGGATGCTCAAAGAAAAAGCTATTGATTGTGTCTTCCGCTATACGGATGAGGGCAGGATCTACGGTGCCACGTTCATCGACCACCGTACCCATTGCGTCCTCAACGGTTCCCGGATGGGCAAGGCTTTTTCTGCCAATTCGTTTGAACAGCATTTCAACACGCCGCCAGAAGAACAGATTCCTTTCAAAGAAAAGGAAGAACAGGAGGAACAGCCGAATACTGGCAGCACATCGGCAGAAGGTCAGCAGCAATCCGCTTCCCTCAATGAACTGGAACACTACGAAAGCAAAGGCGGTTTCGCATCATTCCTTGATGCTCTTGACATCCTCAATACCGACAATCCTGTCACTGATGCAGAGGAAGAGGCATTCCGTCGCAGGTTGCAGCGCAAGAGGAAAAAGCGTCGTGGCCCAAGACTTTAATCAGACAACAATAGTATCACCAATTTAATTCAAATGTATTATGCAACAAGAAGATGATTTGAGGGCATTGGCGAAAATCATGGATTTTCTCCGTGCCGTGAGTATTATTCTCGTAGTGATGAACGTCTATTGGTACTGCTACGCCAGTATCGTGGAGTGGCACCTGAACATCGGTGTGGTTGACCGCATCATGATGAACTTCAACCGTACCGCAGGGCTGTTTCATTCCACGCTCTACACAAAACTATTCTCTGTTCTTCTACTTGCTTTGTCGTGTATGGGTACGAAAGGCGTAAAGGAGGAAAAGATTACTTGGAAACATATTAGCATCGCACTTGCTATTGGCTTCATCCTGTTTTTCCTCAACTGGTGGATTCTCAACCTGCCACTACCCTTTGAGTTCTGCACAGCCCTGTATGTCCTAACGCTGACCCTCGGCTATATCGGTCTGCTGATGGGTGGCCTGTGGATGAGCCGTCTGCTTCAGAACAACCTCATGGATGATGTGTTTAACAACGAGAATGAATCGTTTATGCAGGAAACCCGTCTGATGGAGAACGAGTATTCCGTCAATCTGCCGACACGTTTCTACTACAAAAAGAAGTGGCACAAGGGCTGGATTAACGTGGTCAATCCCTTCCGTGCCACTATTGTACTTGGTACTCCTGGTAGTGGTAAGTCGTATGCCATCGTTAACAACTTCATCAAGCAGCAGATAGAAAAGGGCTATTCACTCTACTGTTACGATTACAAGTACCCGGACTTGTCGATGATTGCCTACAACCATCTGATGAATCACATGGATAGTTATAAGGTAAAGCCGAAGTTCTATGTAATTAATTTCGATGATCCACGCAGAAGTCACCGCTGTAACCCCATTCACCCAGATTTCATGACGGATATATCGGATGCCTACGAGTCTGCCTACACCATTATGCTCAACCTCAACAAGACGTGGGTACAGAAGCAGGGAGACTTTTTCGTGGAGTCTCCAATCATCCTGTTTGCCGCCATCATCTGGTTCCTCCGTCTCTATGAGGATGGCAAATATTGTACCTTCCCCCATGCCGTGGAACTATTGAATCAGAAATACGAGGATATATTTCCGATTCTTTCCAGTTATCCCGAACTGGAAAACTACATGTCCCCGTTCATCGACGCATGGCAAGGAGGTGCAGCAGATCAGTTACAGGGTCAGATAGCATCTGCAAAGATTCCTCTGTCCCGAATGATTTCCCCACAACTTTATTGGGTGATGTCAGCCAGTGAGTTCACGCTTGACATCAATAATCCACAAGAGCCGAAAATCCTGTGTGTCGGCAATAATCCCGACCGTCAGAATATCTACGGTGCAGCCCTTGGTCTGTATAACAGCCGAATAGTAAAACTCATCAATAAGAAGGGTATGCTCAAGTCATCGGTCATCATTGACGAGTTGCCTACCATCTATTTCAAGGGACTTGATAACCTCATTGCCACCGCACGAAGCAACAAGGTGGCTGTCTGTCTTGGATTTCAAGATTTCAGCCAGTTAGTCCGAGATTATGGTGATAAGGAGGCGAAGGTAGTTCAGAACACCGTAGGCAACATCTTCAGTGGTCAAGTTGTAGGCGAAACAGCCAAAACACTGAGCGAGCGTTTCGGCAAAGTCCTTCAAAAACGACAGTCCATGACAATTAACCGTCAGGATACTTCCACCTCCATCAACACGCAGATGGACAGCCTGATTCCTGCCAGCAAAATCTCAGGTCTGACGCAAGGAATGTTTGTCGGTGCCGTCTCAGATAACTTCGATGAGCGCATCGACCAGAAAATCTTCCATGCTGAGATAGTTGTCGATACCGAGAAAGTTTCCAAAGAGACCAAAACTTACAAACCTATTCCCATTATCACTGATTTCACTGACGAGAATGGCAATGACAATATGGATCAGATGGTCAAAGAAAACTATATCCAGATAAAAAAGGATGTTAAGGATATTGTGACTAATGAACTAAAACGTATCGCTGAGGATCCTGATTTAGCACATTTAACAAAGAAATGATTTTAGGGGATGTGCTCAACAAGAAGCACATCCCCTATAAAACAATGTAGACGAAACCTTGAGAATTATATAGTAGGTTGTAAACTCAAGACATGCAAAATCATCAAAATGGATGATGCAATTAAAAGCAGAGACATCAATATGAGCCACACGAACCCAATATTCATCCATATACGAGTACAATTGCTTGCATCCTTCCCTTTTTTATAGACAAAATCCCCATCTTTTGTCGGATTGAAATAGTCAACCAAGATATATTTATATACAGCGGTCATCAACACATAATGTGTCAAATCGAGGAACAGATATATTAGGGCTAAGGCTAAAGCCCATTTTATTTCTTTTGTGGGGACAAAGGCTTTGTCTATATAAGACAAGGTCCATGAACATGCAATAACCGAATAAACGAGGTTTCGTCCTACTGATCTTGCCTTTGATGACATGTCTGCAAGATACGAAGCCACCACATTTCCGTCTTTTGTATGATTCTTATTTCCTTCCATTGTTTTTTATAACTTTAATTATATCACCTTTTTCTACAAGCACAATTCCTATCGGCGGATAGACACTGCCAACTATTTTTTCCCTCAGAGGAGAGGAAATTGCCTTTCCTGTTAATTTGGCTATTTTGTCAAGCAAATCCTCTGTAGGACTAAGAAAAGCCCCTTTCTTTATACATGTTGAGGCAACTCTTCCTAATTTTACTTCAAAAACGCCCATTTCTTTGAGTGGGGGGTATATAGATGAACGCTTTTTATTCCCACGTTTTTTTATCCTTTGTAATGTCACCCTCTTTCCTATAGGCAGATAGGGTGTATTCCCTTTATCACCAATATGGTATATGGATTCTATTGCTTTACCGATGTTAGGATATATTGACTCAAGTGACTCTATATCAGTTGGGTGAACCATTGATGTCTTTTCAACATGGTCTATATCTACTACATAGAATTTCCCAATTGATGACACAATTGTTTTTTTACGACCAATCTGACTTATCTTATTTCGTTTTTTTCCCATATATTCGTTTTTAATAATGTCTCCATAAAAAAAGATCATCTCCGCGTTTCCACTCACGCCAGAAATCCCAAACGTGTTCAATCATTAGATCCGTCTGAAGTGAGGTGTGCACAATATCCCCTTTTTTATCATAGATTACTTTGATGTTCTGTTCAAATGATTTGAATGGAACTTTTACCTTTGCAATCCTTCCAATTGCATTTTGGGGATTTTGGTTGTCATCTAAGATGGTACCAAAATCAGGTTTTTCTTCAGAACGATAGTTTCCATTGCGCAGCATATCAGAAACGGCATTAAATGGATCATAAATACTATCCAACTTACTAATGCTGATGATTTTGACTTTCGTAGCAGGATAATGAGTCTGTAAGAACTCCTCTAATTGCACTTCTTCCTCAGACTTCTTACATCCTGTTAACAACAATAAAGCCATACAAATCGTTACAACAATCTTCATATTCTTTACATAGTAACTCTTATAGAAGCGAAGAATAAAAATAACAAAGAAATCCAGTTCCAAATAAAAAGAAATACGGTTTCATTTAATGCGAGATGAAACAAAATGTTCCTATGTAAATGTCTCCATGACCTGTGCTAATCACGATCACATATTCACCACTTCCGTATTCAGAAAGATCATAGGAGACAACATTTCCATAATACATTTGAGGATTATCGTTGATTATTTCATTGCCATTATGATATATGACAATACTTCCGTAGCCAAGATCTTCTTGAAAAGAAATGTGCAGGAATTCAGAATCAGAATAGAAGATTGCATTAATATCATTCACATTTTGAGAAGGTGAGCGCCAAATATCAGTTGGAAATTTAATACAACTATTTGCCTCTGATACTTCAAAATAGTGAATGCTACTACATGTAGCAGAACTTGCATTAATTGCTAAACATGCCATAAATAGAATGGCGAAAATAATCTTTTTCATACCTTTGAGCTTTTTTGGCAGCAAAGATATAATAAAATTTCCGCCGCTGCAAATCGCTTTGGTTTATTTGTTGCACCTTAGAAATATGTATCTATTGGAAATCAGATGGTTATGGAACCGTCTTGCATTTTCCAGAGCTGTATTTGCAACAAAAATTATAGTCGTTTTTTCTTTATTCTAGATCTGGTAGAACGTACGGTTGTATCTGAAACACCTAAAACGTCTGCAACATCATAATCGTCATAACCCAAATCTTCGAGAATCAAGAATACATATTGGCGAACACTTAGAGGTGTATATCGCTCTATCCAGCCAGAGAACACCTTATTATTTATGATTTTATAAAAGTCAACCAATGAGTTTAAATCCTCATCAGTATAATGAACTATAGACTTTTTGTTCTTTATTATCTCATAGATCGTGTACCCTTTTTGCAGTTCTGACATGATAGATTTATAGAGTGTTGATATATTGTCTTTAAGTTCATCAATCTCCTTTTGCTTTGACCTGTCAGATGTCTTTAATATCTTTATTTTCTCTATGTTTTTGCTGATTTCTTCCTCATAATTAGATATTTTACTTACGTATAATCCTATTTCATGTTGATACATACTTACTTTTTCAGAAAAGCTTTCTATCTCAGATTTGTAAGTGTTATTCTTGTTGGTGAGTGAATTTATTGTGCTGTTATATGATCTGACCTTCCTTTGGTGATGACGTAGAAAAACAAGAAGGGCAATACTGGCTAAAAAGGCAATAATAAGAGCATATAATATTTTCTGATATAATTCCGACTCGGATTTCGCTCTATCAAATTTTAACTGAAGTTCTTGCACTGTTTTAGAGTTCTTATTAATTGTATCATTCAGACTATCCAGTTTTAAGGAAATGATATATGCATCATTGTAGTTCCCAATTTCTGCATAATATTTTGCGACCATTTTATAGAGCTCTTTTTTTGTCTTCACGTCGTTTATTGACAAAGCATAATCCCAATATTCTTTTGCTCTTATAGTGTCACCTCGTAAATATTCAATTTTTCCAAGTAACATCTTTGCATGAGGATTTGAGTGTATAGAGTCAGATTGCAAAGCGTTATTCTTCGACATATCAATTTCACCTTTTTCATAATACATCTCACCTACATCTACTAATATATCTGCTTTTAACACAGAATCAACGTCATCAATATACCGTAGTCCAGATTCTAAATAATAATAAGCACTATCCGACAAGTTAACCGCTGCATATGAAGATGCAACCATAACAAATGCTCGGCTGATTAGAGTCCTATCTTTAAGCTCAAATGAACTGTCCAAGAATTTTTTTGAATACTCCAGAGTTAAAGTTGTGTTATCTGTAATATAGTTCAAATAGCTAAGTCTTTCATAGATTTTGTTTGTTATCCGAGAATATCCATCTTCAATAGACAGACTTTCCGCCTTCTTCAAATATTGGGCACTCACTTCTAATTGTTTTTTTGCATAACTCATCATTCCTTTATAATAATATGAATCTGCTAAATGATAAGAATCATTATTATTCTCAAAAATCTTAATACTATAGTCTATTAAAGAATCGTTATCTGGGACTTTTTGTTTTTTTATGTTGGCAGATGTATATAATAAACCATATAATGCTTTTAATTGATTATCTTCCAAAGTCTCATAATCAATTTCTCTGAGAATAGATAATGTGCTGTCAGGACTTTCGTTAATAATATACTCTGCCATTTCGAGAGATTTACTAATATTGCTCTGTGAGCATGACATTAAGATTGCCATAACGGTAACAAATAACCAGGGGCGTATAAGATTTATACTTATATTCGTATTATAGTTCATAATCAAAACATTTACATATTGTTTGTGCAAAAATACGGATTTATGACCGAATTGCGAAAGATACCAAATGGTATTTATGAATTTTTAAGAATATTGTATCATTTAGGATATAATATCCTAACAAAATGGCTCAAAAATAGCATTACTCGCCCAAAAGGGAAGCGAGTCCACTTATATATAAACGAACTTGTTTATCAGTATCAAAAGATATAATATTGGACCGAAACAATAAGGCACCACATGTTAACTGATAGTAAGTCTTAAATGAATTGATTAACCTTGGATTATCTTTCATTACCAGAGCATTTTGGGCAATATATTGGATTTCTTTCTCAATATATGATTCTATAATATTATCAAAGTTCGGATATAGTTTTCTTGCCTGAACTATAATATTCAATAATGCTGGATTAGGATCTGCTTGCCCATAATTCTCCGTTATATCTGTACAAATCCTCTCAAAAGGGGTACGATAATAGCTAAAAAAACCTGTTATAGTTGAATTCGTAATAGAGACACAACTGATTTCTGATGAGTCAAACTTACGAAGAAATCTTTCTAAAATAATGGAGTTGAATAATTCACTCTTGTTCTTGAAAAAGTAAAAAATGGCTCCACGTGTCTTTCCAATAGAACTTTCAATCTGCTCTATTGTAATTGCCTCCCAATTATAGACAAATAGTAATTTGTAGGTTTGAGACAATATCAGTTCGCGAGTATCTTTCTTTCTCTGCATAAAAAGTATGGGAACATTCACCTTCAACAAGCCATTGGGAGAGGCCGTAACGAGGTGAAGTCCCATACTTATATGATATGAGCACATATAGTACAAACTTCACATCTGTCTCGTTACTTCTTATTCCCAATTTTAGTTGAAGACAAATATGAACCCTTAAATTTTGTGCAAAGATACGAAGAAATATTTGATTAACCGTTCTTTTTAACAGTCAATAACACTACTCCATAAGAAAATCTTCCGCTTTCAGGCACTAATAATAATATTTTCTCTCCTTCACAAAGAGATTTTGTTTTTACTAATTCATCCAATGCAGCAAAAATAGAAACGGATCCAATATTGCCAACACTGGTCAAATTCGTGAACCATCTGGATTCGTCAAGCGGAATCTTTCGACGTTGAATCTCATCATCTAACTTACGATAGAAGTACATAGATGATATATGTGGAATAATATAGTTAATGGACTGTGGGTCTGTTTTGTGTTTGTTGAATGCATGCTCAATGGCATCAACAAATAAGGGAATAACATGTTCATTTAGAACCTTCACATTTTGTTTCAACGCCCAAACGGACTTCTTTGCCAAGTCTTCATAAGAAAAATTCTTCCAACTTAAAAGATTCCCATTAGAATCGAGATCAGCCCCCATGTACATACACACAGGCATACTATTTGCGTATGAAATACATTCAATCCAATTGATTTGCAAACTTATAGGACTATTCGAATTCCCTTCCAACAAACAACATGCAGCTCCATCAGATAACATAAATCGTAAGAAATCCTTCTCAAATGCTAAAATAGGATTCTCACTTACGTTTGTCATTTCCTCATACTCCTTTTCATATGATTTTGACAGAAGGCCTGCAGAAGACAATTCTGATGTTGAACAAATAGCGTTCATTGAATTACCAGAAAGAACTGACATATATGCGGTTTTAAGAGCAGCAATACTGGTCAGACAAACTCCTGCTAAAGAGAATAACTCAAGAGAATGATTAAATGTTTCTCCATGAACCATAGATGCATGAGACGGAATATATTGGTCAGGGGAAGAAGTTCCGCAACAAAGAACTTCAATCCTATTCAGTTCGTCACTCGTCAACATCTTCTTAATTGCCAATGATGCTAGTTCTGCATTTGTATGAGTAATTTCTTGATTCTTAGTTAATGCATAAAACCTTTGTTTTATACCATTCTGTCTAAGAATAATATTACGAACTCTAGAAGGTTTTCCTCCAATAAGTCCTAAATAATCCTCCATTTCATCATTCCCTACTGGAGAGTTAGGAAAAAATGACGCAATTTTTGTAATATATACTTCTTTCACCATACAAAAGATACTAATTGTTATGTAATGGCGCAAAGATACGAAAAATTACAGAAACTACAATGATTTTTCTTATTTTTTAACTAAAGAATACAAATTATTCATTGAATCAAGTAGAAAATCGGAATTTAGTCCCGTTGAGGCCGATTCTACAAGAGCCTGACCATAATACAAATAAACAAATTGTTTCGCGCAACTCAGGACATCAATATCTTCTTTAATCTCACCTTTTTCAATACCTTTATGCAGAACAAATCCCCACATACTAATATCTTTATTGACATTCAATTTGTACCACTCCTTGACATCGGGAAACAAATCACAAGCTTCGAGTATAATTGAAATGTAGCAGCGACTTATGTTAGATTTGGGTAAAGGACCCAGAATAGTCAAAAAAGCCTGCATCGTCTTTTGAATACCAGACACATAGGCAATAATATAATCTTTCACGGAATCATATTTGTAATCCTGAAACTTTAAAGCGACATTTTGTTTGTCAAATACAAATTCCTTAATTATATTGTGAAAAAGTTCTTCTTTATTGTCAGCATAATAAAAAATTGCACCTCTGGTCAAACCAGATTCTTTTTCTATGTCAGACAGTGACACACCGTAAAAACGATTCTGCAAAAACAGTCTGAAAGCTGCCTTGTATAGGGTCTCTTTGTTACTTTTGCGCATAATTTTCTTAATTTTGGCACAAAAATACATAAAAAATTTCATATTTCAATGAAAATTCGTAATTTTGTGCAACATACTGATGAGTTTGGTATGGGCATGGATCCTGTTGTGTCAACAAAAGGGAGAAAATAGTAACGCGCAGCAGGTCCATGCTTTTCTTTTTTATTTCTTTATTATTTTATTAGAATAACCGTTTTTTATTAGAATTTGTTGCAAATACTACACGAAAACAACAAAAATGGCCTGATTTTAAAGCGTTTTTGGCTCTCAACGTGCAACATTCCATTTGGTATTTTAAATAATAATTTGTATCTTTGCAACAATTATTCTTTTTATGATGCTGTATTTATTCACCAATAACAATACAATTATGAAAAAAAGTCGTTTATTTCTTCAGAGTCAAGTATGCCACTGTATCATGGCAATACTTATGACCTTGGCTATGTCTGGTTGCTATGCCGATGCAGATGGTATTACAACGTCAAATTCATCCTCTCTTGGATTATCAACGGATATAAACTATTCGGTTTCTACATTATCTCCTTTAGATGATGT
>ODAI014488341.1_pt1 | contig 11182 bp, 7 predicted proteins | sample 1539321 | NCBI WGS metagenome assembly ODAI01 (sample SAMN02144231, study PRJEB22623) | gut metagenome | biome: sheep rumen | host: Ovis aries | place: New Zealand
CAACAGGAATAACCAGTCGTCCGTCGCGCATGGTAGGAGTGACATCCTTATCGACAAACCCTTCCGACTGTGCGCCTCTTAGGATACTGTTCAAGGTATGTGAAATGCTATTCGAGGTACGGCTAAGTTCTCTCCGTATTTGTAAGAGCGTCGTGGAAGCATTATCCTTTATCCGGCCAAACTTATCGATGAGGTTGTTAATCTTATCAATCAATTGTGGAAAAACCATCACATCACCGGCCAGTTGCCGTAGGGCAGGATAGGGCAGGTTTTCTTCTTCCGATTCTTCTTTAGTCAGAAAACGTATGATATCCCGAATGGTTTCCAAAGAACGCTTTAAGTCGAACAACTCGTTTTCATCCAGATACATGCCTTCCACCTTGATACGCTGAAGGGATGGACGGATGTCAAAGAAGAACTGATTAGGGAAATTGTCTTCTTCTTGGATAATCCGGATAAACTCGGAAGTCTCATTCAGTCGGCTTAGGATTGTTTCGTATTGGTTTGAGAAAGACATATCCTCCACACGTTGTTCACCTAACGTGCTTAGACATTTCTCTTTCAACAGCTGTCGGATGCTGTCGAAACCAATCTTTTGTTCATAGTTCTTGGGATAAATCATGCGTTTAAAAAGTTGAACATGCAAAAATACGACACAAAAAGATTTATTGCAAAATTCGAAAGAAGTATTTGCAGATGTTCGGAAAAGCACTTATTTTTGCATGTCCTTTCGAAAAGGTATTGGAGAGATGCCAGAGTGGACGATTGGGCCGCACTCGAAATGCGGTGAACGGGTAACCGTTCCCAGGGTTCGAATCCCTGTCTCTCCGCATAATAATTGCTATAACAATTTGATTCGCAAATAGTTATAGCAATTTTATTTTTATTATCACCCAATTATTCACCAAATAACCTGTAGGCATTTTTGCCTGCTCACTTGCTGAATGTGGATATTGTTGATTGTTCTAGCAGTGCTACTGACGGGCAGGTTGAACTGGGAGCTTGGGCATTTCCAATAAGGGATCTATCATATGCCAAATATATTGATAGGCTCTCTTAGGCTTGTATTCTGTATCAAAAGGCAGAGGATAATTGGCAGCCCCCAACCATGAGTCGTAATCGCTTAGATTCCAGAAGGTGACGCATTCCACTACATCCTTATGTTTACGGAGCACGCGAAAGACTCGAGCATATTGGTCGGCCAAATATTGCTTAACGGAATCTGTCACATTCACAGCTTCACGACTGAATCGTAGGCGTCCGCCCATTTCCGTATTGATACGTATGTCAAGCTCTGTCATGTGAATGTGGTTCACGACAGTCTTGTAGAGAGAAAGTGCATCGTCAATTTCCTGTTCTGCAGGACCATAGATATTGTAGTGTCCTTGCATACCAATGCCATCGATGGGGACGCCAGACTCCTTCATCTTTTTTACCATTTCATAGATACGACGGCTTTTCACAGGGTCGCACTCATTGTAGTCGTTATAGAAAAGGAGGGCCTTAGGGTCAGCTTCGTGTGCATATTGGAAAGCCTTTGCGATAAACTCGTCGCCACAAAGTTCGTACATTACTGATTGGCGATATGGGTCTACAGCATTCTTGTCATCAGTTATTGCCTCGTTTACCACGTCCCATGCGTAGACGATGTCCTTGTAGCGGTTTACGACAGCATAGATATGGTTGCGCATACGCTGATAAAACACCTCCTTAGTAGGATTGTCGTCAGTCATCCATTTACCAATCTGGGAATGCCACATCAGACAGTGTCCGCGAAGTTTGATGTTGTTGGCACGGCAGAAATCAGCAATGCGATCTGCTCTTTCCCAATTAAACTGTCCCTCGTTGGGCTCTGTGGGTTGCGGCTTCATGTCGTTCTCACAAGTTATACTGTTGAATTCTTGCTTGATGAGAGCTTGTTGTTCAGCATCAGTCACGTTCCGTTGATTTACGGAAACGCCAATCATAAAATAGTCTTTATAGACATCTTTAAGTCCTTGTGACCATACAGACGTGCTGTTAACTGCTATGAACAGCACAAGAAGAAGGAGTTTACAGAGATTTTTCATAATGATAATTATTATTGTTTTAAACTACTACAATTCTATTATTGTAAAAACTCTTGTTGATGTAATCCAATATTTGGAGAGTAACAGCTTTTCTTTTAGTAGTCTTTCTCGCTTACCTGACTGTCAGGATATTGCTTACCGTTCAGTCGGACATTTTTGAATATCAAAGAGTCACATCCCTTAACGATGAAAGGATCACCGGGTTTCTCTACTTCTGCATTGAAGTTCTCAAGCAAGACTTTTCCTATCTCCTAATTTGGATTGCCGATAAACCTTAAAGGATAGGAACTTTTGACATCGAAGTTTCTGAATACGATACCATCTACTCTTCGTGTTTTGATCTCTGGCTCGCTGACAATTTGAACCGCACTCCCGGTAAAGGATCCTCTGTAATTATCGAAAACAATATTGCTGAGGTCCATATATCCCTCGCTCCTTTAGAGAGATACCTTTTAGGGAAATCGGCAAATATCCCGTTGTTTCCAACGGCTTGCTACTATAAACAAAAACTATAGCTGTATTGAAAGCACTCTTCTCGGCAGAGAAGGACGTCTTTTAAACTGCTAAAAACCAAACATTTCTCCATATTCTTGTTCAAGATAATTTCAGAGTCTTGCTTTCTGTAATGTCATTCCGTCAGTCTTTTGCTATGCCCATTGCTGGATCACCTTTGCTACCGCTTAGGAATTTCGCTGTCAAGCGGGAGGTTGGTGAAAGTGGGGGTGGCGACTGCTGGGGGATCGTAACCGTCGGCGCGGCCGAAGACGGTGAAGTCGATGACTCCGAGCGGCTGGGCCTTAGGCCAGTCGGTCACAGTCAGGCGCACGAAGCGGGTGCGGGCAGGGGTGAAATCGCTATAAAACGTATCGCGGGCGACAGTGTTATCTGTGCAATCCAAAACGGTGGTGAACTGTTTCCCGTCCATGGACACTTCCAGCTTGAATTTGTACACTGGCAGCGGTCCGCCACGCATGCCGAAGCCGCGTCGGGCGCCGCTTCCGAACAGCACTCGCATCCCATCCACTTGAAAATACTGCACCACGTCGAAGCGCGTGGCTGGGGACAGCTCGATGGTCAACTGTGGCTGCGGATCGTTTGCAGCCGGACGCCAAAGGGTGCCGCTATAGTCATCAACGGCATAAGCGGCCGGGTATCCGTCCTGTTGGGAGGAACACTTGGAAAGGGCGTTCATCGCCTGCATCTTGTTAATGGTTACCGGAATGGAGGTCTGGCAGGCGGACTGGCCCGGGGCTGGTTGCGGACAGTCCGTGATGGTGACGCTCATCAGGCCGTCCTCGTCGAAATGGACTTTGTCCATGCCGATTCGACGGCCGCCCGGCGGATTGGACAGCACGATTGTATAGAACTGCCACCATTCTCCGTCAGGTCCCTGCACGATGGAACCGTGTGCCGTGCCAGTCACTAGGCCATCGGTTTTGCGAAGTAGAGGATTGTTCGGTGCATAGGTATAAGGCCCCAATGGAGACGTGGCGGTATAATATCCTTCTGCATACGTTTTCCATTGAGTGCCGGAGGCGGAATACTCTAGATAGTAGATCCCGTTCCGCTTAATCACCCATGGACCTTCGATCCAGGCTACGCCCGGATACTCGTTCTTCTCGCCATAACGCTCCCAGGCGTGCATCGGATTGAAGCCGAACAGGTGGACTGGCTTGTCGGCGAAACGGGTGAGATCCTTCGGATCTAGTTTCACGCCATAAATGCCGCTGATGCCTCGTCCCGGCCAGAAGAGATACGGCTGGTTGTCTTCATCGATAAAGATTTTGGTGTCAAAACCGCCGTTCCAGCCCAGTTCCACTGGACCGGTCTCCTTGAATGGACCTAGGTCTTGGAAAGGTCCTAGTGGACTGTCGGACACAAAGAGGTTGTCGTTGTTGCCTGACAGATAGAATTTGCCGTTGTACTTGACGATGTCCGGGGCGACTGGAATTCCCTGGACAGGATGAAACTCCCAGTTCAGTAAGTCCTCGGACACCCAGGCGCCTCCGCCTGTGCAATACATGTAATATTTCCCATCCTCTTTCAGGACGGTAACGTCACCGGAAGCATTGCCTCCTGGGCCGATGGGCATGGGAAGCGGGTTGCAGTAACGGGATCCCTGGGCCAACGCGGCCAGGGAAAGGCAAAGCCAAAGCATCGCCGTGAGAATGAATTTTGTCCGCATATTGTTTATATCATTTTAAATTATTACAGATAAAACATAAATGAAAATAGAAAAACGACTGTTGATGAACAAGATGCGTCAAATGACACATCTATGAGTTGTAGTTTCACAATAATTCATTTTACGAGTTACCATAACTATTTTATTTGAGTTCTCTTTCAATCTTTGTCCGGTAATAATCCACGCCTTTGAAGCCAGTGTGGAAGTCCTTAACAATTCCATCTCTACCGACGATAACATACGACGGAATACCGGGGAAGCCCCATTTTTGTCTCAGGGACGATGCCTGGGCATTATTCAGGCGGTAATGATGGCCCTTCATTGAGACTATCATTCTGTCGTACACCTTCTGTGGCGATGATTCATCGGCGATGAATAAGAATACAACGTCCTTGCCTTCAAATTCTTTCTTCATTGGCTCCAAATCTTTGAAGGCTTGACGGCAGGGAACGCACCAAGTGTTCCAAAAATCAATGAAAACCACCTTGCCCTTGAAATCCTTTATCAAATCTACAAATAACGAATCGCCTGTGCTTTCGCTCGCTTGATGTACATAGTAGCCTCCACGAGCATTTTCTTCCGCTATTTTTGCGGCGATTTCGGAATTTTTAGCCTTTACATAATCTGCATAGAACGGGAAACGCATCTTTTCAATTTTAGCGATGATGGAATCTGGTACGACAGCCTGATCGGACAACGGTTGGCAATATTCCTGCAATTTGATGAAATCTTTGAAAAAACTGTCCCCCACGCCAAAAATTTCGTTTTTGAACGCTTCCGCACCCTCGGCACTTTTATTAAGGTCATATAAAATGCGGCCATTCCAATAGAAAATATTATAACTGAATTTGTCGGCATAAAACATCATAATATTGTCAAGACCAAGCGTTCTAGGATAATCCATGTAACTCTCGTCAATCGTAGGCTTCTTGAATTCGGGGATTGAGTCATTGTAGCTCTTGCCGTTGGCTGTGCGGTAGGCACTTTCTATCCAAAAGCTTCCCATCGAAAGGTAATATGCCTCTTCAGATTTCAATAAAATTCTCAGATATTCTTTCGCACGTTTTGTAACTGGCATTACGTTGATACGGTTATTGATATCTTCAAAGAAATCAAAAATATAGTCTTTGTACTCCTTCATCGTGAACTTCGAAATTTTCTCCGCAGCAGTCGGATAGTTGAGCAATTCCTGGTTCAAACTGCGCGACATGCCCAACGACAAGGCATAGTTGATGTCAACATTCTCGCCCGAAAAATAAGGGATCAAGCAGTTGTTGGGAAGTTCCCAAGACTTGTAAATCTGCTGAAAATCGAAATCCACGACCACGGTTTTTCCAGCTGAGATCACAATGTCGTTGCTGATGATTGGATTTGCTCCCAAATACACCGTCTGATGTTTTGTTGTCATTGGTACTTGGATTTCGTAGGTATTGTCGGTGTTGATTCGGCCTGAATACGAGAGTTGTTCGCCCAAAAACGGATTAAAGATAAAGACCTTCACCTCCGCGCTCATTTTTTCGCCAAACGTCCGTCTGTCAAAACCATAAATCTTGCCTTTGACAATAGCCGGCTCCATCGAAAAATCGTTCGTTTCAAGGCTTTCGCCATTGTCCTTGATGTTTAGGGCGTAATTGCGGACGGCATCGGGAACGGCGTTGCGCTTATTGATTTCATCGGCAGAGCGATCGGTGAGTGCGATGTCGTAGAGGATAATGGAGTTGAGGGTTTCGCCTTCGTATAAATCAATAGTTTCCAATGACATGTCGATGGCGGGGAAGTTGAGGACAAAATGAGTTGCTAACTTGCCATCGTCTTTCGGGAAAACCTGTGTATCAAGGTCGATGCCCTCGGCATTGAGTAACTTCCACTTCTTGTCACCGGCACGCAGTGTTGTCCCTGACGAAATGCGAAACCATCCGTCCTGATGACCATGGTAGTTGGTCAAATAAAGTTTGGTGACATCGTTTTTTATTTCGATTTTATCGATGAAGATTCCTATGCATGCCCCCATACTGCGTGCACCTATTGTTGGACTTTCAACCGTTTTCTGCGCCGACGCAGTCAACGAGAGGAACATCAGCAATGCAATAATGATTTGTTTCATAATTTTTAATCGTTATGTTTATATTGATTTAATACAATTATAAATTCAAAACTTTTGTGGGTGCAACTACATGAATAAATGTTGTTGTAGTTATCTCATTTATTAGATATTATGCCTATTAAACTTGCTAATATTGCTAAAACCAAAGTTTTAAAGGTTTTGGCACAAATATGTTACATATAAAGATAATTGTTTTATTTGTAAATTAGAGTTATAACAGCAAAAAATCAAGAGAGTATTTTTCTAAAAATGGAGAAACGGACAAATATAACTAAGAACCCGTGCTTTTCGCCTAATAGCTAGAAAACAAATGAAACGCTCCTTAATCTTATTTTCTGAAAAGAAGTTGTGCAAATTCATAAAGACTGCGTCTCCAAGTCTGCCACTCATGGGCTGTAAGAGGTGACTCGTAATAATACGCATTGAGTCCGAGTTTCTTTACTTTCTCTACGACAGCCTTCGGCGCTTCTCCGCGGGGTTTCTCTACCTCGCGACTGCCATAGCTTACAAAGGTGAGTCTGTTGAGTTTGAGGAAGTTGGGATTGTCCTCAAGGTCCTTTTCCGATATTGTCCCGCCGCTGAAGAGGCCGATTGAGCCGAACACGTCAGGATGGGCAAGGGAGATTTGCCTCGTCTGCATGCCACCCATCGACAGACCTGCAAGGGCGCGGTGTTTAGCGTCGGCGTAGGTGCGGAAGTGCGAATCTATATAGGGGATGACATCCTTGATAAGAATATCGGGAAATCTCTGGAATGCCTGCTGGCTCATTGAACCGTTTTGGCGGGCGGACATATCGAAGGGGGGTGAAGTCTCACCGTTCTCCATCACGATGATGAACGGCTGGCACTTTCCGTCGGCAATGAGATTGTCCATTATCCATCCACAGTGGCCCTGGCGGCTCCAACCTGTTTCGTTCTCGGTATATCCGTGCTGGAGGTAAAGAACAGGATATTTCGTCTTCACATTGTCGTACATCGGCGGAGTATACACGAATATGTGCCTGTGCTGTCCTGTGACCGACGACTTGATGTACAATTCGCGTATCTGTCCGTGAGGGACATCCCTAAGGGCATATTTGTCCTGGTCGTGGGCTGGAATCTCGATTTGAGTACGCTCAGCTCCCGAACCATAGAGAAATACACTGTTGGGGTCCGGCACTTCGACGCCATCGACAATGATGGCATAATAATGGTTGCCCTCATCAAATGGCTGGGTAGAGGTCCCTGTCCAATATCCTTCGGTATCCCTGGACATTGGGAAGACTATGCCATTTATTTGGAACTGAACCCTATACGCTTCTGGAGCATAGACCTGGTTACGGACATATCCTTGAGAATTGGCCTTGGGGTATTCTTTGCCCCACTGATTGGTAGAGAGACTAACAAAGTCTTCCTTCACTTCTTGAGCGTATGCGACACTTACTAGAACAAGGGTCGCAACAATGGCGGTGATAAATTTTTTCATAATATGTTCAGAATTTAATTGTTTATTTCGTTGCATTGTTTATAAATCCTTCAAATTAATATTTCTAAATCCACAATCGGTGGCCTGCCAGCTTCAGTACTGGTGCATCCACAGGGCGTCACCTTTCTCTGAAACGCCGTAGCTGATGAATACCAGGCGCGGCGCGCAGCTGTTGGTTGAACGGCAATCCTGGCCGAAGGTCTGCTGCTGAGAGTACTTAAACGCCATGCAAATGCTGCACTTAAATTATTTGCGATAGACCACAATCTTGCCTTTCTCTTTGCCCGGAATGACTTTCATCATAAGGGTGTTGGTAACCTTTGTGCCGACGCCCATCAAGGTGAGGGTAGCGGTAACAGTAGGTTTAGGGCTAGGATTATTGGAGATAAGTTCCTTCTCGGTAAGTTCGCCGGCCCAAAGGACAGGACCGTAGGTATGGTTGAGTATCCATTCTCCCGGTGTTATGTCGTCAAAAACATACTCGTCAACACCGTCCTTAAGCATAATAATCTTGGTGTCAGCAGTCTGACGGTAGGCAAAACTGCCTCCCTGTCCTGCGCTACGTTTGGCAATCTGGATTTCGGCACCGCATCCGAGGGTCGCAAGGGTGTTCTCTTTGTAGTTTTCGAGACCGTCATCGAATGCCTCGACCTCGAAGAAGTACTCTGGACTAGTATTAAGGCTGTGCATATACAAGGTGTTCTTTTCGTATACTATATAGCTGTTATACAGTTTATTGGGTTCGATGCCGTAACGAACGATATATCCATCTGCACCAGGAACGGGGTTCCAAAGAAGATTGGCTTCGCGTCGATCTTGAGGATTGCGGACAACCTTGATGTCTGTCACCTTGGTGGTCTTCATCTTGTCAGTGGTGCCAAAGATGCGGAGGTCTTTGATGCAGAACTTAGCCTTGTCGTAGGTTGCAACGTTGGTGACTTTCACATAACGGGCGATGACAAGTTTCTCGAACTCGTTGTAATCGTGTTTAAACTCGCGGTTATTCTCAGGCTTGCTGATGACTTTAGTCCATGATTTACCATCGTTGGAAACGAAAACCTCATAACACTGATAACGGGTGTCTGGCCCCGGAGCTGGTGCTGCATTCATCCCAGGACCTCCCATACCTCTAGTAGGGCGGGGCAGTTGCTCCGCACCGAGGTGATCCCAGTTAATCTGGATGGCGTTGATACTGGCGGTTGCACCGAGGTCAACCATAAAGTACTCACCTGGATTGCCGGTTTCAGCAGCCCAGCAGGTGAGGAAGTTCTCGTCAAGGGCGTTCACCGGTAGGTTATTGCCAAAGGTTGAAGAGACCTCAGCTCGTTTCTTGTACGACAGAAGCTTCCAGTCAGTGTAGTTGTCGGCACCACCAACCTTTCTCTCGGCAGGGTAGTACTGGGGATAATCGCCGAAGCTGGTGTTTGAATACATCACGCCGTCTTCGTCAACTGCAGTAGGATATATTGCGAGTTCGGAGCCTCGACCATTTTCGCCGTAGTGTGCGGGTATCATACAGATAGTCCAGAGATTACCTTTCTTGTCATGGAAAGTGCTGCCGTGACCGGCACCTACTTGGAAGCCACTGGTCTTGAAAGTCAATGGATTATGTTCGGAATAGATGAACGGGCCAGTAGGACTGTCTGATACATAGACTCCGTGCGAGTAGGAGATGAATTCAAGGCCGATGGCGGCATATTGCAGGTAATATTTGCCGTTGTGCTTAGTCATCCAAGGGCCCTCGATCCATGGTAACTCCTCTGGATTGTACTCTCGGCGACCGTTAAAGATGGAGTAGATCACATCCTCAGGCTTACGTACCTCGAATCCGTGGTTTTTGATGTCGCTGAAGAACAGCGGTTTTGGAGTGTATTTTTCCTTGAAAGTTTTAGTATCGAGTTCGACGACATGGAAAGGCATGATCTGTGACCATCCGAAATACATGTACAGTCGACCATCGTCGTCGGCAAAGAGGTTGGCGTCACCATATCGGTCGCTACTCAGTTCTCCTATCTTTTCCCAAACTCCCTTTTTAGGGTCTATAGCCTTGAATACGTTTCGGTTGTTCATAGAACAGCCAATAAGTTCACCATTGAACTCACAGACGGATACTATTCCGCCAGGATAGTTTGGTGCATCGACATAAGTCCAGTTCTGGAAATCCTTGGAGTACCAGTATCCTTTCCTCTGGGAGACAAATAGATAGTAGTTGTCCTGGAAGATCAGGACAACTGGCTCGCCGCCGCGATAGCCACGCTCGTGGCCTACGAGTATGTCGAGCGGGTTGGCAAAGGTGTGCCTGGTTTGTGTCTGGGCAGAAATGCTTGAAAATAGAGCGCATGTCACGGTAAGCGCAATAAGAATCCGACAAAGTTTCATAGGTTATTTATTATGGTTAATATTACAAGGTTATGTATGCAGCGTAAAAACTATACCTGCATAAAATAGTATATCTTTTTGTTATAATATTTTCTCTTTCATCGTTCATTTTGTATGAATTCTTTTACCGTATCAGATGCAGCTTGTTGACAAGTAATGCATTGTTATCGGTTAAATGTACATTTCTAGAATTCGTACACAATTTTATTCCGATAATACTTGTATGATATGTCTGGCTATTAATGTTTCAAACCATGTGCATGCAATAGTATATCTTCCAGCTCGTCAATAAGTGTGTCATGTTCAAAACTCATCAAGAACAAAGATGTACATTTAATAAGTAAAAATCTGGTTGTATTCTTTACTTTTTATCTACAAATAACACTCTTTTACTCTTACAAATATAACATTATTTTTTATTCAAACCTCGTTCTACTTAGTATTTAACTTAAATATTGAATGGAATTATTTAACATTACCATTCCGTTAACTTAAAGAATTAACACATTCCCTACATAAGGAAATTGAAAAGTATCCTTCACCTTCACCGAGCTTGTAACTAATTGATATTCAGTTATGAAATTTTTTCAATGGTGAACCTTCATCCTTCACCATGCCCAAAATGCGCATTTGAGGTCACGTACATATTTTTTTACTTAGTTGCGATTTTATTAACTTATTATTTTGGAGTTAAGGGATTAGATAAGCTAATTTCCTATAGTGAGAGGTGCAAAGCTCTTATGATAAGCCCCCCATTCAAAAACTCGATATTTGGCTACAAAAACTTGATATTTAACTATAAAAACTCGATGTTTGGGTGAGATAATACGAAGATTGAAAATAATTACTCAATAATGATAACTCAAAATATCGACAAAAAATGCAGCCATCTCTGACTGCATTTGAAAATGTTTTGGGTTTGAAATGGGTAATCCAATTATCCCTTTTTATTTCTTGCCAACTAAAAGGTTTAACTGCTC
>ODAI011156003.1_pt1 | contig 11181 bp, 10 predicted proteins | sample 1539321 | NCBI WGS metagenome assembly ODAI01 (sample SAMN02144231, study PRJEB22623) | gut metagenome | biome: sheep rumen | host: Ovis aries | place: New Zealand
CGTCGTCGAACGTTTTTTCTTGCGGATAAAAAATCGTCGACGCATAGCTACTCGTTATGACAAATTAGCTGTTTGCTTTCTCAATTTTGTTTTTCTCTCTGCCCTCATGATTCAACTCTAGAGTTTACCAACACTCTCTAAGTCAAAGCGCGGCGATTACGTTCGATTTATCGCAACGTTGCAACGCGCTAACTTTTCCGTCGCTTTTAAAGCGACCCTTTTTAGGATTAAATTTATTCATAGCGTTATTGATTCCTTCGCTGAAAATGCACAGCACGGCGGGCACAAGTTCCGCAAGCGTCTTTGAAATTTTATCAGCGTCTTCTTGCGTAAACGGGCTAAGGACATGATGATTGACCGTCCAATTTTGCGGCGGACGCCCAACGCCAATTCTAACACGCGGAAAATTTTGCAAGCCGCCAAGATGTTGAATAATTGATTCAACACCGTGATGACCGCCGCCCGAACCTTTCGGACGCAAGCGAATCATTCCCAGCGGCAAATCCATATCATCATGAGCAACAACTAAATTTTCTGCATCGACCTTGTAGAAATTCACAATCGGCGCGACCGCCTCGCCGCTCAAGTTCATAAACGTTTGCGGCTTAACGATTAAAATCTTTTCGCCATTCCAAAAAGTTTCAGCGACTAGCGCATTAAATTTTTCGCGCCAATCAGACGCAGAAATTTTATCGGCAAGCATATCAGCCAACATAAAACCGACGTTATGTTTAGTCGCGGCGTATTCGGGAGTAGGATTGCCCAGCCCGACGAAAATTTTCATTTAATCACCCCATTGAGGAACGCAAAAACTTTATAGAAGTAATCGGCGGGATTTTTCCTTTTGGCGTCAGCGTGTCCCGCTCCCGTCACGATGAAATTTTCTTTAGGCGCAGTCGCTTTGTTATAAAGTCGCGTCATCATCTCTAAAGGAACAAGCCCGTCTTCGTGACCGTGAATAAAAAGTATCGGCACTTTGATTTTGTCGACAGTATCAATCGGCGCGGCGTCGGAAATTTTAATGCCAGTTTTGGACTCGCAAACAATATCCGCACAGGGCATGACGGGATATTCGGGAAGCCCGAAAATTTTCTCAAGTTGCGCAGTGAACATTTCGTAAGCACTCGTATAACCGCAATCCTCAACGACCGCGACTAAATTTTTCGGCTCAAGGGCGGCAGTCATTAAAACGGTAGCGGCTCCCATTGATACGCCATGCAAAACAAGTTGCGCGTCGTCTGGAATTTTATTAGCCCAGTCGAAAACGTCGCGGCTTTCGAGCGCACCCATTGTAATAAATTTTCCTTCGCTTTCGCCCGCCGCCCTAAGGTCGGGAATTAAAACATTCCAGCCGCGCTTGAGATATTCTTCGGCATAATCGTAAGCAAAAGTTCCGTCGCGCCCGTAGCCGTGAACTAAAATTGCCCAGCGATTAGAACTTTCAACGGGAGAAAATTTTTTAGCTTTAAGTTCAAGCCCGTCGAAACTTTTAAGCGTCCAAACTTCGCTAGGGAAATTCGGCGCGGGCGGAGCTTTCAAAGTTGGGTCGGCGATATTTGCGCAAGCTTTTGGCGGCGATAAATCTTCACCGCGCTCAAGGGCGAAGTCGACAAAATAATCACCGACGGCATAAATAACACAGCAAATCCAAAATATCAAGACAATAGCTTTTCTCATAACGACTTCTCCTTAAATTTATCAAGCGAAGACCCGACCGCCCATGGACGGGCGGTCGCCGCGACCATTTCGCGTGACGCGAAATTCAGCGGACGAAGCGTCTTTCTTTTGCTTACTTTTCTTTGACGCACACAAAGAAAAGTAAGAGAAACAAACGCGAAAGGCGGAAGCACTTGACTCCCGCCTTGGAAATTTCAATTATTGGTCGGGTTGACAGGATTTGAACCTGCGACCCCCGCGTCCCGAACACGGTGCTCTACCAAACTGAGCCACAACCCGTAAAACGCTTGTAATTATAGCGGATTGATTTTCAAATTGCAATAGGAACTGTTGAAAAATTTCCTGCACGTAAATTTTTTCGCTCAAATAGAAAGTTGATTAGCTAAACGCGGCTGAATTATGTTATAATCATTTTGCAAATTTATTTTAAAGGGTGATTGTATGAATTTAAAAATCGGCGAAGAACTTAACGGTTTCCACCTGAAAAATTTCTCCGAAATCAGCGAGCTTGGCGCGACTACTTACGAATTTGAACACGTCAAGACCGGCGCGAAACTTTTCTACGTCGCGGCGAACGACGACAACAAAGTTTTCTATATCGGTTTCCGCACGCCGCCTAAAGATGATACCGGAGTTGCGCATATCGTCGAGCATTCAGTTTTGTGCGGCTCTAAAAAATATCCGCTCAAGGAGCCGTTCGTTGAACTCGTCAAAGGTTCGCTCAATACTTTTCTGAACGCGATGACTTATCCCGACAAGACCGTTTATCCCGTCGCGAGCCGCAACGCTAAAGATTTTCGCAATTTGCAGGACGTTTACCTTGACGCAGTTTTCAATCCGTCAATGCTCACTACGCCCGAAATTTTAATGCAGGAAGGTTGGCATTATGAAATTGCGACTGCCGACGCGCCCTTGACTTATAGCGGCGTCGTTTATAACGAGATGAAAGGCGCGCTTTCTTCGCCTGATGACATTTTAGGGCGCAAGCTCATGCACGAAACTTTTCCGCAAAATTGCTACGGCTTTGAATCGGGCGGCGACCCCGAAGCTATTCCGAACCTTACACAGGAAATGTTTATCGCCTTTCACAAGAAATTTTATCACCCGTCCAATAGTTTTATCTATCTTTATGGCGACGTGGACATTTCCGAGCAGTTGGAATATCTCGACCGCGAATATCTTTCCGCTTTCGACAAAATCGAAGTTGATTCGGAAATTTCTTTGCAACCGACTTTCGACCAAATGCGGCGCGTTGATGAAGTTTATCCGATTGGCGAAGAAGAATCCGACGCCGAGAAAACTTTCATTGCGCTGAATTTTGTTATGGGCAATATCAACGACACGCTGACAAATTTAGGCTTAGGGATTTTAAGTCACGCGCTGTTCAGTAGTCCTGCCGCGCCCGTCCGCAAAGCTCTAATTGATTCGGGCTTGGGAAAAGATGTTGACGTTGGCTTAGAAGACGATTTGCGCCAACCGACGTTTACAATCACGCTTAACGGCTCGGAGAAAAATCGCGTCGATAAATTTTATGCTCTGCTCAATGACGAACTCAAAAAGCTTGTCGCGGGCGGCATTGATAAAACGCTTTTGCAGGCGTCGATTAATTTAATGGAGTTCCGCCTTCGTGAAGCTGATTTCGGGCTTGCGCCAAAAGGTTTGATTTACGGCTTGCGGCTTTTAAAAACGTGGCTTTACGGCGGCGACCCCAATGCTTATCTGCGCTACGAAGACGACCTTGCAGCGATTAAGCGCGGGCTTGACGAAAACTATTTTGAAGGGCTGATTCAGAAATATTTCTTGGACAACCCGCATAAAGTTTTAATGACGCTCGTGCCCGATAAAAATTTTGCTAAGGAACGCGACGCCGCACAAGCTCAAAAGCTCGCTGAAGTTAAAGCGCAGTTATCGCCCGCGCAGATTCAAGAAATTATCGACACGACACGCCAATTAAAAATCCGTCAGCAATCTCCGGATTCGCCTGAAGCTTTGAAAACTATTCCGATTTTAAAGCGCGAAGACCTAAAGAAGGAGCCGGAAAATTTCCCGTTGCAATTCCGAGATATTAGTGGCTCGAAAATTCTTTTCAGCAACATTGATACGCACGGGATAATTTATCTGACTTTCTATTTCGACGCCCTCAAAGTTCCGCAGGATAAAATTCATCACGCCTATTTACTCTCCGAACTTTTAGGCAACGTCGACACTAAAAAGCATTCCTATGAAGAACTCGCAATCCTGACGAATTTAAATATCGGCGGTTTTGGGGTAAATCTTCGCGCTGATACTGAAAACGGTTTGCCCAATTCCTTCGCACCGCGCATGAGAGTTTTTGTTAAAGCTCTCGGCTCCAAGCTCGAAGAAATGACCGACATTTTAGCCGAAATTTTCAACGACACGATTTTTACCAACAAAAAACGCCTGCGCGAAATCGTCGAACAAGAACAACTCAGCTTTGAACTCAACTTGCAGAACATGGCAACCCAAATTGTTTCCGCGCAGATTGCCGCCTATCAGAATAAAGCTGGTGCTTATAATGCCGCCGCTTTCCTGCCCTATAATAAGTTCTTGAAAAATTTGCTCGCCGACTTTGACGCCAATTATGATAAACTCGTTGACGATTTAAAGGACGTACTCAACCGCCTTATCAATCGCAACGGCTTAATTATCAGCGTCACCGCGCCCGAACCGCTTTATAAAAATTTCGTCCCGCACCTCTATAAACTTCTGAAAAGCTTGACCATTGACGAATACCAGCGCGAAAATTATTCTTTCCCGTGCAAGGCGAAAAACGAAGGGCTTTACAGTCAAAGCCGCGTTCAATACGTCGGCAAGGGCGCGAACTTTATCGAACTAGGGCACGAGTACACCGGCGCGATGAACATTTTGGAAACAATTTTGCGCTACGAATATCTTTGGACGAAAATTCGCGTGCAGGGCGGCGCGTATGGAGCTTTCGCCAGTTTCAATCGCAATGGCACTTTATATTTCGGCTCCTATCGCGACCCTAATCTTTCCAAAACTTTGGAGACCTTCGACGGCACCGCTGATTTTCTCGAAAACTTCAACGTCTCTGAACGCGAAATGGATAAGTACATAATCGGCACGCTTAGCAAAATCGATAAGCCGTTGACGCCGTCGCTTAAAGGGCAAGTTGCCGCCGATTTATGCCTTAGAAATATCACCTACGCCGACCGCCAAAAATCTCGCAACGAAATTCTTTCGGCGCGGCAGGAAGATATTCGCGCTTTATCGAAAATTGTTGGCGACTGCATGAAGCAGAATTATCTTTGCGTCTTCGGCAACGAGGCGATTATAAAAGAGAATGCTAAAATTTTCGGCGAAATTAAATCCGCTGCTGACTAAATCGGAGTTTAGAAAGTGAGCGTCGGGATTTTCAGTGAGGAATTTTTCGAGATTTTCTACAACCTGCACGAACAGGGCTTGCCTTTCGCTAAAATGTTCGTTTTTTATGGCGCGGGTTTCAGTCTCGGTAAAAATTTTGTCAGGACTCTGCGAGGCAGTATTAGGGGTGGCGTAGCTGTTTCCGATTTTATTCGTGACGTGATAGTTGCCTTTATCGTCGGATATTTTATCGGCAACGTTGGCGTTGGCATAAAAATTTTTCAAGCGATGGGCGGCGAATTTACAGACGATACAACGATTATGTTTCTTAAGTTTTTCAATGCGTTTGGAATAAATGTTGCAGCGTTGCCGGAATTTATAGCAACTATGTCATCTTTGCTAATCGGCGCATTTATCGGCGTGATTTTTGGAATTTTAATTGGTTGAGAAATAGGAGGTTTTAGAATGAAGAAATTACCATTTATCGGAGCGTGTGTCGCGATAGTTACTCCGTTTGATGAGACGGGAATAAATTTTGGCGAACTCGGACGCATGATTGAAGACCAGATTGCCAATCACACGGACGCAATTTGTATCACGGGCACGACCGGCGAAACTGCTACGCTTGACGACATGGAACATAAAGCCGCGATAAAATTTGCGGTCGAGCAAGTCAAAGGGCGCGTTCCGGTTATCGCTGGCACCGGCTCCAATGATACCGATTATGCCGTTGAAATTTCGCAGTACGCGGAAAAAGTCGGCGTCGATGCTGTACTTTTGGTTACGCCTTACTATAACAAGTGCACACAAAATGGACTTATTGCGCATTATCTGAAAATCGTTGACAGTGTCAATATTCCCGCGATTCTCTATAACGTGCCTAGTCGTACGGGCGTAGATATTAAGCCGGAAACTTACGCGAAACTTTGCAAGCACCCGCGCATTGTTGCCGTCAAAGAGGCGAACGGTGATTTAACTTCGATTCTCCGGACGCGCAAACTTTGCGGCGACGAGTTGGCGATTTATTCCGGCAATGACGACCAAATTGTCCCGATTCTTTCTCTGGGTGGCAGTGGCGTTATTTCCGTCCTGTCGAATGTCGCGCCTTATGATACGCATATGATTTGCCAAAATTATTTCGACGGCAAAATTGATGAAGCGTCGCGCATGCAAATTGATTACTGCGATTTAATCGACGCGCTGTTTTGCGAAGTCAATCCAATTCCCGTCAAAACTGCTATGCGCTTAATGGGCTGGAACGTCGGCAAGTTGCGTATGCCGCTTAGCGAAATGGAACCCGCGCATCTCGAACAGCTCAAAGCCGCGCTCAAAGCTCATAACCTTTTGAAGTTTTGAAGGAGTGAGGATTTATGCGCAAACTTTCGGAGGAGAAAATTCAAGAGAATTACGAACGGGACATGAAAAAAATTCTGCCCTACGGCATAAGAACTGACGAGCAAGGGCGGTATCTGGTTTGTCTCGATGAATCAAACAATTTGTCAAAGGCTTATTTCGCCGATAAGACGGGCGCGAGAATGAGAATTGCCACTTCGACATTTTACCGTTGGATTGAAGAGGGCAAAGCGGTCGAAGTCAGCGACGACGAATTGCCGCGCATTAAAAAGAAAAAAGTTCGCTAATTTGAAAGGAGAATTGCCCAATGAAAAATCTTTTAGCCGCAATAGTAATGCTGGCGATATTTCTAACGTCATCGGTAGCGTTGGCGGCTTACGAAGAAAATATTGAAGAAGGCGTAGACCTTCGAACGATTAAAACTATGGCGGTTGCCAGACCAAATTTCTACAAAATGGAAGACGCCGAACCGACAATCGATGAGCTAACGAAAATGCTTTTCGCTTCCGGCAGAGACTATTCTACGCACGAAGTTATTTCCTACGAAGATATTGCCGCTTCTATTCGCCGCGATACGGGCATTGATATTTATTCGATTGACCCGGTCGAGGCGGAGAAAATTTACAACAAGTACATTGGCAAATACGCCGATACTTACATGATTTCGACTGTCGCTAACAATTCCGGAAGACCTTGGCTTTTCTTCTACGTTTACAACGCCGCTGACTCCAAACTCCTCTACACTTACAGCGTACAATCGAATACAATCGGCAAGAACGCTAAAGATTATCGTAAAGCCGCTGACGATTTTTATAAGCAATTCGACCAGACTTCCGAGAAAAATTTAAGCAAGGAAGATAAGGCAAATGCAAGAGCAAAGCGCGAAGCTAAAGCTCAAAAGCGCAAGATTAAAAAGGTGACTTATAAAACCGGACAATCAAAAGCTGATTTAGTCAAGAAAAAATAATCACAAGTTGCAATCAAAAATCCCCTTCCAAAGTCGGAGGGGGATTTTTTTAGTCACCATAGAGAATCAAGCGAACCATTTGCCCGAACTCTGATTTACTGGAATAATGTTGCGGTGGGCGGTTGCTTTTATTCGATTCAATTTCAGCTCGCGTGTCGTAGGAAAGAATTTTCGACGACAAAATTTCATAAGTCTTTTCGCTGTGGTCAATCAGCACGTTATAAACGTACATGCGATTTAAACTCGCCTTGATAACCGCCATATCAACATAAAAAGCCGTCTTGCTTTCAGTTTGCACGCTGTCGGCGTCGTAGTAATAGCCGGTATCTTCCATTGCGTCGATAAACTTCAGATTTTCAGCCGAACACGTCGCGCTACTAAAAATTATCAGCAAAGCCAACGCCGCAAAAAATTTCTTCATCTAAACACCTCACACTTTGAAAATTTCTGTTACCCAAGTCCGCAAAATTTCCTGCATAACTGTCACGTTTAATAGTAATGCTTCGGCTCGCGGGCGCAACTTCGTATAGTGGAAAGTCGGATTGTGCGCGACCGTGAAATCTGTTGGGTAAGCTATCGGCTCAAATTGGCGCAGTTTGAAATTCAGCATTGCCCGCCGCATATGAAAAGCACTTGTCACGAGTACGGGCTTTGTAAAATTTTTTTCGTGCAAAATTTTGACGGAGTATACTGCGTTCTGCGTTGTGTTTACGCTTTTTGTTTCCGTTATGATTTTATCATCTGGGACGCCCAATGATTTAAGAATCCGCGCAGATATTTCAGCCTCCGCGCCTGAATCACTGTAAGTTTGTCCGCCGCTAACTAAAATTGGCACGTTCAAAATCTTTTGCAATCGGACTGCCGTCAAAAGTCTGTTGGCAGGACTTGCGCATAATGCCCCGACGCCGTCAACGTCTGGCACTTGTCTTATCGCGCCGCCGCCGAGCAAAACGATTACATCTGCGCCGGAAGTTTCAACCTGCGCGGGCGGCACGTAAATTTTTTCAAGCCAGCCCATTAACTTTTCCGCAACTAAACTTGTAGACAACAAATAGAAAATCATTGTCCCGACTAAAACTATCAGCGAAAGTTTCTTGTCGATTCGGAAGAGTTTCGCCGCCAAAGCAAACAGTAGCAGAATAAAAATTCCTGGCGGCAAAATCCATGCCGCTCCGAATTTCAATAAGTATATCAAAAAATCACCGCGCCTTAAGTTGTCTTGACTTTGAACGAAGCGTCAATTTCTTCAAGCGATTTTTTCTTGCTCTCAATGCCCAAACTCAAAACGATTATCGAAATGATTACGAAGACCGACGCAAACATTACGAAGATAAATTTCATCGGCACGCTGTTAAAGAGCAACACGCCAACTAACATGGGAGCAATCATTCCGCCAATTCGCCCGAAGCCTGCCGCCCAGCCCGAACCTAATGCCCGTATCGCTGTCGGATAAAGTTCCGGCGTGTAGGTGTAAATGACGCCCCACGCGCCTAAGTTGAAGAAACTCATTGCCGCGCCCCAACCTAAAAGCTCGTAGCTCGTCGCCGCGTTCCCGAAGAAATAAGCGCACACGCCCGACATCAGCAGGAATAGCGATAGCGTATACCGCCGCCCGATTACGTCAACTAAAATCGCCGCAGTTATGTAGCCAGGCAACTGCGCCAGCGTCATTATCAAAACATACTCGAAAGTTTTCACAACCTCAAAGCCTTGCGCGAAAACTATTGACGGCAACCACATAAATATTCCGTAGTAGCTAAAGACAATTCCGAACCACGCCAACCATAACATTATTGTCCGGACGCGGAAACTTTTCGTCCAGAGTGTGAATACATTCAGCTTGAAAATTGGCGTTGCGTCTTCCACAAATTCATTGTCAAAAGGCTTGCTAGGAACGCCTAACTTTTTCTCAAGCGTCAAAATTATTTTGCGTGCCTCGTCGACTTTGCCCTTTGATAACAAATAGCGAATTGATTCGGGCATATGCAAGCGAATTAAGAAGACGTAAAGCGCGGGCATTGCTCCGATTATAAACGCTATGTGCCAGCCGAATTTTGGAATCAGCAAGTAGGAAATTAACGCCGCCACTAGCCAGCCGACGCCCCAGAAACTTTCCAGCAAAACTATAAAACGCCCGCGCAGGTGACTTGGCGCATATTCGCTCATCAGCGTCGCCGCAACCGGAAGTTCTCCACCCAGTCCGAAGCCGACTAAAAATCGGAACACTAACAAACTTTCATAACTCCACGCCACCGCGCAAAGTCCCGTTGCTACGCTGTATAAAATTACCGTCGCCGCGAAAACATTTTTGCGCCCGAACTTGTCAGCAATCGTTCCCGCCAATACCGCGCCCAATGCCATTCCGATTAAGCCAACGCTACCTATCCAGCCAACTTGCTCCGGCGTCAAGCCCCATTCTTTTGCCAAAATCGGCAACACGAACGATATTAGCCCCGTGTCCATTGAATCGAACAGCCAGCCCAATCCCGTCACGACCAACAATTTGTAATGGAATGAGCCAACGGGCAATCTTTCAAGCCGCTCAAGTACCAAATTATTCAACTCCTTAAATTTACCAGAAAAATTCAAGCGGATTGAATTTTATTTCACAGGCAGAGAAATTGCAAGCCCGCCAATAAATTTAAGGGTTGCTGTTGAACTTCTCACCGCGTGTCGGAGGATTTGCCGCTGAATGTTCCTCTGTGTGGTTTTTCGGCATTATATACCGGCCAAAAATCCAAATACAAAAAATTCGGCTTTGGTTAATCCTCGAATTATGTTTATTTGCGTCAGATACATTTTATCGACTCCTTTTCGGAGCGAATTGAAAACAAAGGTTGTCAGCTCCTTACTCAACAAAAAACCGAGCAAATTGTAAGAGTAATGACCAGTCGCTTCGAGTCCGCCCCTTATCTCAGAATCGTTGCAGCTTAAAATTTTGGCATAAAGCTCCTCGAAGCTCTCGTAATTATTAGCGATAGTAAAAGATTTTTACCGTCGAAAGTCTGAATACAACAGTCGTGTTTGTTCTTTGCAACGTCAATACCAACCAAAAGCATAAAAACCAAACCCTTCAATTTGAATATGATGTTGTGCCTCCACAGAAATCTTTGCTCTGAATTCTCGTGCGAAATAAACTGTCAAGCAATATCTGACTTATTAGCAGTTAAGCAAAGAGTTGTGGTCAGAATCTCCGTAAAGCCATCGAATGCTTAATGCGAAATATTTTTCCGATTGCCCGGCAAAAATTCTGTTATCAAAGTCCGTTGCCCGCAAGAGAAGTTTTGCCGTGCGAACCGTCAAGCCATATTTCCGCACTTTCGCCAACGGTCATTGCCGTCGCGTTGTCAGCATCAAAATGTCAAGCGGCAAATACTCCGGACGTTACGATAAACGTTAGCGGCATAGCTACGGGCGACGATTTCAGCGGAAAAGGTAAACTCAATGCAAGCGGTGTGCCGAAAATCGATATTAATAATAATTCAAGCGCATATCTGGTCACATTAACATTTTTGCAAATTTTGTTTAAAATTATTTTGTCAACTTGTGAAGGAAAATGGCTGGGTTCTCGAATGAGAGTAGGTGATTATGTCACTTAGAATCCTTTGCCCCTAGGATTGGTGTTTCGCTTTTCTTATATAATTTTTGCTTGCGATATTTATGGGGGTATTTCAAAAAAATAGAATAAAAATTTTAACCTAGAGAGTGTTGGTAAACTCTAGAGTTGAATCATGAGGGCAGAGAGAAAAACAAAATTGAGAAAGCAAACAGCTAATTTGTCATAACGAGTAGCTATGCGTCGACGATTTTTTATCCGCAAGAAAAAACGTTCGACGACG
>ODAI011250993.1_pt1 | contig 11181 bp, 11 predicted proteins | sample 1539321 | NCBI WGS metagenome assembly ODAI01 (sample SAMN02144231, study PRJEB22623) | gut metagenome | biome: sheep rumen | host: Ovis aries | place: New Zealand
CCTGCCCAGGCAAGCAGCTCCTCGCCCTTTTCTGTCATCTTCAGATAGTAGCGATACTTCTCGCGGAAGCTCTCCGGTTTCCTGCTGTACAGATCCGGATGCTCGTTGTATGCATCCACATCTTTCCTGTTCTGTTCCTTCTTCTGTACGTAATCCTCGTCATCAAATTCTCTCTTCTCAATTACCATCGTGCCGAGTGCGTCACTGCGTCCGAATGTAGCTCCGTCCCGTGACGGCACACCGAGATATGCCCTGACCTCATCCGGGACATCTTTGTCGTAACCGGCAGAAGTCCTTATCAGGCCATACGCAACGCTCTTCTCCTCATCACAGAGCAGATATACCTCGCCGTCGTTCTCGCGAAGCGTGCGAAGGACCTCGAGCGTCTGGTCAATATTGAAGTGTCTGCGCTTCCTGTCGTAATCGGAGAGAGCCTCGGAAGCATAATTCAACCTGTTAATGTAATCGCAGATGTCTGTTTTCGGAAGTGTCCTGATATCGAACAGCTTTCTCGGATTCCTGACGATGGCATCCTTGACCTCTTTGATCTCGAGACCCTTCAGGACTTCCCTGAGTTTGTCGACCATGGCAAGAACCTCGAACGCACCGGTCTTTCCTACATAATCGTACGGAAGGCGCTCAATTCTGAAGAGATCAAAATCATTATTCTCGATTGAATTATATCTCCTGCCGTAGGAATAGATGTAAAGCAGACCGAAGAGTTCCTGAAGTTCCTTTGTGAAATGCTTTTCCGCGATCTTCTCCATGAAAGAATCCGGGAAAAGAAAATCCGGGAAATTGGATTCCACTGTCTTCTCTCCTTCATCCTCAAGCATGCTGACCGCCAGCTCATCGCAGCCTGTTTCATATACTTCCGCGATTTTTCTCACATTGGACATGCTGGGCTTGTTGACGCCGCTCTCCCAATTCTGCAGAGAAGTCACGGATACGCCGATCTGTTCCGCTGCGGCTTCCTGGGTGAGTCCGACGTTGTTCCTGAGACTCTTCAACTTTTCTGTAAACTTCATCTTCTACCTCCGTGATGTCCGGTTCCGTACCGTCCATCTGTTTTCTGACCACTTGCATCGTCAATGGGAATTTCCGCAGGGCGAACATTAGGGGATTTTCAGAACCCATGCGGATTTTCTCATATCAGGTCCCGCCTCATACCAAAAGAATACTGATGCGGGCTTCTCGTTACAACCAAGATGCAAGTTATTTTTAAGCAATTTTTCTTCATTTTTACCAAGTTGCTCTTTGTAACAGTACCAAGTTTACCTTTGTTTTTTGTCTATTTTGTGTCCAAATTAGAATGAAAAAATAAAAATCTATCTATTATATTTTGAGAATAAAATAAAAGTTTGAGTAAAATGACTAAATCGTCCGGTATCTAAAAAAATACAAGAGTTTCCCGCATTATTTGTTATAATGGTTTTGCAAAAAAATAGTTACCTTTGAAATGCCCGGTTTCATACTGCAAGGATGCAGAAAGGAATCGGGAATTTGTTGTGCCAATTGTATCACCAGTGCTTCAGCGCGGAAACGGAGAATGTATGGGAGGTTTTTTTGCTTCAGCTTTAAAAGAAGATTGTGTCTTTGACCTTTTCTTCGGAACAGATTACCATTCACACCTTGGAACCAGAAGAGCCGGCATGGTCGTATTCGGAAAGGAAGGCTTCAACAGGGCCATCCATAATATCGAAAACAGCCCGTTCCGAACCAAATTCGAGAGAGATGTCAATGAGATGAACGGCTATATGGGCATCGGCTGTATTTCAGACTATGAGCCTCAGCCGCTTGTCGTTCGCTCACATCACGGAACGTATGCCATAACGACCGTAGGTCGAATCAATAACATCGACAAACTTGCAGAAAAAATTCTCCAGTTGCAGGGGACCCAGTTTCAGGAGATGCGGGGCGGCATCATCAACGCAACTGAGCTTGTAGCTACCCTGATAAATCAGAAAGATAATTTTGTAGACGGGATCAAATTCGCCCAGGAAACCATCGACGGGTCCATGACGATCCTGCTCCTGACTCCGAAAGGTATATACTGTGCAAGGGACCGTCTCGGAAGGACCCCTCTTGTGATCGGTAAGAAGGCGGAAGGATTCTGTGCGAGCTTTGAGGCTTTTGCCTATCTGAATCTCGGTTACAGCGACTTTAAGGAACTCGGACCGGGTGAAATCTGCGTTATGACGCCGGACGGTGTGACCACCCTTGTATCACCCGGAAAGGAGATGCGCATCTGCACATTCCTCTGGGTCTACTACGGATACCCGGCATCCAGCTACGAAGGAGTCTCTGTTGAAGGAATGCGCGTGCGTTGCGGCAGTTACCTTGCAAAGCGGGATAAAATGACCAAAGACGAGATCGACGCTGTCGCAGGTGTTCCGGACTCAGGAACTGCCCATGCGGTAGGTTACGCCAATGAATCCGGCGTCCCCTTCTCTCGCCCGTTCATCAAGTACACACCTACATGGCCCAGATCCTTCATGCCGACTATTCAGACAAAGCGTGATCTGATCGCTAAAATGAAGCTGATCCCTGTCCACGAACTGATCGAGAATCAGAGACTTCTGTTGATTGACGACTCGATCGTCCGCGGAACACAGCTGAGAGAGACGACGGAATTCCTCTATCGAAGCGGCGCTAAAGAAGTTCATGTTCGTCCGGCCTGCCCGCCGATTCTCTTCGGATGTAAGTATATTAGTTTCTCACGAGCGACTTCGGAGATGGAGCTGATTGCGAGAAGAGTTATTTGCCGGGAAGAGGGCGGCGATGTGGATCGAACGATCCTGGATGATTACGCCAATCCTGACACGGACCGCTACAGACGTATGCTTGAAGGGATCTGCAACGAGATGGGATTCACATCCCTTCGCTACAATCGTCTTGATGACATGCTCAAATCGGTAGGTATTCCGGTCGATAAGCTGTGCACATATTGCTGGAACGGTATAGAATAACAAAGTCCGCAAGCGGACTTCAACCCCCATTCCCTCAATCATGAGGCTTTTGTCGTATAGGAAATTCGAGGAATTTCTTATACGACAAAAAAAGGATCGTCTCACAGCTCTCCTGCCACATATGCAGGCGCTGCCCGACGATCCTTATTTTTTTGAAACAAATATGAACTTGTCCTGTATCTTGTACGCAACAAAAAACAGGAACAAATCAATTACGATCTTAATCGGCACTGCCGCCCCGTCTATCAGCATTTCCAGAAAATGGACACTCATCGCCGATATGGCACACTGAACAGCAGTCAGAGCAAAAAACTGGCTGAATGACTTGCGTTTACTCTCATTCGTCTTGAATACCAGTTTGCGGCTCAGGTTGTAATTGAGCGTCGCCGATATAATTCTTGCGATAACGGTACCGACAATAATCGGATATCTGACGCCTGTCAGAACATATTTCGTAAGATACCAGAAGAGGAAAATGTCGACCACTGCTGCGATGATGGAAGTGCCGCCGAAAATAATCAGTTTTCTCCACAGGACCACATTAATCAAAAAAGTATGCTCGACTTTCCTGAAATGTGTCTCCGCCTCAGGATTCTGCGGCGGTATCCTGACAGGTACCTCCTCGACACCGTCTTTTATGAACCCGATCAGCAATGCACAGTCATAAGCATACGTCTTCTCGGGAAATGTAAGGCATTTCTGTACACAAGCATCGGGAATTCCCCGCAGACCGCACAGAACATCCCGCACCCTCGCTCCGAAGATCCATCTGAAGATCATCGTCATAAGAATATTCGCTCTGATGCTCGCCCCCGTAATGTGAGGGCTTTCAAAATCTCTGACACCCTTCACGAGGTTGCTTCTGCCTTCCAGCTTCTGTCTGTGAAGTATCTCTGCAATTCGGTCGATATCCTCCACCAGATCCACGCCGTCCGAATTGACTGTTATGACGCCGTCAGCATGTCCGGAATACTTTCCTGTGTAATAGAAAAGGCCGCTCTTTATCGCAACTCCCTTTCCTCTGTTTTTGTCATGGTGCAGGACACGGCATCCTCCGTCCTCAAGCGTATCAAAAATATACTGCTTGTCATCACGGCTTCCATCATCTACTACGATGATGTCTTCATATCCTGCTTCCATCAAATCCGCTACGTACATTATTAAATTATCGGGGGGATCATATGCCGGAATAAGGATTACGCTTTCCTTTCTCATTCCGTCAATCACCATTTCTTTCTCAACTGAAGAATGTTTTTCTGATCTTCCCTCTTATACGTAACGTCGTCCATCAGTTTTCGCACCAGGAATATACCCAGACCGCCCGCGACCCGGTCTTCTGCCGGCAGAGACGTATCCGGCTGTCCTATACTGAGCGGATCAAAGGCGACTCCGGTATCTTCAAATGTAATAACCGCTTCCGGCACAGCAAGGTCCACATCAACAGAGATGACCGCTTCTCCGGGGGCATCCTTCGGATAGGCATAGTATGAGATATTGCTGTATATTTCATCCGCTGCCGTATCGATCTGCATCATTGCTTTCATCGGACAATCTGCCATTTCCAGCTGCTCTTCGATGAACTGCGTGACAACAGGAAGATTTCCCAGAATGGCAGTTACAGTGATTTGTGCCATATGAAAATCCTTTCTCATAAACAAAAAGTATTTTCTGTTCCTACTCGTGCTTACTCTATAGTCAGAATACTGTCGAACCCGGTAACTTCAAAGATCTCCATGATCATCGGTTTTACATTCTTTACTACCATAGTCCCCTGCTTGTTCATGATTTTCTGCGCGGCGAGAAGTACTCTGAGGCCTGCAGATGATATGTATTCAAGCTGTCCGAGATCAAACACAAGCTCGTCTACCCCTTTGATTTCAGCATGAAGAACATCATCAAGCTTCGGTGATGTGATTGTATCCAGTCTTCCTGTAAGAGCAATTGTAAGCTTGCCTCCGTCTCTCTGAAGATTAATATCCATATACCCTCCCTGGCAGAATAGCTGCCCAATGTATTTTTATTTAGTATACCATTAATTATAAACGTCGTGTAACAATTTTCAAGTTGTTATGACAATTCACATCGGAATCAGGTACCTGATGTTCCTCTGGACAAATGTCAATACTACAAATGTGATGACCGTATCGATCGGAAGCATGACCGCATTGGATATAATCCTTCCCGGAAGAATCGCTGCCAGTCCGTATCCGTAAAGCATCACAAGCCAGACCGTGTTCAGCATAAGATTCACGACAACTTTTACCAGGAGCTGGGCCATGAATACACGCAGTATTGTGACTTTCTGTCTGTAAAGTATAATGCCGTAAATGACAGCTCCGACGATCGCACTGATGGTAAAGCCCGGGAAGAAAGGTCCCGTGGGATTCATGATGTACTTGACTACGTCCATGACTCCGCCGAAGATTCCTCCTACTACAGGCCCGTACAGAAAATCAATGATTACATTCGGCAGGAACGAGAATCCCACTCTTATATAATCTCCGATCCTGATAGTGGCAACATATCCGAGTACAATTGCGAGTGCGCCCATGATACCGCATACGGCGATAGCCTGAACCTTCCGGAGCTCATTTGCTGATTCCCTGAACATGAAACAAAACCTCCTTTCGCAGTTATCCTCTAACTACATAAGGAGGTATTATCCGGATTATGTAGCAGTGGGATGCGAACCCGGCACCGCAAGCTACTGCTTTTCGTCCGCATGTCAACTCCCCGTACATGCAGCACTTAACGCGCCAGATTCTACTCTGCCTTACAGTATTGATGAACGCTTTCCGCTTCGCGCAGAAAGTATTCATATTTATTTTTCAGCGCTACTATAACACAGTTTAGGCGATATGTAAAGAATAGTCACCTTTCCGGATTCCGGGCTTTATGCCGGATATCTCACAAGATGTCCGTACAGAGCACCGATCAGATTGGAATCATTAAAATACATGCACGTCATGACTTCCGGTTCCTTCAGATTATCCGGCATAACGGCCATGATTTTTCCGATTTCCTCGCGCAGTGTCTCAAGAAGGATCGGCTGTTCGCTGATTCCCCCGCCGATCAGGAAGCGATCCGGATTCAGGACCGCATGAAGGTTCCAGATTCTGGTGGCGAGACCCGCGCAGTAGACATGGAGAGCGGAAACAGCTTCCTGATCTCCGCTGTTAATGAGTTCAAAAGCTTTGAAGCCGTCCATCTCCTCGTAAGGAATACTCTTTTTCTCCGCAATCATGCCGATAAGTCCGCGTGCACCGCCGTCGCTGCCCCAGATATAACTGAAATCTCTGTTCTCACCGTCCCTGCGGAGAATGTAGCTGAATTCTCCCGCAAAGAAATCCTTGCCGCGGACGACTTTGCGGTCAATGATCACCGCGCCGCCGATCGCTGTTCCGATAACAATGACGACACCGTCACGGGCGTCACTCAGATTTCCTCTCCACAGCTCTGCCAGTGCCGCTGCCTTCGCATCATTCTCGATTGTGACCGGTACGCCGCATTTTTCCGAAAAGTACGAAGCGATATTCATATCATTGACACAGAATATTGCACCGCCGCTGTAGGCATACCCTGTTTCCACATCGAGAATTCCCGCCATGCTGATTGCGATGCCTGCAAGAGGGCCGTACTTTTCCTCGCATGCATGGAACTGTGTCTCGATCGAATCAAGAAATCTCTGCCGGTCATCCGCGATGCTCGGAAACTTTCCTTTCTCGATAAATTCGCCCTCTGCATTCATTACAGCATATTTTACGAATGTTCCGCCAACGTCCACTACAAAGTAATTCATTTCCCTGATCTCCTTCCTTTCTATACCTCCCATTATACCTTCTCTTCGGGAAAAAGGCATCAAAAACAGCGAAAGGATGACAATCTGCAAACACCTTGCATCCTGTTCATCACCCGTCTACAGTAACAGGCTCAGGATGACTGATCATATACTGCATCTCGATCTGCTTCAGAAATATTTCCATGTACCCTTTCAGGATCACAAGATCATGGACCGGATACCTGTCCTCATAATGGACATAATCGTCTCCGAGAATTCTGATGAGATCCGGCGTGTTGATCAAATCCTTCTGCAGGAGATACTCCGCTATGACCTGATACAGATTTTTTACAGCGACTTCTTCGGCCGGTTTCCCGAGTTCATCGATCGCATAGTCCTTAATCAGTGTTTCCAGTGCCGCACAGAATCCGATGGCAGCCAGCTCGATATCTCCGATCTTCTCAGAGTTCAAAGCCTGGTTATACATGCGAATAAAACGCGGCGATACTTTTTCAAGGGTCTCATTTTTGTAGTCAAGCTTGCGATCCGGATATATGCACACCATCTCGGCGTCACTGTTGCCGGACTCTCTCAGGTTAGCATAGAAAAATGTTTTATGGCAGCCCGTACATTTCGCGGCAGACAGCAGAAGGTTCGAACTGCCGGAATAGGCAAATATCTCCCTCGCTGTAGCTACGGCGTCCGTGCCTACTCCGCAATGCGGGCAGGTAGCCGGTTTTAGATAATATCCGGTGTAGCCGCTCTGAAATTCATTGGCATTCTTTCTCAGAAAATTCATTACATATCCTCCATCTTCCGTCAAGTCCACCCGTACTCGTATCCATGACAGGCTCCCACCCGGAACACGATTGTACGACCGTCTTTATTTTTCAATATTTTCCGACACCCGTCAATCGAGTTCAAAAAGGATTCAGGAAAGTTTCACATTTCAGACGCAGTCAAAGAGACCGGAAAGCATTATCCCGGGAAACTCCCCCGGAACTCGGCAGAAATCAGAATGACAAATCCCGTAATTTGAGGTACAATACAGCCACACTTAAAAAGAGGTATATATCATGTATTTAACAGATTCATTGACAAATGAAGTTACGGCTGAGGTCATGGAGGAAGTCGCGGAGAAGATTTCTTTCTCTCAGTTCAGTCTTCCCGCTCTGAGGGATTTCGGTATAAAATTTCTGATTGCACTCGTCGTTTATTACATCGGGCACAGGCTTATCATTTTCACACGAAAATTATTCGTCAAAGCGGCGAGCAAGACCAACGCGGATGTATCGGTGACGCATTTCTTCGGTTCCGTCATGTATGTGATTCTGCACGTATTACTGATTTTTATCATCGCAGGTCAGATGGGATTCGACACCAGTACTTTCATCGCGATCCTCGCAAGTTCAACGATCACCATCGGTCTTGCGCTGCGCGACAGTCTTGCGCATTTTGCGGGAGGTATCCTGATCCTTTTCACTCATCCTTTCAAGGTCGGAGACTACATCATCTGTTCGGCAGGAGAAGGTACCGTCAAAGCAATCGGCATAGTGTATACGACGATCGTCACGCTGGATAACTGCTCGATTACCATTCCGAACGGCACTCTTGCGTCAGATAATGTGAAGAACTGCACCGCCTTTCCTTTCCGCAGAGTCGACCTCTTTGTCAGTATCGGTTACGACGAGGATATAAAAAATGCCAAGGAAGTGCTCTATACCGTCTACCATGACAATCCTAACATCTCTAAAGAGCATGACATAAACATATTCGTATCCGAGCTCGGTGACAGCACCATTGTCCTCGGCGGTCAGGGATATGTTGAAAACAGGAACTATCTGAAAACAAGATGGGAGCTCACAGAAGGCATCAAACATGCTTTTGACGAAGCTGAAATCACGATTCCGTTCTCACAGCTCGATCTCCATGTCAAACCGGAGTAAGCGAAAGGGCTGTCGCATTAAGACGTTCCACAACTATATGACAGACATTATCTGCAAATGTTTGCCATATAGCGGTGGCCGCGTCTGATGCGACAGCCCTTTTTTTCATTATGATCATCCGTACATCGCAGCGAGCAGCGCGTATACGTCCCTGTTCGCGTTCCACATCGATGAAAATGCGCTTATATCCAGAGGACAAGTCCCCTGCCCTGTCTCCAGCGTTACCGAAGGAATTCCCTCTTCCCACATGAAATAATCGGAACATCCGCCTGCCAGATGCCAATTATATTTCTCTGAGACTGCCGTAGGATATCCTGTGACATTGTTGAGATTAATGGCCAGATTCCTGTCCGCGGCAAGAAGATTCTCATCCTCCACACCGTAATTCCAGTAAATCAGATCTCCCGCAGAGTGATAAGAAATCACAGCCACCGTCGGATTGGCGTGCACCAGATTGATGATGGCCTGAGTCTCGACTTCTGACGCCGGCGAAACTCCTTTGTGACAGTCTGTGGAGGGGACGGGCACACCGTCCGTATAGCCATCCCAGCCAACCGGAAAATTCTTATTGAGATCGACACCGTTGGCATTGGCCTTGAATGTCTTCAGGTAATCCTCAATAGGTGCCGCCGTTCGCCCGAGTTGTGTATCCGATTCCCAGCAATACTGGATAATACCTTTTGCGGAAGCGGTTCTCATCGAATCTATTCCCAGCTCGGAAACAGACACCCCGTCCGGGTTGGCCATCGGAATAACATGCAGGCAGAAATTTGCAAAAAGATCCGGATAGGATCTGTCACCGTAGGTCTCCCCGGCTGCATAATTCTTAAGATAATATTCGATCTGCTTCATGGCCAGAAGACAGTTTATATACTCTCTGGAATGGACCGTATATTGGATCACGACATGATTCGGCGCCGCCGGATTCCCCAGAGTAACCGCATAAATCTGCCTCAGATCCTTCGTGACCCCGAGTGTCTCGTATGTGAAAATGCCCGGATAACGCTGATCAAGGAAATACAGGTCCTTGACCATCTGTTCATATGTATATACAGATGTCGCTGTACTTACAATATCCGAATCCTCACCCGGCATCTCACCCAGATACTGCTTCATATCATGTGTGCTGATGTCATTGACATCTTCGGGCTTTGAAGGTGCGGGAGTAGTCGTCGGTTTCTTTTTCCCTGACTTTTTGGGTTTCTGCGTCGGCTTCTTCGTTACATTTACCTTCTCTGCCTCATCCGAGGTCTTTACATCGGACATATCGCCTGAAATATGTGCCGCGCTGCTGTCCGCTTCATCTGAGACCTTCACATCCGCTATCCCAAAGCCGGTCAGTCCCGACATGTCGGACAACACCGGCGGGATAAAACTTCCTGTCTTAACATAGAGCATAACACTGAAATATGCGATGGCAACGGCAATCAGTCCGGCAAGTACTGTAAATAGAACGATTGCTCCGGTATGTTTCTTCTTCAAGGTTTTCCCCCCTAAACTTCAGGTGCATTCCCATGGCGGCGACGGAAAGCGGGCACTGTATACATCCGGCGCAGCTTCTCCCGCTCTGCATGCCCGAGACCGTACTCTTCTTCAAAATATGTATCGATATCTCCATATTTTTCTGCTATCGCACCGTATATTGCATCCACCGTCTCGGAAAAAACTCCCTGGGACAAGGTAGATACATCCCGCATATTCCGGCTGATGCGATTCAGGATCCTGTGTTTTTCATACTCGGCCTTCAGCAGGTCCCGCCTGTATCTGTTTGTCAGCATGTAGTCATCCCGGGCGGTCTTCTCATCTACGCCGAGAGCCAGCAGGATGAGTATCGCGGCGACCCCGGTTCGGTCCTTGCCTGCCGAGCAGTGAAAAGCCATAGGAACACGGTGTTCCAAAAGCAGTTCGAACATTTTGCGGAATGCGCCGTTGTCGAACAGTGTCTGCACATAAAAACCTCGTACCAGACTTCCCACTTTATCGCGGCCCTTCTGTTTCAATACCATCTTTAAGAGAGCCGCAGGCGAATAGTCCACTTCCGTGTCGTCATCGATTTTGACAGCACTGATCGGATAATACTCTTCGCTCACCCCGATCGGATCCGGCAGCTTTGCTCTCTCACTGCCGCTCCTGAAGTCCATCAGAGATACGATCCCGAGCTGTGCAAATGTCTCCAGCTCTCCCGCATCCATCTCTCCCGGTGCCGCGCACCTTATAAGAAGCCTTTTTCTTACCTTTCTGCCGTCCTTTGTGATATATCCTCCAAGGTCTCTCACATTCATCTCATTTCGAAAGCCCGGTACGGCATGAGGCAGTTTTCGTTCTCCTGTCATATGTCCCTCTCCGTTATTTTTTCATACACTCTACATATATCTCCGGGAAGGAAGCTCTGATGACTTTTCCGCGCCTGATTCTCCATCCGTTATCGTGCAGAAAATCTACGAACGTATCCCGCGTCCATGCATGCTCTGTCTTAAAGCCGGTAAAC
>ODAI013087536.1_pt1 | contig 11181 bp, 6 predicted proteins | sample 1539321 | NCBI WGS metagenome assembly ODAI01 (sample SAMN02144231, study PRJEB22623) | gut metagenome | biome: sheep rumen | host: Ovis aries | place: New Zealand
GAAACCCAGGACAACAGCGCCGACCAGGAAGGGACTATGATGCAGGGAGCCGTCCGAAACATCAACGAGATGCCTCCTATCATCCCCGTCAAATACCCCGACGGCACCTGGGGACGCAAGAGCGATTATCCTCTCTCCGAAGCCGCATCCAACCCCATCCAGCAGCTTGAGTACTTCAAGATCATCAACAAGAATTCCCACGTACTCGGCAACATGGGGCTTACCTTCCATATCATCGACGGACTGGACCTCAACGTGAACGGGAACGTCCAGCTCAACGATGCAAAAATAGCCGACTACCGCAAGGAAGGACTGGTCAACTGGTCTGAAAGCGCCACCGGCAACCAAGCGTACATTACCAACGGTCACGCTGTGCGCTGGTCGAACGAAGACTACTTCACCTACAACAGGAACTTCTTCGACGGAAGGCTCAAATCGAACTTCGTGCTCGGAGCTTCCTGGTACTACTATCACTTCGAAAACGCAAAGGTGGGCTCCCAGAAGATTTCCTCGGACATCTTCCAGTACTATAATCTCGGAGCCGGCACCCAGAAGGTCCAGCCGGAATCCGACATGGACCAGAACACGATGAATTCCTTCTACTTCAGGACGAACCAGACCTGGGCGGACAAGTATATGCTCGGCCTTACCATGCGTCTTGACGGTTCTTCCAACTTTGCGAAGGGACACCGCTACGGCTTCTTCCCCGCCGTCTCCGCAGGATGGCTCGTATCCGAAGAGCCCTGGTTCGAACCCGTCAGGGGCGCCATCAACCAGTTGAAACTCCGCGCCAGCTACGGCCATGTTGGAAACTCTTCCATCGGCAGCTACAGGACTTTCTCGCAGATCTCAACCTCGAACATGATGATGAACGACGATGTGGTCACGGGTTCCTTCGTAAGCAGCCTCGGCAACAGGGACATTTCCTGGGAGACGACCAAGCAGTTCGACGCTGGTATTGACGTAGGCTTCCTGAATGACAGGATCCAGCTCATCGCAGACTTCTACATCAAGAGGACGGTTGACCTGCTGTTCGACGAGAATATCCCCCACACCTCCGGATTCGGATCGCTCACCGGCAACCTCGGCATCCTGCGCAACACGGGATTCGAGCTCACCCTCAACACCCATCCCATCGTAAGCCAGAACTTCAACTGGGACCTGGACTTCATATTCTACACCAACAGGACGATTGCCGAGAAGCTCTACGGCACCCTCGAGAACCACGGAGGCCAGGTACAGGAAGGCAAGCCTTACATGAGGTGGGCCAACTACAAGCTCCTGGGAACATGGTCCACCGAGGAAGCAGCGGAAGCCGCCAAGTACGGCAGGAGCCCCGGAGACTACAAGCTTGAAGACGTCAACAAAGACTACAAGTACAGCGACGAAGACAAGCAGTATCTCGGAAGCCCCATCCCCAAGGGTGAGTTCTCCCTGGTCAACAACTTCTCCTGGAAGGGATTCAACCTCATGATTGATATCGGCGCCGCGGTAGGCCACAAGGTCAGCAGCCAGTCCCAGGCCCTGTATGTCGGCCAGGCCATCTACACCAACAGCTACGCCGGATTACTCGACGCCGCATGGACTCCTGACAACCAGAACACCACGCTGGCCCAGCTCAGGCTCCCGTCCGACACCTATTTCGGCAACGGCTATATGGGTGACTTCTATCTCCAGAAGGCCGACTACATCAGGATCAGGAACATCGTTTTCTCGTATGACTTCAAGCGCTCCGTCCTCAAGAATGTCAAAGGCATCAAGGGCCTGCTCATGGGAGTCAGCATAGAGAATCCCCTCGTCATCACTCCGTATGTCGGATTCGACCCTGAGTGCGGCTGGCTCGGAGACAGCCTTGTCGGCGCCGACTGGTACACCTATCCCAGGCCTACTACTATTACCGGGAACATTAAAATATCATTCTAAGAGCCATGAAAAGATTTAACATATTGCTTGGGATGGTGATGGTCCTGTCCATGTCCTCCTGTGATTTCCTCAAGGAAGACCCTAAGACATTCATGACCCCCGAAATGTACTATGAGAACGAGGATCAGATGCAGGATGCCGTCAACGGAATGTATCCTCCTGTATTTGCGGCCTATACGGACGGTATTATAGCCCCCAACCATAATACCTTCATAATGCTTGAAACCATAACCGGTTACCACAAGCGCACCCACCCGTTCAGCTCCGACATTCTGGGATACAACCTCCCCCTGACCGACGACAACCCCCTGCTGGGCAACAACTGGAACGAAATGTACACGGCCATCGCCCGCGCCAACAGCGTAATAAAGGGCATAACCGAGTCCACGGCTGAAGTAGATGAGAGCGTCAAGGCCAAATTCCTTGGCGAGGCGCATTTCATCCGCGCGTACAGCTATTTCTTCCTGGTACAGCTCTACGGGCCCGTTCCCATGCCGCTTACGCCCACAACCGGTAAATCCGACATCGTGACGGACCTTACCAACATCGCCGGTATCTATCAGCAGATTATCGCCGACCTGACCGAAGCCGAGACCCTGATGGCAGACCTGCCCTGGCACACCGGCGACGGCCATATCTCAAAGGGAGCGGTCAAGAGCCTCCTGGCCAAGGTTTACCTCACGATGGCCGGCTATCCCCTTCAGGACACCGCCAAATACGAGATGGCTTATGCCAAGGCCAAGGAAGTCAAGGAAAGCGGAGCCTACAGCCTGTACTCCAACCCCACGGATATCGCCGCTTCCGGCAACCGCAACAAGAAGGAAGCCATCTTCACTTCCCAGTACAAGCGCGAAGCCAACTGGAGGTCCCCGATGCATTGCTGGTTCCTTCCTTTTTACGAGGGTTCAAGCAATGAGGAGTTTGCCAACAACCAGGCCTTCGGCGGCGCTCTCGTTCCGAGCAGCACCTTCATCAATACATACGAGCCCGGGGACAAGAGAGCCGAGGAGAAGCAGTATTTCTACAACTCCTACAACGGCATCGAATTCCCCCAGCCGTTCGTGTACAAGTACTTTGACGAAGCCGCCCTTGCCGAGAACATCTCGGATGTGGCCATGCCGCTGCTGCGCTATTCGGACATCCTGCTCGTGATGGCGGAAGCCAAGTGCGCCGGCGGATCGACCTCCGACGCCGATGCCATCCAGGCATACTACGACGTCCGCAACCGCTATTCTTCGCTGGCGAAGCCGGCTTCCATCTCCTTCAACGATGTCTATCTTGAAAGAATCTGGGAACTCTGCTTCGAGGACCAGGCCTGGTTCGACATGCTGCGCACCCGCAAGACCATGAACGCCAACGGCAACGTGGTTGACATGATCGGGTTCACTCCTTTCGAGCATCCGGGCGTGGCTTTCACCGAGGAGGACCTCCTCTTCCCTTATCCTGTGGCCGAGAAACGCCTGAACCGCAATCTTTCAGGCCTTTCCGTAGCTCAAAGGCTTGCACTTTAAAATGAATTAGGATATGAAAATTCGTTATATAATATCTGCTTTTGCAGCGATGCTCATGCTGGCCGGCTGTGTCAAGAACATCGAGCTTCAGGACACGACGGCTGACAGCAATTACGAAGCCGACAAGACCACCGTCTATGGAATCTGGCAGGTCCTGCAGATCGATGACGTCAATGTCGGCGGCATCGACATCAAGCCGTATTTCGACTGGTTCGACTCATTCAAACTCACCCTTCGCCGCCAGGACGGCAAGATCTGCGGCATCTCCATCGACAACGGAAATATCCCCCACAACAAATACGGATTCGACCTTCCCACTTCGGAGGTGGCTTGTTACTTTGACAACTCCGTGCGTCCGAACGTCATCCGGCGCGCGTCCGACGACCAGGTAATCGCCGTCTTCCGCAAGGGAGTCATCTGCATGGATTTCACCCTTGACTGCTCCTCTGTGAGCTATCGTTTCATGTTCAGCGGCGCCGACGGACTGACTTCTGCGGCAACTGAATAATTGGGAGGACATGATTATGAAAAAGAAAAAAATAATTGCTATCGCCAGCCTGGCTGCAGTTGCGGCGCTGGTATTCTCATGCGTCACTTTCAATACGGTACTCTTCCCCAAGGACGCCAAGGCCGGTGAAGATTTCAACATCAAGGTCACCTTTGATTTCAAAGGCGAGACCGAGCGTTCCGGAAACCTTATCGTCGCTTTCCCTGTTCCCAAGTCCTGGAAGGCCTCGGAGACCGTCACCGGAACCCTGACAACCCACAACCTGCCCGGCGGACAGCCCGGAATGGGCCTTGCTGACATCACCAACGAGCCCCTCACTCTCGCATCCGATGTCATCGAACCCACCACGACGCTTCCTTACCCGAGCGCAATGCTCGCCCAGTATGGTGTCCTTGGCAACACGGGCCCTGTCGAGTGGATAGTCCTCAAGAGCAAGACCGTATTCAACGTCCACGGAAACGCTCCGGGACTGGTTACGGCCGACATCGACATCCACCTGACGGCCGGCAACACCAACGTCAAGTTCTTCAGCGCCGTGGCGGTCTGCCTGTCAGCCAACGGATTCAACACCGCCCACGACGGTGAATTCGTAATCTCCGACACCCAGACCGTCCAGGTCACCGGAGGTTCGGGCGCCGACGACTTCACCGTGGTCCATTTCGTGTCCACCACACCCCAGACATTCCGTTTCGGCGACTATGTCTCCGTAGAATTCGTATCCGAGGCAGACGGCATCAAGACCGACCTCTACGGAGAAGAGAGCATCTATCTCAATGCTACCGCAACCCTTGCCGACGGGACTGTCAAGACAGCCGACAAGGTGCTGATGATCAAGAGCGGGGATATCACATACTTCAAGTACATATATCCGAAGTCGCTCTTCGGCCTCAGCGAGGACGCCGAGATATCCGAGATGCACGTCTGGTTCACAAATGCCGACGGAAGTGTCATTGTGACGGATGGCACGGAAGGGTTCCTGCTCACGCAGGCAGGTGAGTAACAGATAAAAACAACTCTACCATGAAACATTACATACCGTACATAATCATCGCAGCCATCCTGCTCGTCAGTTGTTCCGAGAAAAACGAAGACGTCAACACCGGAGGCTACACCAATCCCGTGCTCCCCGGCATCAGTCTTCCCGACCCTACAGTAATAAAGGCCGATGACGGATATTTCTATGCCTATGGGACAGAGGATATCTACGGCATTCCCATCTTCAAGTCGAAAGACATGGTGGACTGGGAACGTACAAACACCGTATTCACTTCTTTCAACAGGCCTTCCTGGGGAATCAAGGGCGCGGCCAGCTACCTCTGGGCTCCCGACATCAACAAGGTCGGGGACAAATATGTCCTGTACTACTCCCATGTTCCTGATGACCTGGGCGGTTCAGGCGAGAACACCTGGGGAATAGGTGTCGCCACCGCCGACAAGCCCGCAGGTCCCTTCTATGACAAGGGCAAGGTAATCATCGGAGGAGAAGTGGGACAGGAATGCACCATTGACCCTGCCTATTTCGAGGACACCGACGGCAAGAAGTACCTCCTCTGGGGCTCCTATGCAGGAATATACATCGGCGAGCTGAACGAAGACGGACTTAGCCTGAAGGACAAGTATTCCTCCACCCGCCTGGCGGGTACGGACGGCTTCGCCCTGGAAGGCGCCTACATGTACAAGAAGGGCAATTACTACTACCTCTTCTGCTCCAACGGCCCGTATAACTACGAGTACAACCAGTACCAGGTGACAGTGGGACGGTCGGAGTCGATTACCGGACCTTTCGTCACAAGGGACGGGGGCAGGATGCTTGACAACAGCCTGGACATCGTCCTGAAGGGGAATGATGCCTTCTACTGCCCGGGACACAACGGCGAAATCATCACGGACGACAACGGCGTGGATTGGATTGTCTATCATGCCTACAAGGCCGGAGATGAAGCTGCCGGACGTAATCTCATGCTGGACAAGGTGACCTGGACTTCTGACGGATGGCCTCAGATCGGAAACGGTACTCCGACGGCCAGCAGCAACGACAGGCCATATTTCAGATAGCATATTATCAACTGGGAACCGGTCCAGACAGAGGCCGGTTCCTTTTTTTAATGACAAGATGAAGAAATACTTCCTCCTCGCCATCCTGGTCTCCCTCGCATACTCCTGCGGCGGGTCAAATAATGAAAATGTCAGGGAGAATCCCTTCCTGGACAGCGGCACCGACCCCCTCTCCGTAAGCGTCACCTCAAATGCGGACACCGTACGTTTGAAATGGTCGCTTCTGGGAGATCTCGGCTTTGACAACTACCGGATCCGAATCAAGGATCTCGGAATAGACCGGACAGTCGGAAGCAGCGAGACCTCCTGCGTCCTGACCCATGTCAGCACCTACAACACCCCGGTCAAATGCGAGATATCAATGATAAAAGGAGGAGAAACCCTGGCCACGCAGTCCCTCTTTCTCAACATAGACGGCTTGGACGCCTCTTTCCTCCGCGACCTGATGCCGGATGACGGCTCCAGCGTCTGCGCCGGCGACGGGGTCTATTCCATCGGACTTCCGGACGGAAGGAGCATCTTCCTGATGGGAGATTCATTCATCTGTCCGGTCAGCGGAGTAAGCCGCCCCACCTCCGCCCACATGTACCGCAACACCTACATCGTCTTCGACCCCAAGACAAGGAAACCGACCCCGATTTACGATTTCAACGGCCCCGGAACCAATTCTTCGGCCGCCGTTCCTCCCGGCCACTACTATGAAGACAAATGGTACTGGCCCGGGCACGGATTCGTCGTTGGGAACAGCCTCTATGTGTTCCAGTCGCTTATGTATCTGGGGGGAGAAGGAATGTGGGGATTCAGGTATGAGAACTCCAACCTGCTGAAGTACAGCCTACCGGACTTCAAGCTTGAAAAAGATTCGCCCATACAGTTCCGCTCCGACAAGGAAATCCACTATGGGGCGGCAGCCCTCAATGACGGCGACTATATCTACATTTACGCCCAGGTGGACATTACCAACGACCTGGACGCCAAGACGGAAGTTTACTGCGCAAGGACCACCGAGGCCGGCCTGTTCGGCGTGTGGGAATACTGGAACGGCAGTTCATGGGTCAAGGACTCCTCGGCCGCTGTCGGACTTTCCGGACTTTCCAGCGTTTCCGTGTCCTCGCAGTTCAATGTCTTCAAGCTCAAAGACAAATATGTCCTCCTGACGAAGAGCAAGAAACTCTGGGAAGGGGAGATATACACCTTCACGTCGAGCAGCCCGCTGGGCCCCTGGGGGCATAAGAAGGTCATTTACACCGTACCCGCATTCTCCGATCCCAACCTGATGTCCTACAACGCCATGGCCCATCCCCAGTTCGAAAAGGACGGGATGATCCTGGTTTCCTACTGCATGAACACCAGCGACGGAGACCAGCAGGCCAGGGATGTGACCACCTACCGCCCGAGGTTCTTCTGGGTGGATATTGACGACATACTCAACTGATTATGAGGAAAGCCCTCGTCGTCCTCGTCATATCTTTCTCTGCTGCACTTTCAGCAGGAGCCCAGGCATTCCTGGACCGGAGCCTGTCGCCCGAGGTCCGCGCCAGGGACCTGGTGTCGAGGTTGACACTGGAAGAGAAGGCATCTCTCGCTACAAATAACTCGCAGGCCGTAGAGAGGCTGGGAATAAAGGAATACAACTGGTGGAGCGAGGCCCTGCACGGAATCGGATTCAATGGCAAGGCCACCAGTTTTCCGGAGCCGGTGGGAATGGCTGCCTCCTTCGACGAATCGCTTGTACATGAAGTGTTTATGGCTATTAGCGACGAGGGGAGGGTCAAATTCCGCCAGGCTCGGCAGGAAGGGGAGATAAAAGTTGCCCAGGGCATTACTTTCTGGACACCGAACATCAACATCTTCCGTGATCCCCGATGGGGACGCGGCATGGAAACCTACGGTGAAGATCCGTTCCTGACCGGTCAGCTTGGCATGGCCGTAGTGCGTGGACTCCAGGGAGATCCCGATGCTCCCGTCCTGAAGGCCCATGCCTGCGCCAAACACTTTGCCGTGCATTCAGGACCGGAATCCGAAAGGCACAGCATCGATGTCAACATTTCCGACAGGGACCTGAAGGAGACCTACCTGCCAGCGTTCAAGGATCTTGTAACCAAGGTCCGCGTGCAGGAGGTAATGACTGCCTACAACCGCTTCCGCGGAGTCCCCTGCGGTGCAAGCCCCTACCTGATTGACACCTTGCTGAGGGGGGAATGGGGATTCAAGGGCCTGATTACCTCCGATTGCTGGGCGCTCAGGGATTTCTATGAACCGGGAAAACACGGATATGCTCCCGACCAGGCCTCGGCCGTGGCGATGGCAATAAAAGCCGGGGTGGATACCGAATGCGGGGATGCCTATCATGCGATCCCCGAAGCGGTGGAAAGGGGCCTTCTCGACGAAAAGGACCTTGACCGCAACCTGGTGCGGCTGTTCACCGCGCGCATAAGGCTTGGGGAATTCGACGGCATCGATCCGTGGGAAGAACTCCCTGACTCCCTTGTCGAATGCGAAAAGCACCTTGCCCTGGCCCGCAGGATGGCATGCGAGAGCATCGTCCTGCTGCAGAACAAAGGCGGGATACTCCCGCTTGAAAAGGGCCGGAAAATCGCTTTGATAGGCCCGAATTGCGACAATGCGAGAATGATGCTCGGAAACTACGCAGGGGAACCGGAGAAGGCGTCCAGTTTGAAAGACGCCATGGAAAAAGTACTGCCCGGCCTGACCTGCTTCAATGCCTGCGGCCTTATGGACAGCGGTTTCCGCCCGGAGGGCTGGGAAGAAGCCTATACATTTGCCCCGAGGATGGATGACGGCGAGATCCTCAGACGGCTTGAAGGTATCGATACCGTCGTGTTCGCCGGCGGGATATCATATTGCCTCGAGGCAGAAGAAGAGAAGATTGACGTCCCCGGTTTCAAAGGAGGCGACCGCACCGATATCGAGCTGCCCCAGGTCCAGCGCAAACTGCTGAAAATGCTGCACGATGCAGGAAAGAAGGTCATTCTGGTGAATTTCTCCGGCTCGGCTATGGGACTATGTCCCGAGGTGGAGACCTGTGATGCCATCCTCCAGGCCTGGTATCCCGGCCAGGAAGGAGGCAACGCCATCTGCGATATCCTGTTCGGCAAGGTGTCCCCCTCCGGAAAACTTCCGGTCACTTTTTACAAAGATGCCGGACAGTTGCCGGATTTCAGGAACTACGACATGAAGGGACGGACCTACAGGTACTTCTCGGGAGAGCCTCTGTATCCCTTCGGATTCGGGCTCAGCTACACGCAGTTCAAATACCTGAAAGTCAAGGTCAGAAGGGGCCGTCTCATCGTGAAGCTGCGTAATACCGGCAGCCGCGACGCCGAGGAGGTCGTCCAGATGTATGTACGCAGGACGGATGACGGAGACGGGCCTTCCAAAACACTGAGAGGGTTCAAGCGGGTCACCGTCAAGGCAGGAAAGAAAAAAAGGGTCTGTTTTGACCTTACGCCCCAGACCTTCCTCTGGTGGTCTGAGACTGCCGGGGACATGGTCCCCCTTGCGGGCGATTATGAAATCATGGCGGGGGGCAGTTCTTCGGACACCAAAGGCGTCGGCTACCGCTTCAAAGGCTGATATTATAATACTTCCACAGTTTATCATCACACAAAGTCCAATGCATCAAAACAACATATCGCTCTATCTTGTCAGGACAGTTGTTGCAGCCCTCCTTGGTTTAGGCACATCCGCATCGGTGTCTGCGGCCGTCTCTTCGGAAGATCCGGCATCCTGCGTCAATCCTTTCGCCGGGACCAAGGGCGGCGGAAATGTCTTCTCCGGCGCGGTAAGGCCCTTCGGCATGGCTCAGTTCACCCAGAATCCCTTCGAGCCGACAGGATTCGTCATCAACATGTTGAGCGGAACGGGCGGAAGCAACTATGGCAACTTCCCCGTAATACCGGTCAAGGGCGGTCTGACCATCTCTCCGGAACGGATGCTTAACAGGAGGGTGTCGTTCAAGGCGGAAAAAGCGCATGCCGGATACTATGAATGTCTTGTTGATGGCGATGTCAAGGCCTCCCTTACCGTCACCGACCGCACGGGAATCGCCGTTTTTGAATTCCCCGAAGGAACGGAGGAAGGAACGGTTCTGGTCGGCAGCGGAATCTCCGGCTCCCCCTATGTAACCGACGCCGCGGCTTCAGTGAAAAGCGCTTCCTCATTCGAAGGATATGCCCGGGGAGGCTGGTTCTGCATCATGGACGTCCCGTACAGGGTGTATGTGGTCGGCGAGTTCGACTGCGAAGCCCAGCGCACGGGCACCTGGAAAGAAGACCGCCTGTACGACGGTTCCTCATTTGCCGACGGTTCCTGCAGCGGGATGTATTACACTTTCGACCTCTCGAAGAACAGGACTGTTCGCTACAAAGTGGCACTTTCATACGTTTCGGTTGAAAATGCATGGGAGAACCTACGCACCGAGAATCCGGGGTGGGACTTCGATGCTGTCCGCGCCGAAGCGGAAGCATCCTGGAATGATGTGCTTTCCAAAATAGAGGTCCCCTCCCTCAAGGGCGAGGACAGGACCATCTTCTACACCCAGCTCTACCACTCGATGATACACCCCAACATTTTCAACGATGTAAACGGGGAGTATATAGGGGCCGACAACAAGATCCACAGGACCCGTACCGTGCAATACACGAATTTCAGCAACTGGGACTCGTACCGCAACCAGATCCAGCTCCTGGCTATGCTGTACCCTACCCTTGCATCTGACATCGTGCAGTCACATTATGATTTCGCAGTCCAGGCCGGAGAGGCCTTCCCCCGTTGGGTGTACGCCAATGTCGAAACCGGCATCATGCAAGGAGACCCTACTGCCATACTGATTGCCAACGCATGGGCCTTCGGAGCCCGCGGATACGATCCAAACGCCATGCTCCGGATAATGCAGAGAAACGCCAGGATTCCCGGTCTCCGGTGCCAGAAGGTCGAAGTCAGGCCGGGCCTGAAGCAATTCCTCGAGAAAGGATGGTATCCCGAGGCATCACTTCATCTGGAGATGATTTCCTCGGATTTTGCCATCGGGCAATTCTGCTCCCTCGCCCTGGGAGATCCGTGGACTCAGACCGAATACCTCAACAGCACCATGCCCTGTCGCACCTTATTCAATCCCGAGATCCTTTGCATTTATACATGGTACAGCAGAGTCAGTTGGTC
>ODAI011893666.1_pt1 | contig 11179 bp, 11 predicted proteins | sample 1539321 | NCBI WGS metagenome assembly ODAI01 (sample SAMN02144231, study PRJEB22623) | gut metagenome | biome: sheep rumen | host: Ovis aries | place: New Zealand
GACTACGTGGCCAACTTTGTTAAAACCGGCGATCCGAACGGAGCGGGGCTCAGACACTGGCCGGCGATCAGTAAAAAGAACAGTAAGTTCCGTCTGTTTGACGGGAAGGGCGGGGACCTGATTGGCCCCGCGCAGTGCAGGCTCAAGGAATGGAACAGTTTTCTGCGCGATAAAGGTCCTATGTAAAGAGCGATAGAGCAGCCAGCAATTATATCGTCAGACACGCTCTCGCTGACTTTCGGACGCAGCGGTACTAAGCTCTGCCTGCACCTGAAGGCTTGCCAATCGCTAAGTATCGGCGTCCTCGAGTCGCCTGCCGATATAATTGCTGGCTGTTAAACAACACTCCATCTTTTATAGTTAGATATGTGCTAATATAAAGGTAACAATTACCGGACACTAATTGAGGGGAACAGCTTATGAAAGAGGAAATCGCAGGAAGAAAACCCAGTTACGGTTTTTTCAGCAGGCTAACTTACGGAGTCGGTGAGATATTCGGAGGCGGATGCTTTGTTATCATCAACGCGTTCTTCATCGTATTTCTTACGGACGCCATGGGAATGAACGCAGCTCTTGCCGGAACCATCCCTATGATAGGAAAGATCTGGGATGCCATAACGGACCCGATCATGGGCAACATCACTGAGCGCACGCATTCCAAATTCGGCGCAAAGCGCTTCTACATACTTGTCGGGAGCTTTGCTTCGGCAATAACCTTTGTGCTCATATGGCTCAACATCAATTCACCGTCAATGACAGCTAAATACGTGTTCTACATGGTCATGTACTGCCTGTTCAATACCGGTTTTACGGTGCTGAGCGTGCCATACAACGGACTCCTTCCGGACATGATGGACGATTATAAGATGCGCGCCAAGTTCTCAAATATGCGCATGATTTTCTCCACACTCGGCGCCATGATATGCGGTCTGGTTCCGGGAATGATCATAAATCCTACAAACAATCCCGCACTGTACATGAAGTGCGGACTCATATTCGGCATACTGTTCTTTGTGGTTTCCATAACAGTATTCTTCGGAACATGGGAGAAGCAGAAGGAACCTGTAAAGACTACGCTCGGAGAGAGCTTCACACAGGCGGTCAGTGTATTCCGCAGCAGATCGTTCCTGCTGTTCCTGGGGCTTTATCTGTTTGGTCAGGGCGGAATGGACTTCATATCCGGCATGGCAGTCTACTATGTAAAGCACACACTGGATGCATACAACGATAAAGTGAACTACTATCTGCCTATCCTTGCAGTGCTTATGGTTGCCCAGCTGATAGGAATGCTAATATTCGGACCTGTAATGAGAAAGACATCCAAGAAGATGGCTATCGTGATCGCTGCTCCTGTAAGGCTGATAGGCGTGCTCGGACTTCTGGGCTTCTCGCACAGCGGTGTATCACTTGCACCAGTGCTGGCTCTGGCTGCACTGATCGGCCTCGGCAACGCGGGATCACTCACCGGAATATTTGCTATTATGGCAGACATGACAGACGTTGATGAGCTCATCACATCTATCCGCAGGCCGGGAATCGTATCCAGCATGGCTACATTCATCAGAAAGATCGCCTCGGGTATCTCTGCTGCTCTTATTGGATTCATGCTTTCGGCTGTTCACTACGATGAGGCACTCGCAAACGCCGGCATGGCTCAGAGCGCCGCAACACAGCACGGTATTGGCGTCTGCTTCATAATGGCACCGGCTATCCTTTCGGCTCTGCTGCTGATAGTAGCATTGCTCTTCCCAATGACAAGCAGTGAGTTCGATCTGGTTCAGAAAGAGGTTGCCCGCCGCAAAGGTGAGGGAAGCGGAGAAGCTACAGCTGAGGAGAAGAAGATACTCGAAAAAGTGACAGGATTCTCTTACGACAAGCTCTGGAATTCAGAGAACGCAGGTATCAGGAAAAGCAGTATCTGAGTGACACGCAAAGATAATTAATATGCGGACGCATTGCTCATAAAGAGTGATGCGTCTGCTTTTTTCATGAAAAAAATGAAAAACGGAGAAGGAAATGAAAATGAGAGTTGACAAAATATGTCGGACGCGATATATTTTCAGTGGAGGGACATAAAGATGAAAGATGATGAACTGTTATTGCTGAAAAATCAGGTATGCTTTCCGACATACGCGGTGGCTAATAAAATCATAAGAAGGTATCAGCCGCTGCTGAAAGAACTCGACCTGACCTACACACAGTACATCACCATGATGGTCCTCTGGGAAAAGGAAGAGGTCAATGAGAAAGACCTGGTTGAGTGCCTGTATCTAAAGGCGAATACCCTGACTGATCTTCTGAAAAAACTGGAGAAAAAGGGATACGTTGAGATCCGAAAAGGCGAGAAGGACAGACGCCAGATCATCATCAGACTCACTGATGAGGGAAGGAATCTCAAGAAAAAGGCAGTTAATGTACCAAAGACACTGGCAGAGGAACAGTGGCTTACATTAGAAGAGGTAATAACTTTCAAGTCGCTTTTGAACAAGCTTCTGGAAGGCGACTGGGGACAATAGCCGGATAGTTAAACAGCTGAAAGGAGTAATACAATGAAAGCTAAGGTTGTTGGAGCAGTTGTATGTGCAATGGCAGTTTGCTGCGCATATACTCATCGCAGAGTTATAAAAGCAATGGTAACAGGTGAAGAGATGCCTAAGGCGCCAAAGTGGCACTGCTGGGTTCCTGAAGATAAGAGAAGAGATTAATCAGCATATATAGAGGAGGGTACGGCTATGAGTACAGTTTATGATTTTACAGTAAAAGACAGAATGGGCAATGATGTCAGCCTGAAGGACTACGAGGGTAAGGTTCTCCTTATCGTAAATACAGCAACAGGCTGTGGATTCACACCTCATTACGATCCGCTCGAAGCTATGTATGCTGAGTACAGAGACAAGGGCTTTGAGATTCTCGACTTCCCTTGCAACCAGTTTGCGGATCAGGCTCCTGGTACAGATGACGAGATCCACGAGTTCTGCACACTCAAGTTCGGCACTGAGTTCCCGCAGTTCGCAAAGATCGATGTAAACGGTGAGACTGCAGATCCTCTGTTCGCTTATCTTGGAACCGAGAAGCCATTCAATGGATTCGGAAAGGGCCTCAAGAATGCAGCCCTTAACAAATTTGCCGCAGCAAACAACAAGAAGTATGGCGACAAGACTTATATCGGATGGAACTTCACAAAGTTCCTCGTAGACAGAGAGGGTAATGTTGTAGCCAGATTCGAGCCTACAGTAGACATGGCAGAAGTAAAGGCACAGGTTGCAGCAGCTCTGTAAACTCTTAAATAAGCTAAAAAATGTCAGAGAGCTATTTACGCTCTCTGACACTTTTTGTGAGAAGATATTCTATCTGTCCGTTAATGGACCTGAAGTCGTCTTCTGCCCACCGGGCTATCTCATTCCACAGGGATTCGGGCAGGCGAAGCACTATCTGCTTGCGTCTGGCATCTTTAGCTTTAAGCTCGCGCTCTCTGGCCTTAAGATCCGCCTCAAGAGAATCAAGCTTTTCCTTGCGCTCCAGCAGTTTTTCTTCGCGGGCATCAAGATCTGATGCGCTTATTGATCTGTTGTCTTTGCTGTTTCCGGGCATGTTTACCTCGTCTGATCGTTATTGCTAATAGATGGATCCGCTGTTGACTATTGGCTGGGCATCCTTGCTGCCGCAAAGCACTACGAGAAGGTTGGATACCATCTGAGCCTTGCGCTCTTCATCAAGATTAACTATATCCTCATCATTGAGCTTGTCGATCGCCATCTTTACCATGCTGACAGCTCCGTCAACTATCTTTGCGCGGGCAGCTATGATAGCCGAAGCCTGCTGCCTCTGGAGCATGGCTGCAGCGATTTCCTCGGCGTATGCGATGTGAGTGATGCGGACTTCCTCGATCACGAGACCGGCAAAAGCGACTTTCTCTGCCAGCTCGATCTGCATCTTCTCAGCGATTTCCTGCGAGCTTCCGCGGAGGGTCTGCTCGGCCTTCGCGGTGGTGTCATCATCGTCGAGTCCGTCATCGAATACATCGTAAGGGTAGAGCCTTGCCATGTTTCTTATGGTGGAATCCGTCTGTATCGAGAGGAATTCAGTGTAGTTTTCTACATTAAAAACTGCTTTTGTAGGGTCTTCTACATGCCAGAGAACTACAGCGCCGATGATGATAGGATTTCCGAGCGCGTCATTTACTTTCTGCGTTCCGTTATCAAGGGTAGCTCGCTTGAGAGACACGGTCTTTCTGGCTCTTGTGCCGCCTGTCCTGCTGCTTTTAGGGCTGCCGCCCTTCATACAACTGTTGACTTCAGCCAGCTCAGCTGCTGCCTGACTCTCGTAAGCCGGATTATTGTATCTGGCGAACGGATTCACAAAGAAGAAGCCCGGCTTTACGATAGTGCCGTAGTACTTTCCGAAGAGGGTGAGCACGAGAGCTTCGTTCGGCCTTACGCTTCGCAGCCCTGCAAACATAAATGGCAGTATTATGGTGAGAAGTACAGAGAGCAGTATCCTGATGCCGCCGCCTCTCCATGAAGCCACGCCGCTTATGAAAAGAACCGGCACCATAAGACAGAGTGCGATGAGCACCACAAGCATGAGTATTCCGCTTGGCGGATTGATGATCTTCTGCTCAACCGGCTCGCTCAGGGTGGCTGTACGGATATCTGCGTCTTCGACCTGAGTCTCAAATTCTACATTATTATTATCTGCCATGATTAAAACCTCCTGATATTAGATGCTTTTGTATAAGATGATATATTTCTAAATGTGGAGAATGATATCGTTTTGATATCATATTTATATCACTGCTCGATGCCCTTGTCAAGTGGGCATGTGAAGGAACAAACAGTAACGTCTCGCGAGAAGCTCGGCAAGCTGTGGCAGTCTGAAGTGCTTGATTCCATTAATCGTAATTTCGACATATATAGAGTATTGCAGTGTACCCTGAGGCATGAACCGGAAGGCTTTGGACGACCGTGAATTTATCGCAGATTGTTAGTGCTTAATAAACGAGGATGTATTATAATGGCTGCATGGCTGTATTCATGGATTCATTTATTGATACGATAAAAGACACGGTAACGCTTATACCGTTTCTTTTTGTTACATATCTGGCGATGGAGTGGCTCGAGGATAAGACCGAGGACCAGTCAGTCGCTCTGCTTTCGCGTATCAGAAAATTCAGTCATGTGCTCGGAGCAGGTATAGGGCTCATACCGCAGTGCGGATTCTCGGCCGGCGCCGCGAGTCTGTACTCGGGTGGAGTGATCACGGCGGGCACGCTTATTGCCGTGTTCCTCTCCACCTCCGATGAGATGATCCCTATATTTATCAGCTCATCGGTAGCGCCTGCCACCATAGGAAAGATCCTGGCGCTCAAGTTTGTGATAGCGCTCATAAGCGGTATTGCGGTCGATGCTGCTTCGCATGTGATACGCTATGGCTTCCACGCAGATAAGCACATACATGATCTGTGCGAGCGCGAGCAGTGCGGATGCGAAGATGAAGAGGGCGGTATCTTTCATTCCGCTCTGGTGCACACTCTGAAGATCACGGGATTCATCTTCTTTATCTCCCTGGCGCTGAGTCTTGTTCTCGGCTATGCGGGTGAAGAGACCGTAGCTTCGATCCTTGGTGCTGCACCTCTCCTCGCAACTATTCTTACAGGTATCATAGGGCTTATCCCTAACTGCGCGGCTTCAGTCGTGATCACCCAGATGTATCTTGAGGGGCTGCTCACCTGCGGCCAGCTGATGTCAGGACTTCTTGTCGGAGCCGGAGTAGGACTCCTGGTACTGTTCAGAACCAATAATCATCACAGGGAGAACATTGCTGTAACGGCAGCATTGCTCACACTGGGTATCTGCTGGGGCATTCTTATAGATATACTGGGAATAACGTTCTGATCCAATTGTTAATTGAGCATTGCCTGAAAGCAACTTCAGGTCTATAATATACGGGAATTTTGTAACAGGAAGAGAGAAGCAATAATGGCAGATAACATGACAGAGAACAAGGAAATCAAAGCATCAACCGAAGCAAAGCGTCAGAAAAAGGCAGAGAGAAGAGATGCCAAGGCTGCACGCAAAGAAGCAAATAAAGTAGAAGAAAAGAAGAGCAGACCAAACAATATCATACTTGCGGTTATGATCTTCGGAGTAATCATAATAATGTTCGCTTTTGTAGGCGGATACAACTACTTCAGCAAGCCGGCTACAATCGAGAAATATATGGAGGATAACGGCATCGCAGAGATGTACAGTGATGTTCCGGTAACAACAAATACCACCATGAAGCTTCGCGGAGACAAAAACACCGTAAAGATCTGGCTCAACATCGCAGAAGACGCACCGGAAGAGGAAGTTGCACAGTATAAGGGCAAGGACGGAGAAGAGACACTCAAGAACATGGGCGCTTATTTCCTCACATCCTTTAAGCCGGAGACACGTGCGTTTGGCGGAACTGTAAAGGTTAAGGCAAAACAGGGAGACGAGACAGTCAACTATGTGGAAATGTCTTACAGCGAGGCAAAGAAGTTCGCTGAGGAAGCTCAGAAAGAGGCAGAAGAGGCAGCCGAAGAGGAGAGCAGCACAGATGCTGATGCCGATGCAGATGCAGAAGCAGAAACTGACGCAGAGACCGAGGCAGAGACTGAATCTGACGGCGAATAAAAACCAGGCGAAATTCAAAAGCGTTGCATCTGAGAATGCAACGCTTTTTTAATGCCTTTATTATGTTTGAGCTTAACAGCCTAGCGGACGGTGAAACGGTATCCAAGGCCGCGCACGGTGATAAGATAACGCGGATTCGATGGATCATCTTCGATTTTCTGTCTGAGCCTGTTTACGTAAACCATGATGGCGTTCTCGTCGATTATGGTCTCTCCCCAGATAACGCTGTAGATCATATCTTTTGAGAAAATGTGGTCTACATTATCTATGAAGAGTTTTATCATGGAATTCTCTTTGGCGGACAATGGAATCTCCACGTTGTTTTTGTAGAATCGCAGTGTTGATGTGTTGTATGTAAACGGACCTGCCTCAATAATGTTTGATGTGCTCTGAGGCGAGTGTTCGCGGCTTCTTCTGATGAGTGCCTTTGCCTTAGCTACAAGAGTTACCGGATTGAAAGGCTTTATGATGTAATCATCTGCTCCTATCTCAAGTCCGTACAGCGCGTCCTGATCTTCCTTTCTTCCGCTTACTACCATGACCGGTGTTGTAAGGCCTTTAGACCTGATGCGCTGAATAACTTCAAAACCATTTATACCGCGCATATTTATATCTAACAAAATAAGATCGTATTTATTTACCTCGAGAAGTTCGAGCGCAGCTTCACCGCTGATTGCAAGATCGTTCTCAATACCGTTGCTCTTAAGCGCTTTATGGAGCATCGTCAGGATCGCTTTATCGTCGTCCACTACCAGGACTTTGTCTGCCATATGAGCCTCCTATCTTTTCCGGGCTGTTTCCAGACCCTATACATAGTGTAATTTTACCACACTTGCCACATAATATGTACTTTTTTGTTTCCCTTCGTGGTAAAATGTGATTCGTGAAGAGACGCCGGTTCAGGCCGGCTGTTAACATCGGAGGTAGCAGCATTGAAAAAGAAAACTGCCGGAAGAGAAGTATTTATAGTAGCTCTCGCGGTGGCTGTTCTGTGCATAGCATTTGGTATACACGGCGTGTGGAGATCTTTCGCGAGGTTCGATGACAGCATCCTTAAAGAGAAAGACACTCAGCTGTACAGCTTAATGCGCTCCGGAGATATCAACCTTGAGAACTCTATCAGCTCAATTCAGCGTGAGGCGGAGTCGTTCATGGGCCGCGAAAGACTCAGATCGGAGATCTCTTACTGGAAAGAGAGCGGCAGCACCAGCAGCCTCGTGAACTATTTAAGCAACAACACTCTGGCTACAAACCCTATCTACGCAGATTTCGTCATAAGCCAGAATGGAAAGATAGCATGCACTGCATCGGGCAACAAGTCTTATTCACAGGTGACAGGCAGCGACGCCAAAGGGATGTCTCTGTGGAAGGATGACTCAGGCAATTACTACCTGGCCTGGCACAGGGAGGCATCAGGAAATACGACCTACGATGTTCTGATCGACGTTTTGAGACTCTACAGTGTGGCCATAGGCAGGAGTGGAGACCGTGAGATAATGCTCCTGGACAATTCGTCGGTAATAGTGATGGTCTCCGGGCCTGACGGGCCGATTGTAAGCGAAACAGAAGCTGCTGTAGAAGAAAGATACCTTGATTTCAGAGATTTTATGCTCGGATGCCAGAAAGAAGGCATATCCGATGGTATCACAGTCGACACCGCCGATGAATCAGGCAATCCGTATACAGCCAGAATGGTGGCTGTTCCAAGCGGGAGCACGGTAAACGGCGAATTCGCCATGGGCATACTTGCTAATTATGAAGACGCGATCGCACCTTCCAGGAAGGCTGCCGAGGAGATACTCCTTTACGGAGGTCTGGGAATTGTGGGAGTAGCATACCTTCTTCTGCTGCTTGTAATGATGAGACGCGCCAACGCTGCCAGTTCGGCGGAGCTCCGCGTTCTTAAAAAGAAGAACGAGACGATGGAGGAGATCAACCAGAAGATGCAGGCTCTTGCGCATCACCAGCGTCTTGAGACGATCGGCACCATGACTGCCAGCATTGCGCATGACTTCAACAATCTGCTCACGCCAATCATGGGCTACAGTATCATGACCATGGAGATGCTTCCGGCTGATGCAACAGACCTTCAGGACAATCTGATGGAGATATATGATGCCTCAGTTAAGGCAAAAGATATAGTAACAAGGCTGGCAGACCTTACAAAGAAGGGAAATGAGGAGAACTTTAAAGAGGTAGACGTAGACGAGGTCATAAAGAGCGCTCTGAAGGTGACTCTCCCTGCCAAGCCAAAAGAGGTGGAGGTAAAAGCCAACTTCAATGCAGAGGGCGAGAAGATCAGGGCTGACAGAACTCAGATATCACAGCTCGTAATGAACATAGCGCTGAACGCTTACGATGCCATGAGAGAAGAAGGCGGTACGCTTCTGGTATCCACCAGGATATCCGGCGAAGAGGTGGTGCTGCGCTTTAAGGATAACGGCTGCGGCATGGATACTGAGACCATGTCCAGGATATTTGATCCGTTCTACACAACCAAGGAATCCGGCAAGGGAACCGGCCTGGGACTGGCCATAGTGGCACAGATCGTAGAGACTCATGGAGGCAAGATCTATGTTGACTCCGAACCGGGAGAAGGCACAGAATTCAGAATCTACATACCTCTGGCCGGAGCAGACATGGAGAGCCTGGCATGGGGTCCGGAAGGCACGGGCAAGTTTGATACCAAGCGTTACAGCGTCAATCTGATCCGTAAGGAACTGGCCAGGATTCACGCAGAAAAAGAAGAAGAAGAATCGATTCAAAATTAAGACGAATAATAGGTTTATAGGGTAGAGAAAATCCGCATTGTTGTGATACAATATGTGCGGATTTTTAGCGACGTTTCAGACGTTTATCTGTTTTAACGTTGCGTCTAAAAATTAAAAATGAAAGGAAACAAAACATGATAATTCTGGTAGTCAACACAGGAAGTTCATCCCTGAAATATCAGCTGATCAACATGGATAATGAGGCAGTCCTCGCAAAGGGTCTCTGCGAGAGAATCGGCGAAGACGGTCACATGAATTACAAGACAGACGCGGGCACAGTATTTGATAAAGACATCCCGCTTCCGGATCACGGTGTTGCGATGCAGCTCGTTATCGATGCTCTGACAGACAAAGAGCACGGAGTTATCGCAGACATGAACGAGATCGGTGCTGTAGGCCACAGAATAGTACAGGGCGGATACATCTTCGACAAGTCCGAGATCATCACTGATGAGGTTGAGGCAGGAATCGAAGAGCTCTGCACACTCGGACCTCTCCACAACCCACCTGCACTCGTAGGAATCAGAGCCTGCAAAAAGGTTCTGCCTAACACTCCGGGCGTTGTAGTATTCGATACAACATTCCACAGAACAATGCCTGATGAGTGCAAATACTACGCTATCCCTTGGGAATATGCAGAGAAGTATCATGTTCAGAGATACGGAGCTCACGGCACAAGCCACCGCTACGTTGCAAACAGAGTAGCTGAACTCATGGGCAAGGATCTTAAGGACATCAACGTTATCACATGCCACCTCGGAAACGGTTCGTCGATCACAGCTGTTAAGGACGGCAAGTGCTATGATACATCCATGGGTCTCACGCCGCTTGAAGGTCTCGTAATGGGAACACGCTGCGGTTCTATCGACCCTACAGTTGTAAGCTTCATTTATGAGCAGACCGGAATGCCTGTAAAAGAAATCACAGACATGATGACAAAGAAGTCCGGACTCCTCGCTGTTTCCGAGATCTCAGGAGACTGCAGAGACATCGTAAAAGCTGAGGCAGAGGGCAACCACAAGGCTCATGTCGCAAGAGAGATGCTCCTCAGATCTGTTAGGAGATTCATCGGCGCTTACGCTGCAGAGCTCGGCCACGTAGATGCAATGGTATTCACTGCAGGCATCGGCGAGAACGACATCGAACTCAGAGAGAAAGTCTGCGACAACCTCGGATTCATGGACGTATACATCGACAAGGAAAAGAACGACTGCAGAGGCAAAGAAGTCGAGATCACAGGTGAGGGATCCAAGGTCAGAGTGTTTGTCATCCCTACAAATGAAGAGCTTATGATCGCAAAAGATACACAGGCTCTCGTTGAGGCAATGTAATCTCAAATTAATCAACACGCAGCTAACGCAGAGCCGGAGCCCTGACATGCACGGGCGTACCGTCCCGGTGAATGAGGCCCGGTTTTGCGAAGCACAATAAACGGTGTTGGGACCGGAATAACTTTAGGAAATAATTATTTCACCATATTATTTCATAAAAAGTGCTTTTTAATTATTACCACTATTACTCAATTTCAAAATCTTTTATAAGGGAGATGAAAGAATGAAGAGACAATTTAAAACAATGGACGGCAACAACGCTGCTGCACATGTCTCCTACGCGTTCACAGAGGTATCCGGAATCTATCCGATCACTCCGTCCTCGCCAATGGCTGACTATGTAGACCAGTGGGCAGCTGCCGGACGCAAGAACATCTTCGGATCTACTGTACAGGTAGTCGAGATGGAGTCTGAAGCA
>ODAI014070238.1_pt1 | contig 11179 bp, 11 predicted proteins | sample 1539321 | NCBI WGS metagenome assembly ODAI01 (sample SAMN02144231, study PRJEB22623) | gut metagenome | biome: sheep rumen | host: Ovis aries | place: New Zealand
CAACACCGCCATCACCAATCTGGGTATGACCGACGTGGCGCAACAGGCCGCGACCTCGACCACGACGTTCGAGGGTGCCATGGGCCAGCTCGACGCGAGCGTGACCAACACCATGCAGGGCGTGTATGACAGCCTGAACGAGGACGGCAGAATCACGGACGCCATCAACTCCATGGCAGACGCGTTCGAGGCCGTGTCCCCGTACGTCTCGCAGTTCGCCGACGCATTCGGGGACTTCGTTGAGTTCATATCGCCCGCAGTCCCCGTTATCGCCGGCGTGGTCGCTGGCATCGTGGGATTCAACGCGATAGCAGGCATCGCGGGACTGGTGACCACGCTCACCACGGCGTTCGGTGGCCTCGTTACCGTCGTGACCACGTTCGGCGGGCCGATAGCGACGGTGGCGGCGGCGCTGGGAGGACTTCCCGTGCTCATCGCCGCAGTCGCGGGCGGCATCATCGCGTTCGTTGCGACCAACGAGAGCGCGCGCACCGCAATCGTCAACGCCTTCAACAGCATCAAGACGGGCATCACCACCGCCCTCACCACGGCGAAGACCGTCGTGACCAACGTGGTAAACGCCATCGTCACGGGCACGGTGAACAAGTTCAACTCGCTCGTCGGCACCGTGCGCGGCATCTTCAACAGCGAGAAGACCGCCATCAAGACGCCCATCAACGCGGCCAAGAGCGCCGTCCAGAGCGCCATCAACAGGATTTCGAGCATCATCCGCGGCGTGAAGCTGCAGCTCCCGCACATCAAGCTGCCGCACTTCAGCGTGAGCGGCGGCAAAGCGCCGTTCGGCATCCTTGGCAAGGGCAGCATGCCGAAGTTCAGCGTCTCGTGGTACGCCAAGGGCGGCTACGTGGACGAGGCCACGCTGTTCGGCGCCGGGGAGAAGGGCGGCGAGTTCATCTGGCCGTCCTACGCGCCGTACCTAGACCGCTACGCCGACGCGCTCGCGTCGCGCATCGGTGGCGGCGGCGGTCAGGTGGTCAACCTCTACCTCGACGGCATGCGTGTCAACGACGACGCGGCAATCCGTCAGGACGTGCTCAATCTCGTGTCCGACCTCAGCCGCTACAACGCGGCGCTCACCGCGGCAAGGGGGTAGCACATGGCAATCACCAACGGCCTGTACGAGCTGCGCTCCATGCTGCTCACGTCCATGTGCGCAGACGTGGCCAACGGCTCCGCGGTGCGCGGCGCCAACGTCCAGCTCTATGCCGCTAACGACACCAACGCTCAGAAGTTCGCGCTCTACGAGGAGTCCTCCGGCCAGTGGTCGCTGCAGAACGCACAGAGCGCGCTGTATGTCGACGTTGACAACGGCGCGGCGCGCAGTGGCGCAAACGTGCAGCAATGGAGCGACAACGACACCCGCGCCCAGCGGTGGAAGCTCACCGAGACGGGCGAGACGGTCACCATCGACGGCTACACGTGCAGCGTCGTGACCATCGGCTCCTACGTCACCACGGACGGCGCGACCTACGTCATCGACGTGAGCAACGCCATGACGACGAGCTGGACGAACATCCAGATATACGCCGCGAACGGCACGCCCGCGCAGCAGTTCGCGCTGCTGCCCACCTCGAGGCTCGACGGCGGCATTCCGGCCCCGTCCGGGCTTGGCTGGGCGGCAAGCGTGGGCGGCGAGCCTGTGACCACGCACGCGGGCCACGCGACCACCGCCATGTACTTCTGCTGGCAGTGCCCGTCTACGTGGATGCCCGACGCGACGCGCGGCTTCGAGCGGCGCGTCCGCACTCGCTCCATGAGCGCCAGCACGTCCACGTGGGGCGCGTGGGGCGCGTGGTCGCAGTGGGCAGACGTTGACCCCATCGTGCGCGGCAAGACCGTCTATGACGGCAACGCCATCGACCCGCACTTCTCGCCATCCACCGTCAAGGCGCTGGACGTGCAGGTGCAGGTGCGCGGCAGAACCGCGACGGCCCACGGGCCTAGCGCGTCGGCAACGCTGCGCAACGTCGTCGCTCCGACCGCGACATTCACGAGCGCCGGGGCGTCGGCTGATGGCTTCCTCATTGACGTTACGAGCAACTACGCGCCCGCGTGGTACGAGATCAAGTCAATCGACATGGGCGGCGCGGAGCTGCTGGGCAGGGGCGTCACCGTCGAGATACTGACGGCTGGCGCGTCAGCGCGCATCGTCGTGCCGTGGGCGAGCCTCGACGCTCTGCCAGCCGAGGGTGCGACCGCGACGGCGCGCTACACGAGAAGCACTGACCTCATGGCGAACATCGACGGCGGCTCCACGCAGACGGCCACGCTCACGCTCTCCTACGGTGACGGCCCGGAGGTCGCGCCGACGGTCTCGGACGCCGAGGGCCACACGCTCATGGTGGAGCACCCGTCGGGCGTCGTGGGCGCATGGACGAGCGACGGCCACGGCGTCTACCCCGCCGAGGGCGGACTGCTCGCCTACCCGTTTGGCCAGCCCTTCGACCTGTTGGTAGCGCTGGGCAACGGCACGCTCTACCACGCGTCGATGACGGCGCGCAGCACGGCACCGTGCCATGCGTGGAACTGGGACGGCGGCTACCTGCTCTTGGAGCACGTGACGGGCCGCATGGTCACGTCACGCACCCTCAAGGCAGTGGCCGACACCATGGAGCTGGACGCTAGGCCATGGCAGACGGTCACCTTCTCCGACACGCTGGACGGGCAGCTCAAGGCTTCGGGCGTGCTCTGGGCTGGCAGCGAGTGCACAGCCAGTGACGTGGTGGCGCTCATGAGGGCGCACAACGCGACCTACCGCGCGCCGAGCGGCGAGGTGATGCACGTGGCCGTGACCGACGCGAGCTACGAGACGGACTGCAGCCTGACCGAGGTTGACGTGACCATGACGCAGGTGACGAGATGATGGACTGGCAAGACCTCACGCGGCGCGGCGAGGTGACCGTAACGATGGTCAACCCGACCGACCTAGACGCGACCATGGGCGAGCTGGGCGGCGTTGACCTGTCCGGCTCATCCATCTCCTACGGCTATTACGTGGACACCCGCGCGACGGGCAAGCTCCGCGTCGTGGGAGACGGCTGGGAGCACGGCTCGTGGCTCCATATCGTCTACCGCATCCCCGAGTGGGATTTGTCGTTGGAGCTAGGCACGTTCATCGTGACCAACGACAGCGCCAGCCGCTCGAACGGCACGTGGGTCTATGACCTCGACCTGCAGAGCGCGCTCTACGGCCTTTCCACCGACCTGCTCGTGCGGCCATGGGCCATCGCCCAGGGCGCCATGGCGCTCACGGCCATGCGGCAGTGCGTCGAGGCCGCCGGGATGCGGCTGCAGTCGCTCGGAGCGCTTGACTGCCGCTTAGCCTCCCCGAAGGTCGTGGAGACGGGCACCTCGCGCCTCTCGGCGCTCTACGCGCTTGCCGACATAGCCAACGACCGCATCGACGTGGACGGCCACGGGCGCCCGACCGTGGCGCCCTACCAGACCCCGGCGAGCCGCGCGCCGTCGCTCTCCATCGACCTCGCGGACAGGCGCGGGGTGGCGCAGGACGGCATCACGCGCACGACCGACTGGCTCAAGATGCCCACCGTCGCGGCGGTGCGCTACACGTACAACAACGACGACGGCGAACAGCTCGAGATCAACGCCTCCGCGACTGTGGCCGCGACGGCGCACCAGTCGCGCGCAAACCGTGGCTACACCGTGACAGACATGCACCAGCTCAACGAGCTTGTCCCCGCGACCGCGCACCGGGCGCAGGAGATGGCCGCAGAGTTCTTGGCGAACGACTCCGTGGAGCACGTGGAGTGGGGCGTCACCACGACGTACCTGCCAATCAAGGCCGGGGACGTGGTGGAGCTTGTCGTCCACGACGGGCTGGCCGACTATCGCGGAAGCCGCAAGTGCCTGGTCAAGACGTGCGAGCTTGCGCTGGACACCATGACGATGACGCTCACGCTCAAGGAGACGTCGAGCGGGGACGAGGAGGACTAATGGACATGTTCGACCTCGCGGGGATGCTCTTCGGGCAGTCCCGCACGGCACCGCAGGGCCGCAGCGTCACCGCCACGGGCGCGGCATCGTCCGAGGACGGCGTGGCGCGCATCAGGCTCGACGCGGACGTGACGCCAGCCGAGGGCGTGGACGAGGACAGCGACCAGACAATCATCGACCTGCCGACCTCGCCCGACGTGGCCGAGGGTGACTGGGTGATCGTCACGCTCGTCGGGGACGGGCCGCTCAAGACGCCCGTGGTCACGGCCAACCCCGGCTCCGGTGACCGCATGCGAGCGCTCGCCAACTCCGCAAAGGCCGTCGCCAACGCGGCGCAGGACGTGGCCAATGCGGTCAACCAGCACTTTTTCGCCGACACCAACGGCATCCACGTCACGGAGGCCACGCAGGAGGATTGGGACGAGAACCACACGGGCGCTAACGTGCTTATCAACTCCGTCGGCCAGCTGTTCCGCGACGGCCTCAACAACCTGCTCACCCTCACCACGCAGAACGGCGCGAGGGCGCTCACCATCTGGGACGGTCTCGGCAACGCGGCCACGAACGTGCTAGCCACGTTCGGCGCGGACGAGACGCACATCGGAATGGGCGGTGACGGCACGCTCTACCTCGCGCGAGACAAGTTCCGCATCCACTCGCGCAACTGGACTGACGGCGTGGCCGACAGGCAGAGCACGGAGCTTGAGACGCAGCTTGCGATGGCAAGCGATGCGGACGAGTACAGCACCTCGTACATCCGTCTCGACCACTCTATCGAGGACGGCATATACGACCCTGCCGAGGCCGACAGCTGGGCAGATGCCGTAATCGGGGCGTCATGCACGGTTGGGGACACGTCCGCAAGCATCCATGTGGCGGCGAACGCGAACGGAAGCTCAATCACGCTCGACGCGGACACGCTCACGCTGGACTGCTCCGTCTCCCACGTGACCGAGGAGATCACGGTCTACGACCTCGGAAGCATCAACGAGCGCACGGTCACGTCGAATGGGACATGTACCACCGCGTCGCTCGTCTACTTCACCCTTTGGCAGTCGCTCGATTCATGGCAGAACCGAATCATAGGCACCCTGCCCGTGGGCTACAGGCCGACAACCACGGTCATGGTCAGCCCCTACTGCGACTCGGCGAGCCACGCCGGGCGCTGCTTCGTGGCGTTTCAGGCCGACGGCGACATAAGACTCTACAACGTCAGCGGCAGCACGATTGACACGGGCGTCAGGTTCACCGCGACCGCGACCTACGTCCTGTAGGCCCCGAACCCAAGGAGGGCACATGAACACATTCGACTTGCGGCTCGACCTCGACAAGGGGGCGATTCCGGGGCAGGTCGTGCGCATCCGCCAGGGTGACACCGACGGCACGACCATCCGCGCGGCGGTCTACGACCACGGCGCGGCGCTCTCCGGCACCGTGACGGCGTGCGCCATAGTCATGCGCCTGCCCGACGGCACGCACTACTACCGCAAGGGCGCGTCGTGGTCTGGCGGCACGGCAACGGTGACCATTGACGAGCGGCAGGCGGCGGGCGCCGTCGGTCGCACGCTGCTGGCCTACTTCACGCTGACCGTGGGGACGGCGCAGTACTCGACGGGCGCGTTCGCGGTGGTCGTGGAGCCGGACGCCGTGGGCGATGCCGAGCTTCCCGAGGACTACGACAGCGCCATCCAGGAGGCTATCGACAACGCCAACGCTGCGGCGGCTGCGGCAGAGGAGGCGGCTGCGGCGGTTGCGGGCATGGCACCGCTGACCAATGCCGAAATCGACGCCATCACGGCGAGCTAGGGGGGAACCATGGGCGAAGAGACTGCGGTGCCGACCATCATGGGCATCGTGCAGGACGAGGGCGGCAGCGGAAGCCCAAAGACCATCGTGGAGGCGCTGCAACTGCTGCGCGAGGAAATCGCACAGCAGCCGAGCGACCCGCTGAGCAATGCGGAAATCGACAAGATTACGGAGGGCTAGCAAATGCCTAAGTACCTAGACGGCGCGGGGCTTTCGCGCTTCTGGGACAACATCCAAGACCAGATAGGCAATGCGTCACAGGAGCAGGTGGACGCATGGCTTGACGCGCATCCAGAAGCCACCACCACCGTGCAGGACAGCTCAATCACTACGGCGAAGCTAGCTGACGGCGCGGTGACATACGTGAAGGTCGATTCCGTCCTGGCTGATGCTGGCTTTGAGGTGGTCGAGCCTTACCTGTACCAAAGTGCGCAGGGGTGGAAGCTCACAGGAGACGGCCTGTCCGCGTATGCGCCCGGCTACGAGATGATCAAGTATTCCGTGTACGAGGGTATGGCGCTAAGGCTAAGGCTATCGAAGGACGCTGGCTGCGTGTACCAATGGCAGAGCGAAGCGTCCGTTCCCGCGAGCGGAACGAACAGCGGGCTTATCGGGAATCCCGTCAACGTTGCGACGGACGCAGTGGTGACCGCGCCGACGGGGGCGCTCTTCCTCATCGTCTGCCAGTCGCAGTCCAACACCTCGAACGTCGTGAAGCAAATCTCGCCACTTCTCGACGGGTACAGCGACACCATACGCTGCAAGAACCTCGTCGGAAACGACCCGAACGAATACTATCCCGTGCCCGAGCTGCGCACGGGAATGTCCATCACGTTCTCTAACGCGGACGGCGCGGCACGCAGGACGCGCACGGATATCGTCTGCTACGACAAGGACAAGACACGCCTCGGTGACTACGCCTTTCCCGTTGGCTCGGTGACGAGGACGGTGCAAATCGCCGCATCCGTCAACGGAACCAGGTATATAAGACTGCAGAACGTGGACAGCACGCAGCCAATGCAGATTGAGCTGGGCGGCGTTGCGACCAGCTATGTGCCCTACTTCGGGAACACGAGGTATCTCTATGAGGCCTCGTCTGAGGCAGGCCAGTTCATAGGCTTTACGAAGCAGCGCGACAACACCTACTTCTCCACGGATTACGTGTACTTCAAGCCAATCGGCATCTACGGCGGCATCTGGTTCAAGCTGGGCAACATGTGGCTGTTTGGCAGCGTCACCAACACGACGGCATGGGCTAACCTGCTTCCAAGCGCTCATGAGACTTCCCCTGATGGCATGGCAGATTGCATCCACTTGACCCACAACCAATGTCTTGTCTTTGACGTTAGAACGAGCGACTACGCGATCGTGGCACTTGCGAACATCGACGCTGGCAAGCACATCCCGATTTTCGTCACCGCCATGAGCCAAGACTCCGAGTGGGTTGTCGGCGGCAAGGGCGCGTATCTGTACGAGGTGTGGCGCAAGAGCCAAAGCCCGAACGAAACGACGGTTGACGGAGCAAAGAGGTATGCGGCGCTCATCAACAGCTCCGACGATACGGAACAGTTCATATACTTCACCGACCCGCATATGCTCGGATACTCGGGCGATCCCGTCTCATTCCTTCCGAAGTTAAACAAGTGGCTAGGGTCAATAGCGGCATACGCCCAGAGCATACCCGCAACCTTCGTCATGTGTGGCGGCGATTGGCTGAACAGCGGTGACTCCAAAGACCTCGCAAAGTGGAAGCTGGGACTCATCTACGAGGGTGGTGACAAGTTCAGGCGATACTACAACGTTGTCGGCAACCACGACACGAACCAAATGGGCGTTGACTCGGGCACCCTCACCGACGAGGAAATCAACAACGCCATGTTTGGCGGGGAGCATAAGAATTATTACACCTTCGACGGCTCACACACGCGGTTCTACGTCTTTGACAGCGGAAGCGACCAGAACAACGAGACCATGACTCCCTACAGATGGGAGCAGGTGGCGTGGTTCGCGGAAGCGCTGGCCGCTGACGATAAGCCGCACTCCGCCGTGTCCATCCATATCTGGTACACCAGCGCGAGCGCTGACACCATCTCAGCCCTTGCGACGAACATCGCAAGCGTGGTGTCTGCCTACAACGGGCGCACGAGCGTTACGTTGAACGGCTCGACCTACAGCTTCTCAGGCTGCACGGGACACACGGAGTTCGTGATATGCGGCCACACGCACGTGGATAAGTCTGGCACGAGCGGCGGCATACCAGTAATCAACACCGTCAATACGACGGTAAGCGCGTCACCGTCCTTCGACCTCATGTATGTCGATTACGACGCGCGGCAGATTAACGCTGTGCGCGTAGGTTCTGGAAGCGACCGCACGTTCAACCTCGCAACGTTCTAACCACATCGCCCAGCTCCCCTCCAAGCCGCGCAGGGGAGCGGGCGCGTAGTTGCGCGGCAGAAGCGGAGCACCCATGCAATCCCTAACACCCATCGTGCAGTGGGCCGCGCCCATCGCGGCTGCGCAGATTGGAGAAACGATGCAACCCTTTGAGTATTTCATCGTCCCCATCATGGACGATAAGGCGCAGGTGGCAATCATCGCGCTCATGCTGCTCGCCCTGATGGACGTGCTCTTCGGTGTGGTCAACGCCATGTTCGTCCAGCACGACTTTAGCTCTCATGAGCTGCGCGCAGGACTCATCCGCAAGCTGGGTAACCTCGGCATGGTCGTGATGGCCGATGTCATCGACGCCATGCTGCTCGGCGGATTGGAGCTTGGCGTGCAGCCCGTGCTCATGACCATCACGGTCTCGCTGGCCGTGATGGAAATCATGAGTCTGCTGGAAATCTTCGCGGAGATGCACCCGGAGATTTCTGACGCACCGTGGTACAAGATGCTCCGCGACAGCAAGGAGGGACTGCACCATGAGTCTTAGCGTCCCTGGGCGCATCGCGCAGATAGCCGAGCACTTCGCGCGGCATTCGGCACACGGATATTCCCAGACCCACCGCGGTAGCGGCAGCGCCGAGACGGTGACGCTCAGTGACGGCTCCAAGGTCACGATCACGAACGGCGATGTGGATTGCTCGGAGATGGTGCGCCAGTGCGTCAACTGCGCGCTATCAGGAAACTACAGGTCACCCATCGGCTTTATGTACACAGGCAACGAGGACGCCCAGCTCAAGGCGCAGGGCTTCAGCCGCATGGCCTTCACCGCGTCCAAGGTCAGGTGCGGCGACGTGCTGCTGCGCAGCGGCCACACGGGCGTGGCGCTCGGCGGCGGCAGGCAGGCCGAGGCGTTCATGGACGAGCGCGGCGGCATCATCGGTTCCAACCGCGGCGACCAGACGGGCGGCGAGGTGCGCATTGCGAGCCTTTCGGGCAACTGGGCCTACATCTACCGCTATCCCACAGACACCGCAGAGACGGAGGCATTCCCCGTGACAGAGACAGTGACCGTGCGAGCGGACGGCGTGAACGTCCGCGACGCTCCGAGCACCAAGACGGGCAAGGTCGTGGCGTCCTACAGCAAGGGCCAGACCTTCAACATCGACGGCGTGGTGCTGAGCGACGGCATCGCGTGGGGCACCTACGTTGGCGGCACGAGCGGCAAGCGCCGCTACGTGGCCCTCGGCACGACCGAGCTGGCGGGGGTGTAGCCATGTCCTACGACCCCTACGGGCGCACGCCCGAGCAGGTGCGCCGTGAGCGCGTCCGCGACTGGCTCTGCGTCCTCGCGCGCGGCCTCATGCTCGCATGCGCCGCCGCGATAGGCGCGCTCGTCCTGATGCTGGTCTGCGCATGAGGCTCGTGCTGGCGGGGGACAGGCGGTGCCCACAGTGCGGGGAGCGCCTGTGCTACTTCCCCGGCTCCGAGCGCACGGTGAAGGGCGGCACGTGGTACGAGGTGTATTGCGCCGCGTGCGGCTACCGCGCCGACGGCTTCAAGCCGCGCAGGACGAAACGAAAAGACTAGCGACAGGCCCTCTCCGCCGCGTGCGGAGGGGGCCTTTTTTTGCGTCCCAGGCGCGTCCCAAGTGGGACGGAACGGCCCTACACGCGCCCACACGCCGGACGAAACACGCAGGTCACCGAACGTCCACGAACACCACAGACATGTTGTGCTTTCTTATTCGGTATGTGACGCAACGCATATACCTGCGGTTATAGGTCGTTTGCGTCCCTAATTGGCCCTTCTAGCCACGTCCAGCCCTCGTCGTAGGGCCGCTCGCGGTACGCGTCGGCCATGACCTCCGCGAATACGTCGGCCTGGGGGCGGTCGTAGTACTGCCCGGTGGAGCCTTGCACGCTGTGCCCCATCATCGGCTCGATGAGCCAAGGTGGTACGCGCAGCGACCAGCGCATGTTCGTCTGCCACGCGTTGCGCAGGTTGCGGAACGGGTGCGCCAGCTCGCCCAGCGGCAGCTCGCCCCACGACTTGCGCAGCCTGAACCGCGTGGACGGCCCGCCGAGGCCGTCGCCCGAGAGGTAGTCGCAGGACTCGGCCAGCTCCACGAGACGCAGCGCGGCACGACCGGGGATGGCCACCGTGCGGCGCGATTGCGGGGTCTTCAGCGTCTCCGTGATGCCCTTGTCACCCGCCTGACGCTCAACGGCCACAAGTGCCACTGGGACGCCGCCCACGCGGCGCAGCCCCACATCGCCGCCGCGCACGCCCAGCGCCTCGCCAACGCGGAGGCCCCCGAACCCCGCGAGCAGGAACGCGCCCTCCATCCACGCGCCGTGGACGGCGCGCCAGACCTCGCCCAGCTCGTCCAGCGTCCACACGCCCTTGTCGCGGGTGCCGGCAGTGGACGCGGACGGCATGAGGTACTTCTCGCGCGCGACGTTGTGGTCTACCAGCTCGTAGCGCACGGCGTAGTCGAGCACGAGCCGCAGCAGCACGACGCCCTGCTTCGCCGCGTTGATCGTGATGCCGTAGAGCCACTGCTGGACGGCGAGGGGCCGCACCGCATCGCACTGGACGTGGCCCCAGACGGGCTCGACGTGCTTGCCCCATGCGTAGCCGTACTGCTTCAGCGTGCCGGGCGACACGTCCCCCGCATCCACGCGGCGCCTCAGGTCTGGCAGCGCGTAGGACTCCCACTCCTCGCGCACGGTGGGGCAGGGGGCATCGTCGGAGTGCAGCAGCATCAGCTCGGAGCGGACGCGCTCCGCGTCGAGACGCGAACCCCTTACGGTTCGTGACCTTCTCTTGTACCCGTCAGGGCCGCTCGACCAGTAGCGGATTCTCCACGTGGAATCGTCCACCTGTGTCAGCGCGCCCCATGCGGAGCGCTTCTTGCGGTGGGGCATGGCTAGAGCCCCCCCCGCCTGTAAAACTCGGCGGGGTTGAACAAGGAGGCTGCGGGACAAACGCTGGGCCACGCACGCTCGCG
>ODAI014644199.1_pt1 | contig 11179 bp, 12 predicted proteins | sample 1539321 | NCBI WGS metagenome assembly ODAI01 (sample SAMN02144231, study PRJEB22623) | gut metagenome | biome: sheep rumen | host: Ovis aries | place: New Zealand
CCGTTGTCATGGAGATGTCGCGGTTCTCGAAGTCGTAGCCCGTGGAGAAGCTCAGGTCCCATCCCTCGCTGATGCGCAAGTTGCCGCTGACATTGAGCGTCTGGGAGATTTTATACGGGTAGCGCATGGTCTTGGTGTTGAATTTTCCTGCCGTGTTCTCACGCAGGGTGATGCCATAGCCGATGGTAAGCGACCAGGGCATGGAAAAGAGCATGTAGCCGTCGTCGTCGGTCGATGCCATGTCTGTGTTGCGTGTTCCGACGGCATATTGTCCCTTGACCAGGGCTTCGTCAATGTTCGACTCGATGTTGGTGTCGATGCCTTCCTCGTTGTGGCGTTCCTGCTCGCCGTCATTGTCCTGACTGTCTTTGCTCTTGCCAAACCATTTCTTCAGCTTTTCGGGCGATAGGGTGAAGGAGAAGTTCTGCGACATGCCCAGGAAGCGCCCGAAGCGTCCGTATCCCCATTCGGTATGCGTTCCCACATAGGGTCTTCCGTTGCTGTCCAGTTCATAGGCGTAAGTGGCGAAGACGGCATTGGCGTTAAACGTGTAGTTCTTCCACCACTTCAAGCGCAGGTTGACCTGTAAGTCGCTCAGGGGGCGCACCTTGGCGGCGGCGTTATACGACATTCTCAGCCCCAGGTTGTCGATGATGCTTATTTTCCGTACGCCTGTGGTGTCCTTGTCCGAGCGAACCTTCATCTCGATGTTGTTTTCCAGTGCTAAGGTGATGTTTCCTGACTTTCCGCGCCCCGGAACGCCGAACATGCCATTCTGGTAGGGCGAATAATCGACCAGTGTCACATTGCCGTTGGCATCGGTGCGCTGATAAGTTTCCCAGTAGCCGTAGCTGGGTGCCCCGAAGTCGGGGGCATAGCTCAGCGATAGGGTCGGTGTCATCACATGGCGCACGGCGATAAGTTTCTCGCCGAAAATCTTGCGGCTGGGAATCCACATGCCGTAGATGTGTGTGGAGGCGCTTACGCCCACGTTCCAGTTGTAGACATTGTAGAATCCGTACAGGGTGTCTGGCACTTCCTTGCCGTTTGCCTCGTCCCAGGATTTCATCACCTTGCTGGTATACATACGGTCGGTGAAGGTGAAGGAAGGGTTGAAGTTGATGTATTTGAACAATGTGAAGTTGGCATTCACGGGGATGGTGTGTTGCATGCCGTTGCGCCAGTCCTTTATCAAGTTCGATTTCAGGAAACGGCTCTCCTTGGTATTGATTTCGTTACGCAACTGTCCGGTATAGGACACCGCGATCTTCTCGTACCACCGCTCCTTGCCAACGGCGCGGCGGCGCTTGAACGGGTTGAACCTCCGGATGGCGATGTTGAGGTCGGGCAATGACAGGGCGATGGTGGAGTCGCGCATGTTCTGGGAGAGGTTGGCGGTGCTGCTCAGTGTCATGCCGATGCTAGAGAACATGGTGCTGTAGCTCACGGAGGATGTGCGGATGCTTTGTGTCATCGCTTGTGGGTTATACATGCTGTTGAGGTTGTTGCGCTCGTAGCTCGTGCTGGCAAAGTTGACACTTGCCGAGAAGTTGCTGAATGGGTTGGCCTTGGGGTCCTGGCGGTGGCTCCACTGCACCTTGAAACTTTTGGTCTGCATGTAGTCGGGCAGGCCTTTGTCGCCCGTCTTCGTGTTTTGGTAGCTTACCATGACGCTGCCGTTGAAGCGGTAGCGTTTGTGGTAATTGCTCGCCGCAGACAGTCCCCATGAGCCTTTTGTGTAGATTTCGCCCAATAGTTTGAGGTCCCATTTGTCGCTGATGGCAAAATAATATCCGCCGTCCCGAAGGTAAAATCCGAGCTCGTTTTCCTCTCCATAGGAAGGCATGATGAGCCCGCTGCTGTATTTCTTGGAAAAGGGGAAGAAGCCAAAGGGCAAGGCCAAGGGCAGCGGAACGTCTGCCACGACCAGATAGGCAGGCCCGAAGACAACGTCCTTGCCCGGTCGCACCTTGGCGCGCGAGAGGGCGATGTAAAAGTCTGGGCACTCTTCGTCGCATGTTGTGTAGCGTCCGTGTTGCAGGTACAGAACTCCTGCCGAGTCGCGTTTTGCATGTTTGCTGAAGAGGATTCCGTCTTGCTGTTCCGTGTAGACATCGCTGATAAACCCGCGTTTTGACTTGAAATTAAACGACATTGTGTCGCTCCTATACGAGTCGGCGCCCATTTTGAAGACAGGTTTTCCGCGCAGCCCGCCGCTTTGGGTCGAGTCGGCCACTCCGGTGGCATGCACCAGGCTACTGTCGAGGTTCATGTGCACCCGCTCGCTCTCCAAGTCCATATTCTGGTATTTTACTTTCGAGCGGCCGTACATATAGGCGGTCTTGGTCGTGGCATCGTATACCAGTGAATCTTGTGCGCTATAGTGTACCGGAGCTTCCAGCCCGTTTTTTTGCATCCTGTTGAGGCTGTCGAGCCTGATGGAGTCGTCAATGGCGGCATTGTGGCGGCGAATGGCTTGTTCTAGTGAGTCCATCGCCAAATTCTCGCGCTCCAGGGCCGAAATCAGGGGTGCGGTGCTAGGAGCTGTAGGGGGGACGATTGTAGTGTCTGAAGTCAAGATGCCATCACCCTGCACCAAAGCGTTGCCACACCTCAATGCGGCAAATCCTGCATGTTCCGCCAGCTGGGTGCGCCGCGGCTCGCTTGCCAGTAGTCGTAGCAATGGCATGTCTGTGCCTGCCATGACGAATGTGACGGCAAACAAAAGCAGAAATATCATTGACTTTGTTTTCATATAACCTTGCAAAATTACACAATAAATAACGAATTGAACTTTTGTTTTCGGTTTTTTAACTTTTTTATTCGTAAAATTCATGCACTTTTTCCGTTTTCAGGTCATTTTATGGCTCATTCTCATGTGGGAGAACGCTCATCAGCCTGTGTCTTGAAGCCTGAACGAAGTAAAAATTCACTTTATGTATGATAAAAAACTTGTTTTTTCTTGCTTGTCATCAGATAAAACACTATCTTTGTCTCCAGGATGCACGAAATGTGCATGCCAGACATATTGGAAAAGAAGCGTTATGCTCATCTTGTAGTTGGAAACGTAGGAAATTTCTGATTAAGCACAAGACAAGTGTAATAGTTTCTCACGCAAATAGGCGTGGGTATCTATCATTACATTCGTGCTTAAGGGTTTCCTACGACCTCCAATGAAGAAGTGGTGCATTAGTCCCCACGCTTTTTCATGTCTTACTCAAAAGTTTAATCGCCTATAATTGGGGATAGAAAGGCACAAAACGTACTAAACCATGGCAAAAAAGATCAAACCACAGGACAACATCGCCAACATGAAGAATTCAAACAAGGGAACGAAAGGAACAAACCGTCAGTACGACCAAGCACAAGGAAATCGTGGGAAAGAACTTAATCCAACATGGAAGGCAAAGAAACAGCTCTAAACAATTGAATACTTTCACAAATCCTAGCTTAAAAACGCAAAAAAGATTTGCTTTATGAGAACAATAAGAACTGTAAATTACCATATAACGAGACGATGCAATTTCAAATGTAAATACTGTTTTGCCCATTTCAACGGTAAGCATGTAAAAGAATCCCTTTCTGTAAAGGATCAAAAGGAACTTGTAAAGCAAATTGCCACATGTGGATATTTTGAAAGAATAAATTTTGCAGGAGGTGAGCCTATGCTGGATAATAATCTCTCTGAACTCTTACAGATAGTCAAAGAAGAAGGGTTAAAAACCAGTATTATTACCAATGGAAGTCAATTAACAAGTGAATGGATTGGAAAAAATGCAGATTATATCGATATTATTGGGATTTCCATAGACAGTATAGATGAAAATGCAAATAAAAGAATAGGAAGATATTCAAAAATAGATGAAAATTTCTACAATATGATTAGCATCGTGCATGAAAATGGGATAAAACTTAAAATAAATACAACAGTAAACGCCTTTAATAAAAACGACACACTAACACCTTTCATCAATACCATCAGACCTTTTAGATGGAAAGTTTTTCAAACGACTTTAATTGAAGGTGAAAACTCTGAAGAATTCAATAAGATTTCTGTCACTGAAGAAAGTTTTAATGCTTTTTGTGAGAAGAACCGAAAAGCTCTTTTACAAGATATAGAAATGATAAAAGAACAATCAGATGAAATGATTTCTTCATATTGTATGATAGATCCGCTCGGTAGATTCTTTAATAATGCAAATAATAAATTAAGTTTTTCAGAACCAATATTAACCGTTGGCATAGAGACGGCGTATCAAATGATGAAATATGAATATGAGAAATTTAAGAAAAGAGGAGGTGACTATATTTTTTAAGAAACAGAAAGGAGGTGTAGAAGCGATGTCTTGGAATAGTGATGCAGATCATACTCAGGCTGATTTGGATAATCATGCAAACCAGCTAAACCCGAACAATGATGAATATTATCATTCACGCGGAGAAGAATAAGATTGAAAACAAATAATGATGGGAAAACAAAAGACAAACAAAGGTGGGAAGCCCTTGGAAAATGGGCCAAGCACCACAGGCGAAAAGTCTGGCGGAGGGAGAGGCAACAATCCTCCGAGGAGCAAATAGCTAAAAAAGCGTTTTAGGATGCAAGAATTGGCTATATCAATGAGAGTGTGAAGTAAACTGTATCGGCTACGAATCAACCGACTGGATACAGTTTACTTTTTCTGTTTCATTGAGTATTTCCTTCAATGGTGTCATGACAAAATCGCGTTCCTGCATCAGCGGATGGGGTATTTTCAAGTCGTCTTCGTCTATTTTCAGGTCGTCGTACAAAAGGATGTCGATGTCAATGGGGCGGTCGTGGTAAATTGGTGTATTTCTTCCACCTGTTTTTTGGCCATTTTTATTGCCTTTGGGCTGGCTTTCCCTTTTTCGGCCCATTTCCCGCTCGATGGCTTGCGCGGTTTCGAGCACTTGACGCGGCGTCAGGCTGGTTTGCAGGCATACGGCGGCATTGAGGAACAGGTTTAGGGATGTGAATCCCCAGGGCTGTGTCTCATGAAACGACGACTGGCGCACGACGGTGCCAATCATCGTTTTGATTTTTTCAATGGCAGTCTTGAGCAGTTCCTCTCGATTGCCCAAGTTTGAACCGAGCGACAAATAGACGGTGTGTTCCATTAGTCGTTCAGTATGAGCATTGCATCGCCGTAGCATCCAAAGCGGAAGCCGTGTTTGAGTGCCAAGCTGTAGGCTTCCATGACGAGCTCATATCCTCCAAAGGCACAAGTTGACATGAGTAGTGGCGACATGGGATGATAGAAATTGGCTATCATTGAGTCGGCGAGCCCGAAGTTGTAGGGCGGGAAGATGAATTTATTGGTCCATCCTTCAAATTCCTTCAACATTCCGTCAGTGTCTACTGCCGTTTCCGTTGCTTTGACCACGCTTGTACCCACGGCGCAGACGCGGTGCCCGGCTGTTTTTGCCCTGTTGACGATTTCACAGGCTTCGGCATTGATGCTCATTTGCTCCGAGTCCATTTTATGCTTGGTTAAATCTTCTACTTCGATGTCGTGGAAGTTACCAAGCCCACAGTGTAGTGTGATGAAGGCGAAATTTATGCCTTTGATTTCCATTCTTTTCATGAGTTCGCGGCTGAAATGCAGACTTGCTGCCGGAGCCGTCACCGCGCCTTCTTTTTGGGCAAAAGTGCTTTGGAAGTCCTCCATGTCGTCTTCATTGGCATGCGGTGTCTCGCGTTTATTGATGATGTAGCGCGGAAGCGGCGCTTCGCCCAGGGCGAAGAGTTCTCTTTTGAACTCATCGTGTGGACAGTCGTACAGGAAGCGGAGCGTGCGGCCTCGGCTGGTGGTGTTGTCGATGACCTCTGCCACCATTGAGCTTGAGTCGTCAAAAAACAGCTTGTTGCCGATACGGATTTTTCGTGCCGGCTCCACGAGTACGTCCCAAAGTCGCTGCTCGGCGCTGAGTTCCCTTAAAAGAAACACCTCGATTTTTGCATCGGTTTTTTCTTTGGTTCCGTATAGCCGGGCGGGGAAGACTTTGGTGTCGTTGAATATGAAAGCATCGCCCTCGTCGAAGTAGTTGAGGATGTCTTTGAATACCAGTTGTATGGGATTTCCTTTTTCGTCCAAGATGTCTTTGCCTTTATCGTCTTGCTGGTACAATTGTACCGTCTGCGACTTTTTGTGTAGAATCATCAGCCGGCATTCATCGCGGCGTTTGGTGGTGAAAACCGTTTTTTTGCGTCCTGTCTTGACAACTTTTTCCTCTGAGTGAGGGTAAAGCGCGATTTGCTCTTCGGGCAGTTTAAATTTAAATTGCGATAATTTCATATATGTAAATCCTGTAATTTATTGTTCAATATATTGTTGTTCAAGCCACATGGGGAAATCGTCAAGCGCGATGCAATCTTCAACAGCGACTTCGCCTACTTTCGTGCGACACAAAGCCGTGAGATGGGCACCACTTTGCAGGGCTCTCCCAATATCTCGTGCCAATGCGCGGATGTAGGTTCCTTTCCCGCAGGTGACTTTAATGCTCAGGCGCATGGTTTCTGCGTTGAAATCACTCAGCTCTATGCGGTCGATGTGCAGCGGCTTGGCTTTCAGTTCCACCTCTTTCCCTTTACGTTTGAGGTCGTATGCCCTGTCTCCGTTGACCTTGCAGGCGCTGTACGAGGGCGGGACTTGCATGATATCGCCTTCAAATTGCGGCAACACTTGCTCTATGAGCTCTTGGGTGATGTGTGCCGTGGGGAATGTTTGGTCGACTTCGTGCTCTAGGTCGTAGCTAGGTGTTGTCGCGCCCAATTGCAGCTCGGCCTGATATTCTTTGGTCTTGTACTGCATTTCCTCTATACGCTTGGTCGCCTTTCCTGTACAGAGTACTAGAACGCCTGTTGCCAGTGGGTCGAGCGTCCCGGCGTGCCCGATTTTAATGCGCTTTACGCCGATTTTCTTGCAAATGAGGTATCTCACGCGCGCCAAGGCTCCGAAACTGGTCATCCCGTAGGGCTTGTTGATGTATATGAATTCTCCTGCGCTGATATTCATTTTAATGCCGAAAAAAGTATTGTTATTAATCCGACGATGGCGCAATAGGCTGAAAAATAGATGAGTTTTCCGCGCTTAACGATGTTTATCATCCATTTGCAAGCCATACATCCGGCAATGAATGCCGTGAGGAAACCAATGCCCAGGCATGCGGGCGTAATATCGCCCATGGCTGCATCAATGCCCAGCTTGCTAATCTTCACCCCGTCCAGCAGCGCTTCTCCCAAAATCGGCGGGATGACCATTAGGAACGAGAACTGCGCCAGCCGCTCTTTGTTGTTGCCAAGCAATAGTCCGGTGGCAATGGTACTACCTGAACGGGAAAGGCCGGGCAATACCGCCAAAGCCTGTGCACAGCCGATGATGAAAGCGTCTTTTTTACTGATGTCTTGCTTTTGACGTGGACTGGCATAATAAGAAAATGCCAACAGTGCGGCCGTGAGCAGTAACATGCAGCCGACAATCAGCAGCCCTGAGCCGAAAATTTGCTCCACATAGTCTTTGAAGAACACGCCGACAACGCCGATGGGTATCATTGAAATGAGGATATTGACCGCATATCGTGTGGCATCGTTCCTCTTGAACTGGAACAAGCCGCGAAACACCCAGGCGACTTCTTTCCACAGCACCACCAACGTTGACAAAACGGTTGCCACATGAACGGCAATCGTAAAACTGAGGCTGGACTCACCGTCAATGCCGAACAATGCGGAACCTATCGTCAAATGCCCGCTGCTGGAGACTGGCAGGTATTCGGTCAGTCCTTGGACAAGCCCAAGTATCAATGCTTCAAATTCACTCATCACTGCTGTTTTTGGGCTTATACATGATGGCTGCAATGATGGAGACGAACCCGGCAAAACATATCACTGGTGCCACTTTGACACGGCGCGCACTGAATATGTCTGGATTGAACGCCTGCTCTGTCGACCCGGAACCGCTCATGAGAACAAATCCGACAATCACTATCAACATGCCGATGCCCAGCAAGATAAAGTTCATTTTTCCGAATGCTAAATTCTTCTTATTCATGGTGTTTGTTTTTTGTTTTTATGCTAAATTTTGTACAAGTCGCCCGCCTTCATCCTCAAAAACTTACTGACCGAGATGTAGGTGCAAAATGTAGTGATGATGATGCCGAAAATACAGATGGTGCCCGCGGTGATGGCAAGGACTTCCCAAGTGACGATCACCATGGCCTCGGGCTGGTAGTAAAAGAGCGCATAAATGCCGCCGCCCAAGACAAGGCAGGCCAGCAATGCCGCCAGCAGCCCGATGGCAATGGCCCGGCGGATGAAAGGGCGACGGATAAAGCCCCAGGAGGCGCCGACGAGCTTCATGGTGTGGATGGAAAAACGGCGGGAAAAGACACTGAGTTTTACCGTATTGGAAATAAGCGAGAAGGAGATGAAAGTCAAGAGAACGGCCAAGACAAGTAGTACGACACTGATTTTCTGAATGTTCTGGTTTACGCTATCCATCAGGTCTTTGGGATAAGTGATGTCAGAGACCTTGGGATACTTGTGCAGTTCTTTGTTGATCCATCTCAGCGAATCGCCATTAGCATAATCGGCATGCAGATGCATCTCTATGGATGAGACGAAAGGATTTTCGCCGATAAAATCGGACGGGTCGCTGCCCATGGCTGCCGTCTGCTCCTTTAAGGCCTGTTCCTTACTGACGAAATCTATCGACTTCAAATAAGGCTTTTGAAGCAGCTTCTTGCACAACAACTTGGCCTCGGCATCGGTCGCGTCCTCGCCCAAGAGCAAGGTGATTGTCAGATTCTCCTTAAAATACATGGACAAGTTCCGTGCGCTGAAGACGGAAAAGACGACCAATCCCAACAAAACCAGCACCATTGCCGTGCTGATACAAAGCGTAACGACCTGCAACCCTTGGCGATTGCGGCTCTTTTTCCTTCGTTTGTCCATTTTCAAGAGGATGTAATATTCCAAATATGGTGCAAAAGTAACAAAAAAATGGCTGATAACAGATGCTTTAACTACTATTAACAGCATTAAATTCATTTTTTTCGTATCTTTGCACCCGAAAAATGGCATGTCGGATGTGAAAAAATGGCTTCAAGAACAATTCGAGAACCAAACGGCAGCTATTGTAAAACAATTCATTCTAAATTTTGAAAAATGGGCACAATTATTTATCCTTCACCTATTTTCGGACCTGTACATAGCCGCAGGTTAGGAATCTCCCTGGGCATTAACCTGATGCCTGCCGACGGAAAAATCTGCACATTCGACTGTATTTACTGCGAATGTGGCTTCAACAAAGACTTCGTGCCAAAGACGGAACGCCCAACCAAAGAGATGGTTGCAGCGTGCTTGGAAAAGAAACTGCAGGAAATGAAAGCAGAAGGAGCGCTGCCCAATGTGCTCACCTTTGCTGGGAACGGCGAACCGACGGCACATCCCGACTTCCCGGGAATCATCGACGAGACCCTGCGCCTGCGCAACATTTATTGCCCTCAGGCCAAAGTCTCCGTATTGAGCAATGCTACAAGAATACAAAAGCCGGAGGTGCGCAACGCACTAATGCGCATTGAGAACAATATCCAGAAGCTCGACACCGTCGACGACGAATACATCAAACGGCTCGACCGGCCGGTTAATCCCGCGTATAACGTGAACGAAATTGTGGAGAATTTAAAGCAATTCAAAGGCAAGGTCATCATTCAAACAATGTTTCTCAAAGGCAAGGTCGACGGAAACGACTATGACAATACGGGCGAGGCATACGTCGCACCATGGCTCGATGCGGTAAAGGAGATTGCACCACAAGAGGTCATGATTTACACCATTGACAGGGAAACCCCGGCAAAAGGACTTGAGAAGGCATCAAGGGAGGTGCTGGATGCCATTTGCAAAAGGGTAAACGACATAGGCATTAAATGTTCCGCATCTTATTGATGAAAACATAGAAGCGGAAATTGACCCAAAACACATTATCGGAATGCCCTGCCTCCCATCAACTACGGTATTTGGAGGAAAATAGCCCAAAATGTCCTCTCCAAAAGCAATCATGTGCGACAAATACAAAGTTTCAACCATTTTGCAAGAGGGTATTCCCCTTTTGCCATCTACCCTCAGATATACCCTTTGAGAATTGCATACCTAGACCTAGCGAACTTCAAAAAAGAGCAGCGCCTATGCAAAACAGGCACTGCTCATTCAAAATACGATATTGCGTGTAACTTAATCCTTCTGCGGGAACAGGACGCGCCATGCAGACTTTCCGTCTTTGCGCGCTGAAAGTACTGTTGCCACAAAAATGACATGTACTATCAAAGATATCTGTTCTTGCAAACTTGCAAAGGCATCTTGAGAAAAGAAAGAGTGTAAAGCCCTGTAATAGAGGTAAGAGGCAATAATAAACAGAAAAACTCCTATTCGTCTTTGCCAAAGAATAAGCGCCGCACTAACAGCAATTGTAAAATAAAACAACGTGGCAGCTATCTCACGACCTGTTACCTCGCGACAAACATTTAGTCCATGTTTGAACATACTGGCAAAACCGACAACAATAGCTATCGTGAGTGTGAAACGGACAATCGGAGCATAAACTTTGTAAGGTAACGACTGCCGGTTTAATTTTTCTTGCCTCATTTTGTCCTTAGTTTAATAGTTTTTGACTACACACCATCCCCATTCTGCTGTTAAAATCCCAACAGATACCGCACCGCCAGCGGCATACTTGGCACATTTACTAACAGTTTTTTTGATGAACTTCTCACACGTCTCTTTAATGTATTTTTCTGTTAATTTTTCCCCCGCCTTAAAACCAACAATTAATTCATCAATGAGGTCAAGACCCAAAACTTCCATCATACAATTAACAGAAACTTTGACAAGCTGGGGCATATCCAGCATTTCCTCCCCTCCCGGCTCTATCGGGCAGTCTTCGACAAGCTCTGGCATCCCATCCATCATCAGCCCCAGCATCTGCACGCCAACGACGGCATACACCTCCTTGTCCTCCAGCGGGCAAAGGTTGTCGAGCTCCTGCTCGGTAAACCCTATCTCCAGGAACATCTGCTGCGCGGCCGCGCCCAGCATCTCTGCCTGCAGACCCATTGCCTGGATGTCGCGCTGGTTGTCCGACGCAGTGTTCAGGCCGGCCTTGGCGCG
>ODAI011692267.1_pt1 | contig 11177 bp, 6 predicted proteins | sample 1539321 | NCBI WGS metagenome assembly ODAI01 (sample SAMN02144231, study PRJEB22623) | gut metagenome | biome: sheep rumen | host: Ovis aries | place: New Zealand
CGACGCCGCCGAGGTCCTGCTGAAGAACAAGTAAGCAGAAAGCAAAACCAAGCAAAAAGGAATGGCCCTCGGGCCATTCCTTTTTGCTTGGTTAGGGATCAGGGATCAGGGATCAGGGAATAGGAGCTGTAGGGGCGCGTATCTACGCGCCCGCATATATGTTCATTCAGCGGTTTACGACAAGCCATATATATCTTGTTGTTCTCTATGTCAACCCTGGAAACGAAAAGCTCGATCGGAGCCAAAATGACTTCGTCGGCTTCGTTTTGCACGTCGGGCATCAAGTCAAGTCGGATTGCGGGTGTGCCGACTGGGGCGAGTATCTCAGTCAAGGTGCATCCGCTTGAGCCATAGCTGGCATTTTCAGCAATGTGAGGACTCAGGCTGCAAGAGGAAAAGCCCAAATAGTTCAGGGTCATTCCTTCTTTTATATTTTCGACAAACTTGGTTTTGATATTTCTGTATAGCACCATTTCAGAGGGAAGGGGCGTCATACAGGACATCATATTGGAAATATCTGTCCTTGCCTGCTCAAGAATCCTGTCCTTGGCCTTTTGACCGTCAAGCGGCGGAAATCGCTTTTGGTAGACTTGATATCGTCTCTCGCCCTCTGCTTTACTGCAATTCCACCGCACGTCAAATCCTTGCTCAATCGCTTCGGCGATCACGCCTCTGCCATCGTCATTGATCAATTGGATAAACTGATCGATCGTTTCCTTGTCTTCTCCCCAAAGAAGACCGTTTATCAGCAAATAATCATTCGTTGTATAAAATCGCAGGGTTTCTTTTTGCGCATCGGTCATATCTATCTCTCCATCGACTCTGATTGGATGAAAGAATCATACCATCCATGACAGGCACTGTCAATCGCTTTTTCCTCAGAGCCCAAAGGGAGGCACTTCCTTACGAAGTGCCTCCCTCGGGCCATTCCTTTTTGCTTGGGATCCTTTATTCGTTCCCGATCTCCTCGGTGCGGTAGATGAAGCGCACCGCGCCACTCATGCCGTCTGCCAGACCGGAGTAGGAGGCGTAGGCTTCCGCTGCCCCGACGATCGCGCGGGCACGGGCCAGCAGACCGTTCAGATCGCCGTCCAGCGCCTCTGCGAGCTGCTCCACGGCCTCCTCGTCAAACTGGTGCAGGCCCTCGGACAGAGCCTTCGCGCCGTCGCGGAGCTGCTCCACGCCGTCCGTCAGCGCGGGGACCGCATCGCGCAGGGTCTTCGCGCCGCTGTAGAGCTCCTTCGACCCGTCTTTGAGCTGAGACGCTCCGCCGGAGAGCGTCGCTGCCCCGGCCTTGAGCGTCGCGGCCCCGGCGGCAGCCCGGTCTACGCCGGCGGTGTAGCTGTTCAGCCCCAGATAGAAGGCGTTGTAGCTGTCCAGAGAGGCCTTGAGGGAGATGAGCTGCTTCGCGCCGTCGCTGGCAGCGGCGAGCTTTGCCTGCACCTCGTCGGAGGCCATATGCTCGGCAATGAGCTTCTGCACCTGTGCCTCGGTGTTTTGGTCAATGATCGCCTGAACGGTCGGCCCCGCCATCTGCGCCTCCAGCGCAGAAGCAAGCTTGGACTGAACGGCCTCGGACTGCATTTGCGCCTCGACGGCTGCGGCGAGCTGTGCCTGAACGGCGTCCGTCGCCATCTGCGCGTCAATGGCGGCCTCGATGGCCTTCTGCGTCGCCTCGTCGATCAGACCGGCGGCAAGGGCCTGATCGTATTGCTCCTTCGTCATCTGGCCGTTGGTCGCAGCAGGGATGACCTGCGCCGCCACCTGGTCGCGCACGGCAGCCTCGACCTGGGTCTGGACCTCGGCGCGGACGGCGGCCTCCACCAGGGGAAGGACCTCGGCGCGGACGGCCTCGGTCACGGCCTGGCGGACGGTTCCGCGCTGGGCCTCAACGGCGTCCGTGACCGTTTTCAGCGCCTGATTATAGACCGCGTTCTTGTCCAGAGAGGCGATCAGCTTGTTCAGCACGCTTGCGTAGTTGGAGACGGTCAGCGTCGGCACGGACAGGCCGGAGGCCTTGATCTGCTCCGCCGCCGTGGAGAGCAGGGTGTCAAAGACCTGCTTTGCGCCGCCGCGAAGCTGGCTGCTGTTGGCGGAGAGGGTATTCAGCCCGGCGGACAGGGTCGAAGCGCCGCCCGAGACCTGCTTTGCGCCGTCGGCAAGATCGCCCGCCCCGCTCTTCAGCGACTTCGCGCCGTCTGCCAGCTCCTTGACCCCGTCCTGAAGCTCGCCGGACTTCTCCAGCAGGGTCTCCAGACCGTCCAGAAGCTGATCGGAGCCGTCGCAGAGCGCTGTCATGGCCTCCTGCATCTGGCCCAGGGCGTCGCTGAGGCCGTCGAGGTCGGTCAGCTTGTCGGCGTCCAGCTTCGTGAAGGGCTCGTTCGTCGCCACGGTCAGGTTCATGCCGAGGGCAAAGTCGGTCACGTCGGCTGTGATCTCCACGTAATCGGGCAGGGTGAGGTCGGATTCCGGCAGAGCCAGATCCTCCGCCAGACCGGGCAGGACCAGACCGACGACGGCGGTCCGGGTCCCGTCGTTGATCAGCTTGCCGTTTGTGACGGCAACGTTCGTGAAGCGATCCGTGTCGAGCAGAAGGCCAGTCACAACGGCAAAGGGAACGTGAACCTCGGTCTGCTTCCCGTCAACCTCGGCGGGAACGGTCAGGTCGTTGTAATAGGTATAGCGCAGGCTCACGCGGCCGGACTTGCCGGCGAGGTCCTCCGGCGCGATCGGCGCGCCGTCGAGGGTGCAGGTCAGCTCCATGCGGATGGGCAGAGCCTTGTCTGAAGTGCCGCGGTAGTAGATATCGCTGCCGTTCGCCTGCCAGACGGTATCCGCGCCGGTCTGGGTGAAGGTCTCGTCGCCCTTCACGTTCTCGATGTCCGTCAGCTCGGAGCGGTCGTTCAGCACGGCTGCGCCGGAGACGTTTTTCAGCCAGTCGCTGACGATCACGCGGCTGACCGTGCCGTCCGCAGCGGTCAGCACGTAGACGGTTTCATCCTTGCAGGCAGACCCGTTCCCGGTCTCGGACTCGTCCGCTGCGGCAGTCTCCGGGGCGGACGCGGCGGGGGTCGTCTCGCTGCGCGCGGCGGTTCCCGCCGCAAAGGCGTTCACGCCGACGGCGGTCAGCAGAGCGCAGACGAGCAAAAGGGCGAGCAGCTTTCGATTCAGGTTAAGCATGGTTCAAAGCCTCCGTTTCAGCAGAATGTTTTTCAACGTGCGTCATGCCCAGGGTCGTCTTGCAGATGACCCGATCAAAGAGCAGGAGCATGGCGGGCAGGATCAGAATGACCAGCAGCATGGAGATCACGGCCCCGCGTGCCATCAGCATACACATGGAGCTGATGATCTCAATGTCCGAGTAGAGGCCGACGCCGAAGGTGGCGGCAAACAGCCCCGTGCCCGAAACCAGAATGGACGGGATGGACGCGGCAAGCGCGGTGATCACGGCGGCCTTCCTGTCCTTGCCGCCGATGCGCTCTGCCTTGTAGCGGGTCGTCATCAAAATCGCGTAGTCCACGGTCGCGCCGAGCTGGATCGTACTGATGCAGATCGGGGTGATGAAGGACATCGAGCTGCCGAGGTAGTGCGGCAGACCCAGATTGATGAAGATGCCCACCTCGATCACGGCGATCAGGATCAGCGGCAGGGTCAGGCTCTTTTCCACAAAGAGAATAATCAGGAAGATCGCCGCCACTGAGACCGCCGTGACGACCTGGAAATCGTGGCCCGAGATGGAGATCATATCCTTCATGCAGGGGGCCTCGCCGATCAGCTTGCCGCTGGGGTCGTATCGCTTCAGGATCGCGTTCAGCTCGTCGATCTGGGCGTTCACGGCGTCGCTGGCGGGCAGATACCGGCTGTTGATGAGCAAAAGCTCCAGATTCTCGCTGCGCAGGGCGCTGGTCAGCCGCTCCGGAATGAACTCCGCGGGAATGCGGTCTCCGATCAGGGATTCCAGACCGACGGCATATTTCACGCCGTCCACCTGCTCCATTTCGCTGAGCATGGCGCGGACCTGCTTGGCGGGCAGGTCGGCGTCCACCAGGACCATGTGGGTCGAGGCAACGTCAAATTCCTCGCTGAGCTTGCTGCGGGAGACCGCGTAGTTGATGTCCTCCGGCAGGCATTTGCCCAGGTCGTAGTAGACCTCGTCGTTCGCCTTGGTGTAGCCGTAGAAGGCCGGGACGACGATCAGCGCAAAGAGGATCAGAAAAACCGGGAAGATCCGGACGAGCCGCGCAGCCAGCTTCCCCGTCCGGAGGATCAGCGGTCTGTGGCTGAGCTTCTGCAGGGGCCGATCCAGAACCAGGATCAGCGCGGGCAGCACGGTCACGCAGCCGATCACGCCCAGCAGAACGCCCTTCGCCATCACAAGGCCCAGATCGCGGCCCAGCGTGAAAGACATAAAGCAGAGTGCGATGAAGCCGGCGATCGTGGTCACGGAGCTGCCGACCACGCTGGTCAGCGTGTTGTGGATGGCCTGCGCCATCGCCTCCAGCCGGTCGCTGCAGCGGCTGCGCTGCTCCTGATAGGCGTGCCAGAGGAAGATGGAATAGTCCATCGTGACGGCGAGCTGGAGCACAGCGGAGAGGGCCTTCGTGATGTAGGAGATCTCGCCCAGGAAGTAGTTGGTGCCCAGGTTCAACAGGATCATCGCACCGATGGAGGCCAGGAAGACGAAGGGGATCAGATAGTTGTCCAGCAGAAGGAGCATGGCGATCAGGGCCATCAAAACAGCCAGACCGACGTAGATCGGCTCCTCCCGTTCGCAGAGGTTCCGCAGATCCACGACCAGGGCCGTCATGCCGGAGACGAAGCACTGCTTCCCGCAGACGGCGCGGATCTGCTCAACGGCCTCCATCGTCTCGTCGGCGGAGGTGGAGCTGTCGAAGAAGACGGCCATCATCGTCGAATGCTCGGTGTTGAAGGTCTGGTACAGGTCCTTCGGCAGCAGCTCCATCGGGATGGAGAGGTCCGCCAGCGAGTCGTACCAGAGAACGGTGTCCACGTGGTCGATCCGTTCCACCTGCTGCTTGAGCGCGGCGACCTGCTTTTCGGGCATATCCTCAAAGATCAGGAAGGAGAAGGCTCCCTTGTGGAACTCCTCCATGAGCTGATCCTGACCGACCACGGTGTCAATCTCTCCGGGCAGGTAGGTCAGCATGTCGTAATTGACGCGGGTCGAGACCATACCCAGAACGGCGGGGATCAGCAGGATCACGGTCAGGACCAGAATCGGAACGCGAAGGCGAACGACGCCTCTTGCAAATTTCATGTGCGTTCAAATCTCCTTTCCCTCCGCTCCTCGGGGTCGAGGAGCTGGTTTTTCACGATTTTTACCATCGTCAGCGCCACGCAGAGGTTCAGCGCGGCGTCTGCGATCAGGGCGGCGCCCATCAAAAGCACGAGCACCCGGGCCGCGTCGCCGGAGCGGACGATCAGCAGCACGCCCGCTGCCACGGACAGAACGGAGAGCGCGGCGGTCATCCACCAGGTCTCCAGTCCGAAGGCGCGGGCCTCGACGGCGGTCCGCCATTTGAACAGGGCCGCCAGGATCAGGCAGATCCCGGAGGCGATGCAGAACAGATTCATCGTCAGCCCGGGCTGGAACAGGATCACGATTCCGAGGATCACCAGCAGCAGGCCGAACTCCAGGTCGTACTGGAAGGCCAGGCGGTAGAGATCCCTTGAAAAATAGCCGATCAGCTTGACCGCGCCGAAGACGGTCAGGGCGACGCCGAAGAAGGTATCCAGCGCCTCCAAGGCGGCGTCCGGGCGGCAGAGCATCCAGATCCCCGCCAGCAGGAAGCAGACGGATACGACGATATAACCGATCTTCGCCGTGCGCATCGGCACAATGGAACGCAGCTTCATACGAACACCTCCTTGCGTTTCTGCCCGTATTCTACGCCGGCGGCGGGAAAAAAGAAATGGATAAAAAGATCACGGTGTCCGAAATTCAGACACCGTGATCAGATTTGACCGGAATTCAGACATCCGGGGCGATTTGTCTATCCGGCGGAAGCGCCGCGCCGATCAGACGGGCGAGCTCGGCAGCGTTTTTCTCCTCCAGCTCGAAGATACGGCGGATGGAGGCCGCCTTGTCCTCCGGCATCCCATCGCTGAGCCAGCGGAGAACCAGGCCGAAGCAGAGACAACTGTAATAGTTCGTCAGGATCTCGCGGCTTTCCGGGGGGATCTCCGCCTCGTCCGGCAGAGAGCTGAGATACTGCCGGATGAAATACTCGCTGACGTCCATCAGATAGCGCTCAAAGACGTCGCGGCTGACCGAGCGGTAGATGTGCATGATCGCGCGCCTGCGGTGGGAGGCAAAGTCGATCACCGCGTCGTAGCACTCCGTGACCGAGGTCACGGCCCCGCCGCGTCCGATGATGCGCTCGGCTTCCTGGCGCAGGATCTCCTCCACCAGATCGGGCAGATCCCGGTAGTGGTAGTAGAAGGAGTTGCGGTTGATCCCGCAGGCTTCCACGATATCCTTGACCGTGATGCTGCTCAGGGGCCGCTCGTCGAGCAGGGAAAGGAAGGTCTCCTGAATGGCCCTGCGTGTGAAGTTGGGCATGGTTCCTCCTCCTTCGGAAATTTGCGGAAAACGGTGCAGCCCGGAGACTGCACCGTTTTGCTTGCTTACATGGCCTCGTGGTCGATCATATCGTCGGTGACGCGGGATTCGGGGCACTTGGTCAGATTGTAGTCGCGGTAGACCTGCAGACCGGAGCCGGCGGGGATCAGCTTGCCGATGATGACGTTCTCCTTCAGACCGACCAGGCGGTCCACCTTGCCCTTGATGGCGGCCTCGGTCAGGACCTTGGTGGTCTCCTGGAAGGAGGCGGCGGACAGGAAGGACTCCGTGGCCAGAGACGCCTTCGTGATGCCCATGAGCATCAGGGTCGCGGTGGCGGGCTTCTTGAGCTCCAACTCGGTCTCGCCGGCGTCGATCCGGGCCTGAATGGCGCGGTTCTCGGCCTCGATGCGGTCGTTCTCGGACTCGAACTCGGTCACGTCCACCGTGGTCTCGGAGAGGAGGTTGGTGTCGCCGGGGTCGTTGACCTTGACCTTGCGCATCATCTGGCGGATGATGACCTCAATGTGCTTTTCGTTGATATCGACGCCCTGCTGACGGTAGACGGCCAGAACCTCCTGGGTCAGGTAGTCCTGGACCTTCTCCTCGCCGCGGATGCGGAGCACGTCGTGCGGGGAGAGCGGACCGTCGGTGATGCGGTCGCCCTTCTGGACGACGTCGCCGGTCTTGACGCGCGGGGAGACGGAGTAGGGGATCTGATACTCCTTGACCTCGCCGTCCTCGGCGGTGACGGTGATGGAGCGGAGGGCGGTGCGGTGGCTGTCGTCCACGTTGACGGTGCCGGTGATCTCGGAGATCGTGGCCATCTTCTTGGGCTTGCGCGCCTCAAAGAGCTCCTCGACTCTGGGAAGACCTTGGGTGATGTCGTCGCCCGCGACGCCGCCGGTGTGGAAGGTACGCATGGTAAGCTGGGTGCCGGGCTCGCCGATGGACTGGGCCGCGATGATGCCGACGGCCTCGCCGGGATCGACCAGCTTGGAGGTCGCCAGGTTCATGCCGTAGCAGCGGGCGCAGACGCCGCTGCGGGCGCGGCAGCCCAGGACGGAGCGGACGTAGACCTTGTCGATGCCGTGCGCCAGGAACTTCTTGGCGTCGGTGTCGTGGAGCATGACGTCCTTGGAGTGCAGGACTTCGCCGGTGACGGGATCCAGCACGTCGTGGACCGGGAAGCGGCCGTGGATCCGCTCGCCGAAGGTGGCGATGGTCTGGCCCTTCTCCACGATCTCGGACTTCCAGGAACCCTTCGTGGTGCCGCAGTCGTCCTCGCGGATGATGACCTCCTGGGAGACGTCAACCAGACGGCGGGTCAGATAACCGGAGTCGGCGGTACGCAGAGCGGTATCGGTCAGGCCCTTGCGCGCGCCTCTGGAGGAGATGAAGTATTCCAGAACGCTCAGACCTTCACGGAAGTTGGCCTTGATCGGGATTTCGATCGTGCGGCCGGAGGTATCGGCCATCAGACCGCGCATACCGGCAAGCTGACGGATCTGGTTCATGGAGCCGCGGGCGCCGGAGTCTGCCATCATGAAGATGGGGTTGAAGGTGTCGAGGTTCGACTGCAGGGCGTCGGTGACCAGCTTGATGGTGTTCTCCCATTCCTTGACGGTCAGACGGTAGCGCTCGTCGTTCGTGATGAAGCCGCGCTTATACTGGCGGTCGATCTTGACGACCTCGCGCTCAGCCTGGCGGATCAGCTCGTACTTCCGCTCGGGGATCGCCATATCGGCAATGGAGACCGTAATGGAGCCCTTGGTGGAGTACTTGTAGCCCAGAGCCTTGACCTTGTCGAGCATTTCGGTGGCGATGGTGAAGCCGTGGACGCGGATGCAGCGGTCGATGATCTTGCCGAGCATCTTCTTGCCGACCTTCTCCTGGATCTCCAGAGCCAGCAGATCGCCGTCGGACCGGTCGCGGAAGCCGAGATCCTGGGGCAGGGGGTCGTTGAAGATCAGGCGGCCGACCGTCGCGTCGATCATGCCGCGGTGCATGACGCCGTCGATCTCGCGCTCCAGATAGACGCGGATGGGCTCGTGCATATCCACGGCGTGCTCGTCATAGGCCACCATGGCCTCGTTGACGCCGGTGAAGCTGTGGAGGATCTCACGCGGGCGGGTCCCCTGATCCAGAGCGTCCTTCGCCAGCGCGGCGTTGGTCTTGATGAAGTAGTGATCCTCTTCCTTGATATCCTTCTCCGAATCCCACGCGTTGTAGACGTAGACGGTATCGGTGGGGCTGAGCTTGCCGGCTTCCAGAGCGGCGGCGCACTCGGCCAGGGTCTCAAAGGCGTCGCCGGCCTCGTCGGGGCGGTCGTCGTCGTTGTGGATGCCGTTGCCGGTGGTCTTGATGAAGTGGTGGAAGCCCTCTGCCTCCGGATCGTCCCAGCAGTTGCGGACGAAGACGGGATCGTCCATCGTCAGCTTGCCGCTGGAGATATACTGCATCGCGGCGTGGTTGGAGGGATAGTGGTTGATCGGGTAGCGCTTGTAGGTCAGGTAGTAGGTGCCGAGGATCATATCCTGCGTGGGCACGGTGACGGGCTTGCCGTCCTGCGGGCGGAGCAGGTTGTTGGCGGAGAGCATCAGCATTCTGGCCTCGGCCTGGGCCTCGGCGGACAGGGGAACGTGAACGGCCATCTGGTCGCCGTCAAAGTCGGCGTTGAAGGCGGTGCAGCAAAGGGGATGCAGCTTGATCGCGCGGCCCTCGACCAGGACCGGCTCAAAGGCCTGGATGCCCAGACGGTGCAGGGTCGGGGCGCGGTTCAGCATGACCGGACGGTCCTTGATGATGACGTCCAGCGCGTCCCAGACCTCGGTGACGCCCTTGTCGATCATCTTCTTGGCGGACTTGATGTTGTTGGCGAGCTTATCCTCGACCAGCTTCTTCATGACGAAGGGGCGGAAGAGCTCGATCGCCATCTCCTTGGGCAGGCCGCACTGATAGAGCTTCAGCTCCGGGCCGACCACGATAACGGAACGGCCGGAATAGTCCACGCGCTTGCCGAGCAGGTTCTGACGGAAACGGCCCTGCTTGCCCTTGAGCATATCGGACAGGGACTTGAGCGCACGGTTGTTCGCGCCGGTGACGGCGCGGCCGCGGCGGCCGTTGTCGATCAGGGCGTCCACAGCCTCCTGGAGCATCCGCTTTTCGTTGCGGATGATGATGTCGGGCGCATCCATCGACATCAGCTTCTTCAGGCGGTTGTTGCGGTTGATGACGCGGCGGTAGAGATCGTTGAGATCGGAGGTGGCGAAGCGGCCGCCGTCGAGCTGGACCATCGGGCGCAGCTCGGGCGGGATGACGGGCAGAACGCTCATGACCATCCATTCGGGCTTGTTGCCGGAAAGACGGAAGGCGTCCACGACCTCGAGCCGCTTGATGATGCGCAGCTTCTTCTGGCCGTTGGCGTTCTTGAGCTCGTCGCGGAGCTGGGTGGAGAGGGTCTCCAGATCGACCTTTGCGAGCAGAGCCTGAACGGCCTCGGCGCCCATGCGGGCGTCAAAATCGTCCTCGTACTTCTCGCGCAGATCGCGGTATTCCTTCTCGCTGAGGACCTGGTTCTGGGTCAGGGGAGCGTCGCCGGGATCGACTACGATGTAGTTGGCAAAGTAGATGACCTTTTCCAGCAGGCGGGGGCTGATGTCCAGCAGCAGACCCATGCGGGAGGGGATGCCCTTGAAGTACCAGATGTGAGAGCAGGGCGCGGCCAGCTCGATGTGGCCCATGCGCTCGCGGCGGACCTTGGCCTTGGTGACCTCAACGCCGCAGCGGTCGCAGATCTTGCCCTTGTAGCGGATCTTCTTATATTTTCCGCAGTGGCACTCCCAGTCCTTCGTCGGCCCGAAGATCTTTTCGCAGAACAGACCGTCGCGCTCGGGCTTGAGGGTGCGGTAGTTGATGGTCTCGGGCTTGAGGACCTCGCCGTAGGACCATTCGCGGATCATTTCAGGGGAGGCAATACCGATTTTAATTGCGTCAAAGGTTGCATTAGCCATTGTATCTCTCCTCCTTATTCTTCTTCATCCCGGGAAGCCTGCGCCTCGGACTCGGCGACGACCTCCTGCAGGAACGTGGAGAAGGTATCCTCATCCTGCTCCTCGTCGTAGTTGTAGCCGGATTCGAGCACCTCGTCGGGATTGGTGACGAACTCTTCCTCGTGGACGTAGTCGGGATCGTCGGCGGTGTAGACGACTTCATCCTCGTCCTCGTCACGCAGCTCGATCTCATCGCCGTTCTCGTCCAGGACCTTGATGTCCAGGCAGAGGGACTGCAGCTCCTTGACCAGAACCTTGAAGGATTCGGGCACGCCGGGCTTGGGCACGTTGTGGCCCTTCACGATGGCCTCGTAGGTCTTGACGCGGCCCGTCACGTCGTCGGACTTGACGGTCAGGATCTCCTGCAGGGTGTAAGCCGCGCCGTAGGCCTCCAGGGCCCAGACTTCCATTTCGCCGAAGCGCTGGCCGCCGAACTGGGCCTTGCGGCCCAACGGCTGCTGGGTAACCAGGCTGTAGGGGCCGGTGGAACGGGCATGGATCTTGTCGTCCACCAGGTGGTGGAGCTTCAGGAAGTACACCCA
>ODAI012885997.1_pt1 | contig 11177 bp, 10 predicted proteins | sample 1539321 | NCBI WGS metagenome assembly ODAI01 (sample SAMN02144231, study PRJEB22623) | gut metagenome | biome: sheep rumen | host: Ovis aries | place: New Zealand
GGACCTCCAGATTATGAGTCTGTTGCTCTAACCAACTGAGCTACAAGTCCGGGATTTGGGATGCAAAGTTACACGAAAAACCTTAAATATCCAAATTTTTTAGGGGAAAACAACGAAAAATGTGGATTTTGACCTGAATTTTGAATAATTTTGAGTACCTTTGTCAGCTCATGAAGATCATTTTTTTGAATAAACGTTTGGAGAAAGTCCCTGGCAGCGTAGCTACCATCGGTGTGTTCGACGGGGTGCATCTCGGGCATCAGCTGGTAATCGGTAAGGTGCTGGAGCAGGCTCGTCAACGGGGACTTGTCTCTACGGTTATCACCTTTGACCGTTTACCGCGGGAGGTTCTGGATCCGTCATTCCGCCCGCAGCTGCTGACAACACTTGAGGAGAAGTCGGACATCATCGCTTCGCTGGGTGTCGATCAGTTGGTGGTGCTGCCCTTTACTCGAGAGATGGCTTCTCTTTCGGCATGGGACTTCATGCAACAGGTCCTTTCAGACCAGCTTCATGTGAAGGTGCTTTTCACTGGCTATGACAATCGTTTCGGCCACGATCGCACTGAGGGCTTCGACGACTACGTGCGCTATGGTGAACAACTGGGTATGCAGGTTTTGCGTGGTGATGTGGAGCTGATGGACGGCGGCAGTTTGGCGGTGAGTTCTTCGGAAATCCGAAGACTACTGGCTGATGAGGGGAGGGTGGAACTGATGCCCCGCTATCTGACACGTCGTTACGTCTTGAAGGGAAGGGTGATGCCTGGTGAGCATATCGGCCATAAGATAGGTTATCCAACGGCGAATCTGGAACCTGAGGGTACAGGGAAACTGATTCCTGCCGCTGGAGTCTATGCTGTATGGGCAATGCTTGAGGGAGAACAGTCGCCAAGGGCAGCGATGATGAATATCGGTATGCGCCCGACCTTTGACGGCCATCGTCAGACACTGGAGGTGAATATCCTCAGTTTCAATGGTGATCTGTATGGGCAGACGGTACAGGTCACTTTTGTAGAGCGGCTGCGTGACGAACGGAAGTTCGACTCACCCGAGGCATTGGCTGCACAGTTGGAGCAGGATCGGGACAGAGTCAACGAGATATTGGGATTATAATATATAAAGGTAATATGAAGAATGCAATCATTTATACAGTTGTCTTTGCAGCCATCCAGATTATGGCGAGTTTCGGTGTACAGGCTGTCTGGACACTGATATACGGCAAAGATACACCGCTGGGTGCTCTGGGACTGATAGTTACAATGGCGGTGTTCAGCGTCGTGACGCTGGTAGTATTCCTTAGGGCACGATGGGCAGAGGTGTCGCGTCATTGGGTGAGAACGCGTCCTTGGTTCGTGCTGTTCTGGTGTGTTATGGCGGCTTTGGGTGCTCTTATCCCGTCGTCGTGGCTGCAGGAACAGATGCCTGAACTGCCGAATATCGCTGAACAGGAGTTTGATCTTATCCTGAAAGACAGGATGGGCTATTTGGTAGTAGGCCTGCTTGCTCCGTTGGTAGAAGAACTGGTCTTTCGCGGGGCTGTCCTCAAGGCATTGCTCCGCTGGAAGCAGAATCCTTGGATAGGTATTGCTATCTCTGCTCTGCTCTTTGCGTTGATTCATATGAATCCGGCTCAGATGCCGCATGCTTTCCTGATTGGTCTGCTGTTAGGGTGGATGTACTATCGCACGGATAGCATTGTGCCTGGGGTCGTGTATCACTGGGTGAATAATACGGTGGCTTATATCATGTATAACCTATATCCCAATCCTGATCTGACCCTGCTTGACCTGTTTGGAAGTCAGCGCGTGGTGATAATGGCGCTGGGCTTTTCGTTCTGCATCTTCCTGCCTGCATTGTTCCAACTGAATCTGCGGCTGAAGAAATAGGTGATTATCGTATTGAAATGAAGTGGGCTGCCCGATATCTCGTGGCAGCCCTTTCCTTCCTAGTTAGTATAATTTTAATTTGAGAGAATTGGAAACTTCACAGCTTCCGCCTGTGTTTAAAAAACTTTGATTATTATAAAGAAAGCATAGAAAAAATAGTCTATTCAATGTAGGTGGTCTTTTCCACCGGTGCCTCCTTGATGCTGTTAAGGCTATCAGTGATGTTTTCTGCCTGAATCGTGTTCAGCACGTTCACCGAATCGCCTTTCTCCTTATGGAACTTAGCGTAGGCATCTTTTGGATCATCCCAACCCCACTCCCATGGTGCCTGAGCGGCATTGCCCAGCGTGAGCACAATGGCCACAATGGCTGCAGCTCTGAAGAGCGGCATCAGGCGAGACTTCAGCGTAACGATATTAGCCTTTGGTGTCTCACCAATCTGCTCAAGGATACGGGCATCGAAGTCCTCACCCAATGGCTCCTCTTTCTGGAGCTCGTTTGTGAACAGCGCCTGATACTGACGCAGCGACTCCGGAATATCGGGCTGGCTGAAGAAAGCACGGAGAATGGCTTCCTCCTGCAGTGTGGTCTCACACTGCCAATAGCGCTCGATGAGTTGTTCGATGTATTTATAATCCATATTTTTCTGTTTCAATAAATCGTTGTTTGATAGCCTGACGGGCGCGGAAGATATTCACCTTTACCTGCTCTTCGCTGATGGCCATGATTTCTGCTATTTCCTTATAGCTCTTGCCTTCAAAGTCGCGGAGCTGCATAACGCTTCGCTGTTTCTCTGGCAGTTCATCGATGAGGCGGCGCACTAGTGCAACTCGGTCTTGCTGTACAGCCTGTTCCTCAGGGTTGGATGAGTAACTACGGTCAGGCGTGTCATGCTCTCCTTCGCTAAGACTCTGGCTCTGGTTTGCCATCTTTTTCATCTTGTCGAGCGACAGATTCCGGCAGATGGTCAGGCAGAATGCTTCTATCGAGTCGATGTCGTCCCACTGGTCGCGACGGTTCCAGACCTTGATCATCGTCTCCTGAACGATATCCTCTGCTTCCGCAGGGTTGAGAGTGATGCGAAGGGCGAGCCGGTAGAGTTCGTTCTTCAGCGGTAATATATCGTTTCGGAAACTGATCTTTTTCATCCTCTCTAAAAGTAATGACGATTGTAAAACGGAAAAGTTACAATAAAAGGCGATTTTTTTTCGCCTTTTATTGTTTTATGATGGTCCCATGCTGTCCGTCGATGGCAGTAGCGAGTGTTATGATAACGCGGGAGACACCTGCGTCGATAGCTGCTAGGGCATTCTCAATCTTTGGCAGCATGCCACCACTGATGGTTCCGTCGGCTTTATATTTAATAAAGTCCGTGCGCGTGATGGTGGGGATGACGCTGTCATCGTCGTCGGGATTGCTGAGTACGCCTTTCTTCTCAAAGGAGAAGATAAGGGTCACGTCGTAATAGGGCGCAAGTGACTTGGCTGTCTCTGAAGCAATGGTGTCGGCATTGGTATTGAGGATATGTCCCATGCCGTCGTGAGTCAAAGGAGCCATCACAGGGGTGATGCCTGCCTCGATGAGACGACTGAGCATCTGGCCATCGGCTGTATCGACATCACCGACAAAGCCAAAGTCGATACCATCTTTAAGTGGGCGTTTATGGCTACGGATGACATTGATATCAGCTCCTGTGAGTCCTAAGGCATTTACACCGTTGGCCTGCAGACGGGCGACAAGATTCTTGTTGACCAGACCGCCATAGACCATCGTCACGACGCTGAGCATATCGGCATCAGTGATGCGTCGGCCATTGACCATCTTCGATTCTATACCGAGACTGGCGGCTACTTGAGTAGCGCGACGGCCTCCGCCATGTACCAGCACCTTTCGGCCCTCAATAGCACTGAAATCCTTGAGTAATTGTGCCAACTGAACCTCGTCTTCAACGACGGCTCCGCCGACTTTTACTATTGTCAGTTTCTCTTTCATCATGACCCTTTTACTCTTTTACCTTTTTACCTTTTTACCTTTATTCCAGATAAGTGTAGCCATAGAGGCCTGAGCGATAATTGGATAGGAACTCCTTGCCTTCCTCAAGGCTGATCTTTCCTTGTTTGACACTCTTGGCCACCCATACTTCCAATTGACGTACAAGCTTCTTTGGATCGTACTGCACATAGTCAAGTACTTCGGCTACGGTTTCGCCATCGATAATCTGGTCAATGTGATAAGAACCATCCTTTTCAGAGATGTGTACGGCATTCGTGTCGCCAAAGAGATTATGCATATCGCCCAATATTTCCTGGTAGGCACCTACAAGGAATACACCGAGGTAGTAGGGCTCGTTCTTACGTAAGGGGTGTACGGGCAAGGAGTGAGAGTTGTTGCGATTGGTTACGAACGAGGCTATCTTGCCATCGCTGTCGCAGGTGATATCCTGAATAGTGGCGTTGCGTGTAGGCCGTTCGTCAAGTCGCTGGATGGGCATGATGGGGAAGAGCTGGTCGATGGCCCAGCTGTCGGGGAGGCTCTGGAACAGCGAGAAATTGCAGAAATACTTATCGGCTAAGAGCTTGTCGATATTCATCAACTCCTCAGGGATATGTTTCAGACTCTTAGTAAGGATATTGATCTCGTGACAGACACTCCAATACATAGCCTCAATCTCAGCGCGTGTCTTCAGGTCAACGATGCCGTGGGAGAATAGGTCGAGCACTTCGTCACGGATCTGCTCTGCATCGTGCCAGTCTTCAAGTACGTTCCGAGGCGACAGATTATCCCAGATCTCATAGAGGTCCTTCACTAGTTGGTGGGCATTTTCGTCGGGTTCGTATTCCTCTGGCATCTCTGGTAATGAGGCTGTTTCCAGCACGTCAATAACCAGTACAGAGTGATGGGCAGCCAATGAGCGTCCACTTTCTGTAATGATGTTAGGATGGGGGAGGTTGTTCTTGTTGGCTGCATCAACAAAGGTGTAGATACAGTCATTGACGTATTCTTGGATACTGTAGTTGACGGAGCTTTCGCTTGAAGGAGAACGTGTGCCGTCATAGTCAACACCCAGACCGCCACCGCAATCCACAAAATCGACGTTGTAGCCCATCTTGTGAAGTTGGATATAGAACTGCGATGCCTCGCGGAGAGCTGTCTGGATTCTGCGGATCTTGGTAATCTGCGAGCCGATGTGGAAATGAATCAGGCGCAGACAGTCGCGCATATCTTTCTTATCAAGCATGTCGAGCGCTTCCAGGAGTTCGGCACTGGTCAGCCCGAATTTTGAGGCATCACCACCACTTTCCTCCCACTTGCCGGAACCACTGGAGGCCAGTTTGATGCGGATGCCGATATTAGGACGGACACCCATCTTTTTGGCAACTTTGGCAATGATATCCAGCTCGTTGAGTTTCTCTACAACGATAAAGATACGCTTGCCCATCTTCTGGGCGAGCAACGCCAACTCGATATACCCCTGATCCTTATAACCATTGCAGACGATGATGGAATCGCTTTGGCATTGTACTGCAATGACAGCGTGGAGCTCTGGTTTGGAGCCTGCTTCTACGCCAAGGTTGAATTTCTTTCCATGTGAGATGATTTCCTCAACAACGGGCTGAATCTGATTTACCTTAATTGGATAGACCACATAGTTTTCTCCTTTGTAGTCGTACTCTTCAGCAGCTTTCTTAAAACAACTCCAGGTCTTTTCAATCCGATTGTCCAGGATGTCGGGGAAGCGTAGCAATACGGGTGGCGTGACATCACGTAGGGCCAGTTCATCCATGACTTCACGCAAATCGATTTGCGTGTCGTTCTTGCAAGGCGTAACATAGACATCGCCCTTCTCGTTGATGCCGAAATAGGAAGTGCCCCATCCGTTGATGTTGTAGAGCTCCTTCGAATCCTCAATGGTCCATTTCTTCATAAGGCTTAGGTAATAAAAGTATTAATGCTTAATAGATTTATTATATATTCAGCAACTCGCGAATCTTCCCGACGCTGATTTTGATTTTCTCATAATTATCCATCAGACTGACATCAAGTATGTATTTTGCCTTGGTGTAGTAGGGCTCCCGTTTCTCCAGTTGTTCACGGATGAAGGCTATCAGTTCCTCAGGGCTCTTGCCTTTCAGTAACGGGCGCTCCACTTTTGCCATCAGCAAATGTTTGTAGAGTACTTCGGGGTCTGCTTTCAGATAGACCACCTGTCCTTGCTGGTTTAGATAGTCCATGTTATCAAAGAAACAGGGTGTACCGCCTCCGCAACTGATAATGACATTCTCAAACTCAGCCACTTCGTGCAGCATATTGTATTCTATCTTGCGGAATCCCTCTTCACCCCGTTCAGCGAAAATCTGGGGCACAGTCTTATGCATGCGGCTCTCGATATACCAATCGAGGTCATAGAAGATGATGCCTAGTTCTTTTGAGAGTGCCTTGCCGATGGTTGTCTTTCCAGCACCCATATAGCCTATCAGGATAATTCTTTTCATCGATCAGCTCTTCTTCACTGGGGCTTGGATAATCTTCATGCACTCGTCGTAAGTCAACTGCTTGGCCTTCTCATGCAAGTTCTTCGGCAGGCGGTAGTTCTTGCCGTCATAGCTCAGGTAAGGACCATAGCGACCGTTGAGGATTTCCAGTTTCTCGTCTTCCAGGAAAATCTTCAGGTGCTTCTGGGTGTCCTGCTGGCGTTTCTCCTCAATCAGGGCAATGGCCTCTTCGAGTGTGATGGTCATGGGATCCGTATCTTTGGGGAGTGATGTATATTTGCGATCGTGCAGGACATAAGGACCGAAGCGGCCGGCGCCAATCGTGACGGGCTTATGTTCGTAGTCGCCAAGTTCACGAGGCAGTTTGAAGAGCTCCATTGCCTCCTCAAGGGTGATGGTCTCCATGGACTGCTCTTTCGGCAATTGTGCAAAAAGAGGTTTCTCCTTGTCTTCTGCCGAACCTATCTGTACCACAGGTCCGAAACGTCCGATTTTTACATAAACTGGACGCTTGCTCTTGGGATCAATACCCAGCTGGCGTTCTCCAGCTTTATGCTGTTGACGACTATTCATCGTTTCTTCCACAGAGGGTTCGAAACTCTTGTAGAAGTTATGCATCATATCAGTCCACTTCTCATCGCCCTCAGCAATCTTATCAAAGTCCTGTTCCACTTTAGCGGTGAAGTTGTAGTCCATGATTTCCTTGAAATTGTCCATCAGGAAGTCATTAACCACAATACCGATATCCGTAGGAATCAACTTGCCTTTCTCTGAACCGACAATCTCTTTGCGATTCTTCTGTGTAATCTGCTTGCCCTTCAGCGTGAAGATGCTATAGAGACGTTCCTCACCTTTCTTGTCGCCTTTCTGCACATAGTCGCGCTGCTGTATAGTAGAGATTGTTGGCGCATAGGTTGACGGACGGCCGATGCCCAGTTCTTCCATTTTGTGGACGAGGCTGGCTTCGGTATAACGCTGTGGGCCTGCGCTGAATCGTTCTGTTGCGCTGATCTCACGACGTGTCAGTTCCTGACCCTTGTGCAGTGGTGGCAGGATATGACCGTACTCCTCCTGCTGCTCTTCATCATCTGATGATTCACGGTAGACTTTGATGAAACCGTCAAACTTTACGATCTCACCCTGAGCCACGAATTGTTCGGATGTACTGCTGATGGTGATATTGGCTGTGGTCTTCTCAATCTGGGCATCTGCCATCTGACTGGCAATGGTGCGCTTCCAGATCAGTTCGTACAGACGTTTTTCTTGTTGCGTGCCTTCGATTTCCGTCTGATCCATATAGGTAGGACGGATAGCTTCGTGGGCTTCTTGGGCTCCCTTGGCATTGGTGTGATACTGGCGAGGCTTGCTGTACTCCGCGCCATAGAGACGGGTAATTTCCTCCTTGCTGGCACCAAGACAAAGCTTAGAAAGGTTGACTGAGTCGGTACGCATGTAGGTGATACGTCCATTTTCATAAAGGTGCTGGGCTACCATCATGGTCTGGCTAACAGTAAAGCCGAGTTTACGAGCGGCTTCCTGTTGCAGGGTAGATGTGGTAAAGGGGGGAGCGGGTGTACGCTTAACGGGTTTCTTGGTAATGCTGTCAACCGTATAGCTGGCTTCCTTGCATTTCTCCAAGAATGCCATGATTTCTGCTTCGGTCTTAAAGCGATTGGCTAATTGTGCCTTCACCTCTGTGGCCGAACCGTCTTGATTGGTGATGGCAAAGATTGCACCTACATTATAATAGGGTTCGGTTGTGAATTGCTGTATCTCACGTTCGCGTTCCACTATCAGACGCACAGCCACGCTCTGCACACGTCCTGCGGATAGAGCTGGTTTTACCTTACGCCAGAGTACGGGTGAGAGCTTGAAACCCACAATACGGTCGAGTACACGACGGGCTTGCTGGGCATTCACAAGATTCATGTCCAAATGGCGAGGATGCTCTATAGCCTCCAGAATGGCGGGCTTGGTAATCTCGTGGAATACAATACGGTTGGTCTTTTGCTTGTCAAGTCCCAATACTTCACACAAATGCCACGATATGGCTTCTCCCTCACGGTCTTCATCGGATGCGAGCCATACTTTCTCGGCCTTGTCAGCCTTGGCGCGCAGGTCTGCTACGAGCTTGGCTTTCTCTTCGGGGATTTCGTATTCTGGTTCGAGCGTCTTATCATCGATGCTCAACTCCTTTTTCTTCAAGTCACGAATGTGGCCATAGCTTGACATTACCTTGAAGTCCTTTCCGAGGAACTTCTCTATCGTCTTCGCCTTGGCAGGAGACTCAACAATCACTAAGTTCTTTTGCATACTTTGTCTCGTTTTTAATCTTACGGGCTGCAAAAGTAAGCAAAAAACTCTCTCACACCTTATTTATATAGAGGTTTTTTTAATTTCTTAACACTTCCGTTGTAGGAAACGATGTACGGCCTCGCGTATCGAGCGTAATCCAAAACGCTCGACATACACTTCATGCAGTGGGACCCAGCTACATTCTGCCACATCATCGGCAGGCTTGACCGTTTCGACTTCAGTATGACAGAGGAAGAACATGTCGAGTGTATGGATGTCCATTCCAGAGTAACGATAGATGTTCGGAATCGAGAAGAGATATTCCACTTTGCTGATATCAAGTCCAGTCTCTTCTTTGATCTCCCGGATCATCCCCTGTTCGGCAGTCTCCTCATTGTCAACAAACCCTCCGGGCAAGTCGAGTGTATCCTTTGCTGGTTCTTTACCACGACGTACGACAAGCAACTCCTCCTTACTATTCAGGATGAAGGCAGCCGTTGACGAACTGGGGTTCTGATAATAGGTGAACCCACAGTTCGAGCAATGCTTGCTTTTGAAATTATGTTCTTCGAACAATTCGCTGCCACATTTTGGGCAGTACTTGAAGATTTCAAGTGGATGATGCGTCATGTCTTACCAGTTGTCAGTACGGAATGGGAATAGTGGCAGTCCTCCGGCATTTTTTACATTGCCGAGTTGGAAATTCTTAAAACAATAACGAACGGCAACAGGCTTCTTCACTTCGGGCGAACTAATCTTGATGGCCTCGTCCCAATAGCCGCCACCTTCCTGCCAGAAGTGTTGAGCCGTAGCTGGATGGAAAACTTTGTCCTCACCTGCAATCTCAAAACCTTCAATATCCTCGAAAGGCGCATCGGTATGGTAGTTGTCTTGCAGATGGATATAGACGGCATCTTCCTTGATGGTCATATCTTTATACGACGGACTCTTGTACAGAAGTCCTTCAAAGCCGTAGTCGCGGTTCAGGGCTGTATATGCCAGTCGCTCGCCAACTTCGCATTTCTGAGTGGGGTGAATCTGGGAGAACTCATAGGGATAGACCAAGTCATTGGTGCAGACAAGGCTACTGTTGGGAATAATCTGAGAAGCCTTGAACTGTTGTTCACGAAGTTTGGCTCCGCTGATACCATCAAGACCATCACCATATGCATAAGGGGCAATCTGTACAAAATAGAAAGGAATCTCACCCAATCCGAATTGTCCTCGCCATTGGTCAACAAGCAGTTTCATGCGTTCTGAGTATTGGTCACCAGGATCGCCTACGTTCGAGCAACCCTGATAGTAGAGGATGCCCTTGACGGTGAAGTTTAGGATGGGATTGAAGGTGCCGTTACCCCAAAGCAGTGAACGATGATAGTCCCATTTGTCCCATTTCTTGCAGATTTCAACAGAATCCGTCGGGTCGTTGGTGTATTTTTCCAGATTCTCCTTGGTCAGCCAGCTTTCCACGCGTGATCCTCCTTTGTTCGCCTCGATGAGACCAATAGGGATGTTCAAAGCCTGATGCATCGTGCGAGCAAAGAAATAACCAGTGGCAGAGAACTCGCCGACAGTGTTAGGGGAGCAGGTACGCCACTCGCACTGGGCATCGTTGAGCGGTTTTGATGACATCACACTGGGAATCTTCACCGAACGGACACCCGTGTGGTTGGCTGCGTCGATGACGACTTTATTATAGTCTTTGACGGGGCACATCCAGAATCCTTTAACAGGCATCTCCATATTCGACTGCCCTGCACATACCCATACCTCACCCGCGAGTACATTATTAATTGTGAGAGGCTCACCATCGTCGAAGGTAATTGATAATGGGGTGTAGGAAGCTTCGGGTGTCTTCACCTTTACGAGCCACTGTCCATCTTTATCGGCCTTAGTGCTTACAGCCTGATTGTTCCACGAGGTGGTAACCTTAATTGTCTTACCAGGTTTTGCCCATCCCCAGAGCCGGGCTTCTGTCTGTTGTTGAAGTACCATGTTGTCGCCGATAATATGCGGCAGCCTTACTTTTGCTTGTGTACTGATGGTTAGTGTGGCGAGTGCCAGGATAGTTAGAATTTTCTTCATATTGAGTCGTTGTCTTAAGTTTTCTGCCTGCAAAGATACGAAAAAGTTGGGCGTAAAACAAAAAAATAAAAATAAAATAACTATCTTTGCAGCAAAATTATGGATATTGTATTAATGAAAAATCTGAAATTACTACCAACACTCTTGCTGCTGATGGTTTCGGCAGTGAGTCTTGCACAGAAAGGGACAAACATGGAACTATGGCCCAAAGGGGTACCAAATTCAAACGGCGATGACAAAGACAGGGCGGAATTGACTGTCTATCTTCCAGACGCAAAGAAGGCGACGGGAAGAGCTGTAGTATGCTGCCCTGGTGGTGGCTATAGTCATCTGGCTATGGATCATGAGGGACATCAGTGGGCAACGTTCTTCAACAATCAGGGTATCGCCCTTGTCGTATTGAAATATCGTATGCCTCA
>ODAI012495457.1_pt1 | contig 11176 bp, 4 predicted proteins | sample 1539321 | NCBI WGS metagenome assembly ODAI01 (sample SAMN02144231, study PRJEB22623) | gut metagenome | biome: sheep rumen | host: Ovis aries | place: New Zealand
AAGTTGTCGTACCGCTTATTTGCGCCCTTACCCTCAGACTGAAACTTGAACTTATAGTTCCTGTCGTTTCAATTACACCTGTAGACTCCCAGAGACGCACATTATTGTATTGACGGAAATATTCTCCAGTCTCACTGTCTTGCTGTCTTTCTATCAACGTTGTCCCATTGTATAACAGATACAGTGCAGGATTCTCGCTTACAGGAAAGATGGTGGCATTATATTTGTTTGAGGTTCCTTCAACAAGTTTCTCAGGCCCGCTGAGTAAGATACCTTCTGGTGCGTCGATGATAAAACTGCTACCTGGTCTAAACGCGTTTTCACCATATAAATCCACCAGTTGGTGGTACTCACTCTCTGACATGCTTGGTAATGTTATCTTACCTCTATAATTCTTTACACCAATCTTGCCCATGGCAATGGCCTTCGCCGATGTCATTATCCAGTCAATACCAGCAAGTGTCAATTCCGCTTCGGCTAATCTGTCATTATCTGACAGTATCTCAAGCCATGCCAAGACAAATCCTTTTGCATCCCATGAGCCAGTGACATTCCTCAAAGACACGCTCCTTAATACAACCGTTGGCGTGTAAGTCAACGCTGTCACTTCAGTCCCATTAAGAACTATACTCTGCAATACATCAGGGAGTGATACTTCAGTTAATGTAGCACCTGTCGCAGGAACAAATGATGTAAGTCCACTACCAGCAGCTTTGAAGATATGAAGATTTTGCAGTACAGAAAGTTCCAAACTTGTCATAGCCTTGAAACCTCTTATATCAAGTTCCTCTAAACCGCTGATGATAGGCAAACCACTTATCTCTGTAAATGAAATATTTTCTGTTACACCATCACCAAGAACAAGGCTCTTGAGTTCGCTTTCTCCATCATTACCAATCGCCTGTCTTACATCGAGAGTCAATAATCGAAGAGCAAAATCACTTATATCAATCTTGCTTGCATTATTAGCATTGTAGATATATACAGGGTCACCAATCGCCAAACGTCTTGGTATAGTGAATGTGTGAGATTGACCTTTTTGTATAGCAACACCTGCTTCTTGTATCACGTTGTTTATTCCGTAACCATAATATGTATCTCTTGCAGATGTAACAGTGAAATCACCTCCTTCTTCACCTTCTACTTGTTGTACTTTAAATTGCACATTACGATTTCTGAAAGCACCTGCTGCCCATATAGCGTCAAACATATCCATACGATGTTGTAACCACCAGTGCCTATAGCTCTTTCTGTTACCTTGCAGCATATAAAGAACAGCGGCACCCTTCTCTTTGAATGGCTGGATATACTTATAATTACCATTATCATTGTATAGTCTCTCACACCATTTATCACACTGTTCCTCATCAAATATCTTAATCAGATTTACGTAAGTAAGACCTGCACTATACAATGCGGTATCAACTGTCCTCACTAGAGACATACACTCCTGGTCATTCTCAAAGCAATTCCAAAGTACACTAGTATGTCCAGCAAAATAGTATGTTCCATCTGGTCTCTGACTCTGACGGGTATAATCCCAAGCATTAAGCACTGTAGATATATTGTCTATACCCATGATTGTATCATTATCGTAGTTGATAAAGAACCAGTGTACACCATCCTCGGTAGTAATCATGGCGTTTTTCACCGTCTGGTCAACTGCACCGAATCTCATCAGATATACATAGTATGCAGCGAGTTTGTATAAATCAAAATGGTCTGCTTTTTCAGTGTTCCATTTATTCTGGTCATTCTTACAAGAGTTTATCCATGTTGCAAGAGTCTTCAGAGGTACAAGATTTGGTGTCTTGGTGTCTGGATATCGGCTTTCAAATGCATCGTCCCACTTGGTATCAAACTCTGATACATCATCGAACAAACAGATAGGACTTTCATTTGCTAAGAACTCAAAACATTGCACATGCTCATTATCGAATCCTGGAATATCAGTGAAACCAAATACTTTCTCAGTACTCTTATCATTGTTGAAGTTATACTGACCAAGACAAACTAACTCTGAATCAGCAGTCTGTCTATGAAATACAACTATAGGGAATCCATCAACTGTTGTACGAACATCATAATTATAACCGTTCTGCAATGCTGTCTTTTGTGCTTGAGTACGTAACTTATATTCTCCGTCAATTTGCGCAGCATATAAAAGGTTATTCCAAATTCTTGCAACACCAGTATTGTGAGAGCCAGAAGATTCTGCATAGTCTGCTTTCAATGTCCAGCAGTTTACAGGCTGTGAATTGTCCTTAAATGCATAAAGACCATCCTCTATTATTTCTCCATTAGCATCCTTCATAACACAATCATATTTTGCTGCTGTATAAGGACGCAAGTTTTTACGCGGATATCCAAGAGAGGAAGTTCCCTGTGGTCTCATACGGACGTGTGTCGCAGTAAAGTCCTTTGAAGGATCTTGCATATTATGATACTCCATATCCACAAAGACAGTAACGTCTTTTGAAGTAGCATCAAAGATTGGCTGCATGTCTCCAGTAATAATTATGATAGGAATTTTAGCATTTACTTTATCTACATCAATCATTCCTGTAGCCTCATTAATTATATCATTGTTGCTTACAATGTTTATAAGATTATCTGAGTCTACTGCAAAATTACAGAAAGACTCTTCAACAGATAATGCTCTATCATATACTCTTATACTGCGAATCTTTACAGTACATTCATTACTTCCAATATGCAAAGCATTCTCTACACGGAACACATCAGTAGGAGCATAACTTGCTGCACGTTCAAGAATACCATTATTCACAATGAATATCAATCGTCCGTTATCACCAGTAGTCTTATTGATTATGAATGTCAAATGAACTCTATCACCACTTCTATACTTAGTGCTTACCTCGGCACCTCCACTTGACTTCATCTTAGCAGTAGATGCAGTAACTTCAATACCTGCTCCTGTATTTTCATCTATAAGACTTATAACGTTGTCATCGTCATTTTCTATATCGCTGGTCTCATACTCAATCTCTATAGTCCTACCATTAGTAATAGGATTTCCACTCAAAGGAGAAATTCCTACATCAATACTTGCTCCTGCTGGTATAACAAGTGCATCATTATACCAACCGCTTTTCTCATTCCATTTAAAACCATTGAAATCTGTCGTGATGCCATTATACTCCCAAGTACCAGGATTTGTCTCACTGTTACTTCTTCCCTTCGCTGACAACTTAAGTAGAAGTCCACTTGTTACTTCCTCAATATCAACATCACCTTTCTCTACTGTAACTGCAACACTTGCGGATGCTCCGTCTACAGTAAATAAAAGTACATGTGCACCAACTTCTAAAGGAGTGTAATCGAGACTCTCAATCTGCCTTTCTGTAGCAATAATACTTTGTATCTGTATATTATTATCTTTTATCAGAAGTTCCAAAGAACGATTGCGGCTATCATAGACAGCTACTTTATAAGAGAGTTTCTCATATTGTGTTGCTCTAACAGAGAGTGTTTCTACAACAGGAGCCTCAAGAGACAATCCAAGTAATATATAAGTTGAATCACTCTCCCACTGCTCATTCTCTGGTGATAAAACAAAATCGAAATAAAGTGTTCCGCTATAGAAGTTCTCGCCATTATTAGTAATATATGCCCTTGCCTGAACACTATGTTTTCCAACTGTCAATAAAGTTGTATCAATATTCTTAATACGATTAACACGAAGTTCTGTAATAGTATCAACATCTTGCTGTTTTTCTCCGTCAATAAACCACTCTATGTACTTAACACCTGCACCTTCAAGAGTATAAGGAACACTAAGATATTGACCAACTTCTACAGGAGTAGAAAAATTAAAATCACTGGTAAGTTTTAGATCCACTAAAGTGTATTGCACGGATGCCATAGTACTAACCAACGTATTTCTACCTGTTATAACAACGCTGATAGTATTGATTCCGTTACTGAGGTAGGAATCTGCCAAGAAATGAACATTTGTTCCAGCACTATAAATCTGTGTAATTTTCTTCACATTACCTGAATTATTAAAGGTAAATGTTGCTATAACAGCCTCACCAGTACTAGAACCTGTTCTATTTTTTATATCAAATGTAAAATCTACATAGTTACCTTTTTTTCCACTTAATACTACATTAATTGCAGGAGTCTGCATAGTTATCTCCGCAGTGTAGTTCGCTGGAGCATCAAAAGTTCCGATAATCAAATCAGCATACTCCTCTCTGTTTGAAAGATAAAGGTCTCTTGACTCCGCATCTGCAAATACAAGGTATCTAGTAGTATCTGCATCATAGAAAAACTCACCACCCTTACCATTCAAAACCTTCTTTAGAAAATTTTGAACACTCTCACCACTATAAGGAAAAGTATTTCTGTCATCGAAAGTCCAATCTTCAGCTAAACTACGAATTTCATTGTAGCTTACGTTCTTTTTTCTCTTAGTTGTCATATTTTAAATACTAATTAAGTTAATTTACCCAACCTTCATTATTACTCCAGGCTGTTATATTATCCCAAAATCCGTTCCCGAAACAAGAACTAATTAAGGTAGCGACTGCTATAAGTATTCTACGTCTAAAGTTACTCATTCTCTTCTGGGGCCTCCCATCCCGCATATACAGCAAGATTATCAACTATTGATACTTGATAAGTATAACCGTCTTCCCATGTAGGTTCATCAACCCAACGTACACCTTCTGGTAACGTAAGAGTGAAACCATCACCGTCAACTGTAAACTCAATCATGTATTCATTTACATATCCCTCAATATCATTTGCTGACCAAGATACTGTGATTTCGTGCATAGATCCCCATCTATAGAGAATATTTGGTAATATATTCTCCCCAGTAGTCTCAGAGTCTTCATCGATTACCATCAAGAACTTTGTAATAGGTTTCATGGCTTCTCCATCCCAAATGTAAGAAACAAATGTATCACCATTGATGTAGATGGTGTGATCTTTAAGATTGATTTCATTCCACACAACTACATCTTCCTCTCCCGTAGAAGCAACTGGGTCTATCTCGCCAACGTACAATGTATGCTCACGCGTGTTATACAGATACTGTCCCAATTGTGGAGTAGGAAATGTCGAAGGTGTGAAGTTTCCCCAATACTTCACAAGGATAACCCTGTTAGCAAAATCAAACACACCTCCACTTTCTACAACATTACGACTGCCACGAGTAGGTTCATCATCAACACCCTGCCAATCACTTTCAGTAGTACTCCAACTATCAGTCATCAGCCTATACTGAACATACTTATTACCAGAACTCTGTCCGCTTTTATTGCTTGAAATAAACCTAAGTTTTAATCCACCATGCTTATAAGCTTCTGGAACGGCATTTACTGCTTCATCAAAAGTATAGTTGTTTACAAAATGTGTATATGTATGCGTTGTTATATAAACAACGGTTGTTTCATTTGTTGTTGAGTCGTAAGTTTTATGTGGTCCGTCTACTGTTGTAGAGTCAACATCCTGACCAGTATTTGTCTCTGACCTTGTATACCTTTTAACGGAACTGTTAGAAACAGGCGTTTTACTCTCCCAGTTTGAAGTAACATCTCCGTTAAAAATCAATGTACGTGTTGTTGTTATTATTTCTGTTATTTCATGTGTTTGGTGTAAAGATACATCATACTCCAGTGTATCTGCACAACTTTTTGCCTGATAATTTGTTCCATCATAATAAAGGTCAACTACCTCGTTTGGATACCATGAATTATTCACAGCAACACGCACACCGTTATAGTACAAATCCTTTTCACCTGTACCGTTGATATTCATGGTTGCGCTATTTGCTGTATTCTTTTCAACAAATTTTACTTTGCATAAAATCTTTGTAGATAAAGAAACGGAAGAATCTATTGTTATGGCTTTTGCCGCTGTGCTTCCAGGCGTGGAACACTCATAATAGCCAATAGCTTTAATATAATCAATTTCTTGATTTATATCTTTTTGATACTTGTTTTTATTGTAATCAAAAACTTCTTCAGCTGCTGTCACAATATTACCAGTTGCCGCTGAATGCAGTTCACCAGGTATTGTGACTAACTTGCTAGTATCTCTTGCCATATCAAGATTTATTTTATTTAATTATTTTCTTTTATTGTAACAGTTATCCAGAGTTGACGGATATTATACTGTATATTGCTATTATTTTTAATTTATAATCGCATTTCTTATTTCATTATTTATCTTTATTTATAATATTCTATTTTTTGAAATTGTACTATTCGGTTTAAATATTAATTCCGTCATGTAATTATATTGAGGCTTATACACAACAGTGATAGTTCTATTTCTAGTAATAAATAGGTGCATAAATATCTGATTTTATAACAATAAAAGATCGATCTTATAATTAGATCGATCTTTTTTGTGTAACTAGTTATTACAATAAGTATATTTTAATAAATGTCAAACCATTGTATCGCTTCTGCCACACCCAAAGCAATGGACATTTGTCCACCATATTTAGTATCTTTAGTTATCCAAGGAGCAATAGATTGTATAGCCTCAGGAGAAACATTGTTTACATCCATAGAGCGATGACCACCTGTACCGTTTACCATCTTCCTTAACTTACACAAACAACCAGCATTTGCCGCCATCTTTGCAAAATTTATAATAGTGCCATAAGGAACCTGCTCATCATCCTCTGCATACCATATCTTAATCGGTTTATGCAGGAATAATTTAGCACTTGCAACAATAGCCTGCATATCTGTACCAAACAAGAAATCATCTGAATAGTCTTTCATATCACTGTCTGGATAGGAACTTGCAGATAATGGATAGGCATTATCTAAAACCAAATCATTATAAGCCTTTTTGTTAATCGTGCTACAGGAAGTGAACGGATTGTAGCCGTCAAATTCATCTTGATTCTGCTTGATGGCAGCAAGTTCTGTTGCATCCCACGAATTAGAATATGGTAAATTGAATTGCGGGAAATAATATTGGCTAACGCTTGGTGGAGAACAACGGAAATCATTGAAAGCATCAAGGTTTGGAGCATGAAATGCCGCACATTTAACTTGAATAGACGACGAATTGATGATATTCATTGCGGTAATTCCACCAGCAGACTTGGCATATAAATAGTACTCATGCTCTATATTATACATTTCTTTGACATACTCAACAGCCGATTCAAAGCAAGCTATACCAAGCGGAGTGGCTGCATTTGTCCTTACGCTTGTCTTATATTTTGAAGAACAAGCGTTAACAACAATAACTGAATAGCCCATTTTGTTGAAATATGTTATTCTGTCTGTATATCCAGCGTTTATACTACTCCAAGGAGCACCTGTTGTACCAGTACAAAGAATAATACATTTAGATTTAGACCCATCCTGTGCGTAATTATCCGCTAAAGAAATATAGCCGTTTGTATAAATCTTATTATCAACATCAGATAGTATTTCCACGGGGTTATCCATCGGCATACCAACAGTACAAGTAAATGGTCTACGAACAGATACTCCGCTACTTTGAATCAACGGCTCATAGCAGATTTTCAATTTCCGACTCGTATTCTTAAATGTAACCTGCACACTCGGAGCAACAATAACATCTGATAGCCCTGTCACAACAATTCGTATATAAGCAACATTATCAGCATTTATATCTGATAGTTGTGTATAGGAGCCAAGATATGAAAATTGGTAATCATAACAAGCAACAGAAACAGTAAGGGCAGAATCTATTGACACTAATTCACCATCACGTTTAATCAGTTTGCTATATGCACTTTCCCATCTTTCAGAATCTGTGCCAAATATAGTATATCCTTGTGATAATACACCAAAGTACATCTTTACATCCTCTTGAAATTCTGCTGGGAAAGCCTCAATAACGTCATTTTGTGTATAGTTAATAGTTTCTTTGATTTGTATATGGTTATCAGTAAATGTCAGGTAGCACTTGGTTGAGTCTGTTGGAAAAGTAATATCGTAAGTATGTGGCGTATTTACAGATACACGCAAAGCATCTCTACCTAATATAATATCATTTGCATCTGTATAGAATATTAAAGCACCAGGTGAATAAACAACTTTTAGTGTAGCTTTAAGTCGCTTGTCTGTTTTAGGAATCACTACATATCCCCATCTACTATTAGGCAAAGATTCATAACTTATTGCATTTCCATCTTGCCCATATACCTGCGTACCTGATGTGATAGGATATAGAGAAGTAATATCTACTCCAGGCGACAATACTTCATTTATTTTCTCTATATCCTTTCTATTTTCTTCAATAGCATCCTGCACATTCTCGGCTCTCATTCCAGAGGATTCTGGAACAAAATTTACTTTATTGGCATCTGTATGTATGTTGTTTTGGTTAAACGATTCTCCTCTATATATTATCGGATTGCTTATACTATTAACATAGCACCAAACTGCACCGATAGGTGGATTTAATACATACGATTTTAACGTAGATTCCTCTTGGTCTATACCATCCCAAGCGAGTACTACTCCGTTATTATCCACATAACGAATTAAGGCTTTTGCTGGAACTAAATATTGTTGTATTGTTACTTTCCAAGATATATTTGCTGGAAGTTTGATATACTTCCAGCCATTGCTTTCAAATTGAATTTGATTTCCTACCTGTCCATAAGATTGTGTGTTTGACACAATCTGACTTTCGTATTCAGAAGTTACATTGGTGAATATAATCAGTTTTTCATTTAATTGACGTAGTTCTTTGCTAAGATTAACTTTTTCCCAATAATGTAAATCAATAGTCCAACTTTGAGCATTCAGCATGTATTGTACGTAGTTATTGTCAGAACTCTGTACAGAACTATCACCGTTGGAAATAAACCTCAATTTTAATCCACCATGTCTATAAGACATAGGAACAGCGTTTACAGCTTCATCAAAAGTATAGTTATTTACAACGTGTGTATATGTATGCGTTGTTATATAGACAACGTTGGTTTTATCTTCTGTTGAATCGTAAGTTGCATATGGTCCTTCCGTTGTTGTAGAGTCAACATCCTGACCAGTATTTGACTCTATTCTTGTATATGAGTCAACTGAGCTATCAGAAACAGGTGTTTCACTCTCCCAGTTTGAAGCAACATCCCCGTTAAAAACCAATGTACGGATTGTTGTTGTTGTTTCTGTTATTTCATGTGTTTGATGTAAGGACACATCATACTCCAGAGTATCGGCGCAGCTTTTTGCCTGATAGTTTGTTCCATCATAATAAAGGTCAACAACTTCATTTGGATACCATGAATTATTAGCAGCAACACGCACTCCATTATAATACAAAGCTTTTGCACCTGTACCGTTAATGTTCATTGTTGCATTGTTTACGATATTCTTTTCAACAAATTTTACTTTGCATAAAATCTTTGTAGATAAAGAAACAGAAGAATCTGTTGTTATAGTTTTCGCTGCTGTACTTCCAGGAGTATAGCATTCATAATAACCAATAGCTTTAATATAATCAATTTCTTGGTTTATATCTTTTTGATACTTGTTGGCGGTGTAATCAAAAACTTCTTCGGTTGATGTAACAATATTACCAGTTGCTACCGAATGCAGTTCACCAGGTATTGTGACTAACTTGCTAGTATCTCTTGCCATATCAAGATTTATTTTATTTAATTATTTTATTTTAATTATTTTATTTTCATTATTTATCTTATTTTGATGTATATTATTTTATGTGTGATATTTAATTAAATCAGATATGAATTTTTATATACAGTTTATCCCAAAAACATTAAAAAATAAAGACGGATTACAAATCCACCTTTATCATTATTTATAGTAATAAATTATTCAACATCTAAATTATACATACCTACATCATATCCGTTTACACTTTGATAAGCTGTATACAATTGACCGTATTTGTGTACTGATGTTGTTTGCATAGGCATACTTAATCCATTCATTGAAACATTTGTTATAGACATTGAAGACGGAACGACGAAGTAAATGTAATCATTAGCAGAATTTACATATATTGTGTATTTTCCTTTTGGCTTTCGCTTAGCAGAATCAACAAGTGTAGCATCTGTATAATCTGTTCCACTTCCATAATAAATTGGTCTTACACAATATACATGAGATTTTGCTGATAGTGTTTTTCCGTTAACAACAGCAGTTACAGAATATTCAAGAACACCTTCTGAACTTGGCGTTACTGTAGTCGTACCAACAAGACTAGTTCCAGAACCAGAAGCAATTTGAGTTTCGTTCTCATCTGTAATTATAATACTAGAAGCATTATCCTTTAACTTTGCGGAAATCACAAGAGTAGATGAATCACCTACAAAAATTATATTTGGTGAAACAGACAAAGAAACAAGATTATACATCTCAGTTGGTTCAAAAACAGCAAATTCACCATTAAGTGAGCCTACAGCAAATAAAAGATTTATTCGTTTATCAAGATCATCAACATCTGGTGAATAATAAGGAACAACTACTGGTTCACCAAGAACAGGACGCTTATCCCTTACAAGATCTAACGCATGATCGTAATTATCAGCTACATTTTTATAAGCTCTATATTTGTTAAGATTTTGCATGTTATAATAACCTTTCATTATTTATCTTAAATTCTATAGCGAAAAATTCTGAACAATATCATTTATATTTATATTGTCAAAACTTATATAATCTTCTGGATGTTCCTTTGAGAAATCCACAACATCGTCTATTTTAACCGCATAAAAAAGAACATCTGCATCAAATGATTCTGGATCACCTATGTATACACCGTCATCATCCAATAAAAAATAATCTCCAGACTTAGCTTCTCCTGACTTTACAGCATTATATATTACCTTTTTAACCAATGATAAAATATCATCTATAGGCATTTCAAGAATATCATTCATATAAATATATATCGTTTAGATATTTATCCAAAAATATGTTTCGTATTATAAAAATAAGTTGTATATTTGCAACGTATATACATGACAATGGATAATAGTAAAGATATTTTTAATTTAAGCTCAAAATCATTTGATGCTTCTTCTCATCTGACGATGACGAAGGATGAGTTCATTAGTGAGATTACACCAAAGATTCAGGAAATATTAAAGAAAGTATTTCCTGGAAATTCAGCAAAACAAAAGATACGTGTACACAGGGACAGGATATCTTTTGCTGCACCTTGTTGTGGTGATTCA
>ODAI010217283.1_pt1 | contig 11175 bp, 8 predicted proteins | sample 1539321 | NCBI WGS metagenome assembly ODAI01 (sample SAMN02144231, study PRJEB22623) | gut metagenome | biome: sheep rumen | host: Ovis aries | place: New Zealand
GACTTCCTTCATGGCCTTGTCCAGCTGCTGTCCGAAAAGGAACTGCTGATCATCCATATGCCCCATGGCAAAGACGTGGTCGACGTCGCCGTTGTCAAAGAGGAACAGGCGGTCAGGCTGTGTGTACCCCTGGGGATATACCACGCTCGCATAATCGTAGATCTTATCCGGCTCGTTCTCACCCATCTGGGCGTAACCGATCACCATCACTCTTACATTTTCTCCTCCCTTAAGGGATACCACAGTACCGATCGGAAGATAATTTACCTGCATGCTGTTTTCCTCCTGAATATTTTATGATCTGATATTATTTTATCCTGTTTATCTTTTTTCTGTCACTTCACACTGCCATTACCAGTTCCAGGGCATCTTGCTGTCGATCCATTCGAACGTGGATTTCGCGGCCTGGGCCGTCTTTTCTCCGATCTTCCTGTAATCCACCGTAAGTTCGACCTCTCCGCCGCCGAATACCGTCAGGCCGGCTTTTACGGTGAGTTTTCCGTCTTCGGTCTTGAAACCGATGGAACCTTCCACACCGACCTCCGCGTTGCCCGTGACCTTAATGCCGCCAAAATCATTCTTTGCTTCAACGCTGCCGGATGCTTTTACGATGTAGGCGCTGCCCTCTGCCGAAGCTTCGGCCTGGGGCTCAAACTCGCCCTTGTCATTGGTAAAGCTGAGATTCGCCTTTGCCTTGCCTTCGGCGCCGAGCACTGTAGCTTTGCCTTCAGCATTATACTCATGGTTGATCCCGAACTCGTCGAGGACGGAAACTGAGGCCTGACCTTCGGCTCTCGCCACATAGGCGGAGCCTTCCGCTCCTGCGCTGAGCTGCGGGTTGAAGTTTCCGTCTCCGTCGATCATCTGGGCTTTCGCGTTGACAGAGGCGTCCGCGTGGAGCAGGGAAGCTTCCGCGGAGACATCGGCATTCACATTGTCGCTGTGATACCCGAAACCGTTGGAGAAGACCGCCGCAGTCCCGCCTGCCGCCGCACTGGCAGTGGCGTAGACACCGTCCTTGCCGGCGTGGGCTTTCGCCTCAGCAGAAGCCTCATACTTGCCCAGAGAAACATCTGCTTCAGCATAAGCTCCTTTTTCCTTATTCCCGATCACTGCATGCTCATTGAACAGCGACCCGGATGTTCCCGTCTCCGCTTTCGCTTCCAGGCCATCTTTGAAGAAGTCTTCAACTTTATTCAGACGTCCCCATATGCCTCCCGGTCCGACCGGAGCCACGATCGGTATTGCGATCGGTATTGCCGGCCCCAGAATATCAGATATATTCTTTCTGAGATCAGGTGTCAGATGTTCCAGCCATTGCCTTCTCAGCCTCTCCTGCAGATAATCCTGGAAGGAAGGAAGGACCCGGGGATAGATCGGATAATTCGGGTTCGGCCACGGAAACAGCCCGCCCGGAAACCGCCTCGGGAAAAGGCCGTTCGGAAAGAGCCCGGGAAGAATTCTTCCGTCATCCCCGGAAGCAGGTTTCTTTGGCTTCAGGGATCCGGTGGCGGAGTTTTCTGTCCGCGTGTAAAGATTGATCACCTGTTCCAGCGTATTCCGCATGCCGGTGACCCGGGTGCGCTCCAGACGGATCTGATCCTCCGCCGCTTTCAGCTGGGACTTGATATGTTCCCTCGCCGCGATCTTATACCGCAGCCCGTTCCGGATGGACCGGACCTGCGATTCCAATGACTGAAGCCGGCTGGCGAGCGCTGCTTCCTGCTGTACAGCGTTTCTTGCCTGCGACGGCTTGATTGATATCTTTGCCATGCTAACCTCCCGGATGTTCTTTTCTGTTCTCAACTTCTGACACTATCTTACCGCAGCGCCTGCATTTTGTCGCCGTTATCTGACGAACTGCCTGTTTTTCGGGACAGACTGCACATCGCGCTTCAGCAGTTCAGAACCATCCGCCCGCTTCCAGCGTCCGGATCATATTTTCCAGGACATGCATCTCCGCGTCATCCTGTTCTTTCTGGTCTGCAAAGAGTCTTACCGCTTCCTGGTAGTATTCCTTCATCCTTCCGTAGTTTCTCTGCTCGTTGGGCAGAGACTGCTGGACGTCCGCCTCCAGGAGCGCCAGCCTTTTATAAGGCCTGTAGTCTCCGGGAAACAGTTCCGCAAATTCCAGAAGTGTTTCCTCCGCTTCCTTCATCCGCCCGGTCTGTTCGTACAGCGTGGCCGTGTTTTCCAGAAGGACGTCCGTCACCATTCCCCTCGATTTCAAGGAGAGAAAGATCCCGAGTGCCTCTTCATACAGCCCTGCTGCCGCTGCGGGATCTGTTTCCTGCAGGAGCGCCGCCTGTCTGGAGCAGCATTCTGCCAGTTTTTCTTCCGCCGCGATCGAATAAACGCCGGGGACCGTGCTCCAGCTTTTCAGCAGCTCCGCTGCTTCTCCCCAGCCGCCTTCCCGGCCGGCGCAGTCCGCGGCAAACATCAGGGCTCTCCGCAGCATGACACGCTCCTCCGGACTGTCGGGGTCCCCCTTTCTGAGGACCTCCCGGAAATCTTCCCCGGCTTCCGGGAATTCTCCCCGGACATAGGAGATCTCACCGCGGGTCATCGTGAGAGACAGCCCGCCAAGTCCAAGCGCTTCCGCTTCTTTGAGGATCTCTCCCGCTTTTTCCGGATCTCCGGCGAACGCCAGCGCTGCCGCGTAATCCCGGTAAAAAGCTGCGCTGTCACTGCATTTTTCCACCGCCTGCCGGAAGCATCCCGCTGCGGATGCATAATCCCCGGTGTCGTAGCAGGCGTTGCCGAGAATATCAAGGATCATTCCCAGCTCGTACTGGTCCGCTTCGTTGTCCAGAACATAGGAGGGATTCTCGAGAACATCCTTTCCGTACTTCAGCGCTTCTTCGTAATTTCCGCTGCGGTACAGCCGCAGCAGTTCCGCCCTGTAGGCTTCGATCCTCTCCGGGCATTTCTTTACCGCCTCCTGCAGCGCTTCCTCCGCGGAGGACCATTCTTCCGACTCGATCAGTTCCTCCGCCTGCGCCAGTGCCCGGTTGTATGCATAAGTCTTTTCCCTCTGCATCGCGAAGAAACCGGTGCCTGTCATCGCCAGACCGGCGATCAGCATACCCGTGAACAGAAGAACTCTGCTGCGCTCTTTTCTGCGGTAGGCCCGGTATTCCGAGTCGTACTCCCGGATATTCTCCAGCGCTTTCTTCAGCTCGCCGCCATTCTGGAAACGCCGCGCCGGATCCAGGTTCAGCATCTTCTCCAGGATCAGCCGGAAGCCTTCGCTCAGTTCGATATCGTACCAGGCGATCGGGACGATCTCACCGTAGTTCACCTGAGGCTTGTGCCCTGTCAGGAAATGGTACAGAGTGGCTCCGAGGCTGTAGATGTCGGACCGTTCATCGATCCCCAGGCCGAAAGCCCCCGGTCCCACCACTTTCAAAAGGGTGGGCGGAGGCGTTCCGTCAGGGCTGATCTTTGACAGATAGCTCGTAAAGTCGTGGTACTGTTCCGGAGGCGAATAGCCGGCGCTCACGCCGGTGGAGGTCCGGAGCGCACGGTTAAACGCCAGCGAGATATTGAAATCGATGAGGCAGACGCCGCCGTCCGGCATCAGCATGATATTTGCGGGTTTGATGTCGCTGTGCACCACCGGAGGAGTCATGCTGTGAAGATACGCAAGGGCGTCCGCGAGCTGCAGAGTCCAGCGCAGCACGTCCTTCTGGGGGAAGCGCGCCGTCCTTTTCATGACCTTGTCCATGGATGCGCCGGGAATAAAGTCCATCACCGTGTAGACGGCACTGTCATCCTCGATGAAGTCATACACCCTCGGGAGCCGCGGGTGCTTGAGATTCTTGAGCACATCCGCTTCCGACCGGCTGTTCAGGTAGCCCAGCACGCGCTCCTTGATCTGCTTTACCACCACATCCGTATTCAGCCGGATATGACGTGCCCGGTAGATGATCCCTCCGCCGCCGGAACCGATCCGCGATTCGATGCGGTAAGTGCCTCCCAGCACCGTACCAGGTCTCAGTATGCGGTCAGCCATACTGTCTTAGCTGAGTTTCGTACCGCACCCGGTACAGAACTTCGCCCCTCGGGGCATCTTGTTCCCGCAGTTCGTGCAGAAGATAAAATCCACATTCTGCTGCGGGCCCTTCACGGAATTCAGGATCTCCTGGTTTCTGGCGAGCAGCTGTCTCTTCCGGTCCGACTCCGCCGCGATCCGCTGCTCCCGTTCGTCGATCTCCGCCATAATGGAGGAAAAAGCGGAGGCCTCCAGTCTGTCTTCCTTCAGGAGAGTATAGGTCATCTCCCCCATCCTCTTTTTCAGCTCGCCGATCTCCTTCTGAAGGGATGCGATATAACTGTCGATCTTGTTCTCCTCCATGAAGGCCGAAGTTTTCAGATTGATCTTCGTAAGCTGTTTGGAAAAGCCGCCTTTAATATCCATATTGATTCTCCTTACCTTGCCATACCCTTGACATCATCGCCGATCTTGATCACATCCTTGCCGTTGTAATAACCGAGCGTTCCCTCTCCCTTGTCATAGTCATAGAGAACAAGCACGGAATTCTCGTTTCCGATGATGACTCTTTCCACGTCTCCGCAGACATCAGACGTTTTGCCGCCTTTTACCACAGAAAGATCCTGATCCTCATTATAGCAGAATATGCCGTTGTAATATTTTGATGCCTGGATGCTCTTAACATCATCCGCGATCTTCTTTCCGTTCCTGAACAGCTCGCCGAGACCATCATCGTCCGCATTTCCGATCCACAGTACATCATCTTCGATCACGGCTACCCTGGTCACATCCTTCGCGATCTCCTCCATACCGGATTTTCCTTCCTTCAGTTCGTAAAGGGTGTTCCATTTCTCTCCGGTCTCACGTCCTGTCGCCAGATAGCGTTTTCCAGCCTTGTCATAGAAGAAATCACTGCCGAACTCCTCAAAATCTTCTCTGGCGCAGTCACCCTTCAGAATCTCCTTGCCGTCCCGGAGGATGTGCCATGTTCTGTCGTCCTTCTGGGAATCGCCGTAGTCGACTACCAGGAGCACCCCGCCTTTTTTGCTGTAAGAACTGTTCCCGAGGGTCAGCTCCATCACTTTTTCAGAGGATTTTCCGTTCCAGTAATAGATCTCGTGATTTCCGTTCTTGTCTGTCTTCCAGTAGTATATTCCATCATCAAAGTAAGCGAGCACTCCGTCCGCCTTGTTCTCGATCTCCGTTTCCTTTCCGTCGGAAGTATACTTCAGAAGAGTGTAGGTATCGTTGTCTTTCCGGACAGCGACATAGAAGGAAGAAAGGCTGTCATTGATGGAGACGAGGCCGATCCGTGTTCCTTTGATCCCTTCCTTCAGGACTGCAGGCTTCTTTCCGAAGGTCTGGAAATGAAGATCCCACTTCTCCTTGTTTTTCTTCGGCTCAGCCCAGACAACAGCCTTGCCGTCTTCATCGAGGATATAGGAGCAGTCATCCGCATCGAAAAGCTTCTCGATCTTTTTAAGATTCCCCCCCTGGATCAGGTTCAGCTTTCCGCTCTTCGTGTAAAGGATATTTCCGCTATCCAGCATCGAGATGCTGGACACGTTGGAAGCGACATCCTCCCCGGTCTTGTTCTTCTTCCCGATATCCGAGACCTTGATCCGCTTCAGATCCCCGTCTCCGCCGTCCACATCCTCAAAGTAATAGAGATACTTCCCGTCGTCCGTGATGCATTTCCCGCTGGGCAGATGATAGGATGAGCCCTTTCTGGTGAGATCTTCCGTCACAAGCTTCGACTGATTCTTTTTCTTTTTCAGGTCCGCAAAGAACAGACCGTCTTCTGTATAGTAGACAGCACGGGTCAGCGTTTTACCGGCGCTGCTCTTTCCTCCTCCGCCGATACCGGAAAGGACCTTCGGCACCACCAGGAACCCGACTGCAGCAACGATCGCCGCGGCAGCCACACCGGCGATGATCTTGACGATCAGCCCTTTTCCCGGTCCTTTCTTCGGTCCTTCCGCCGGAGCGCCGGCTGTATTCTGCCATGCGCCGCCTGCAGTTCCCGCAGCGCCGCCCGCAGCTGCGGCAATGTCCGAACCGTCCAGACGGCTGCCGCACTCCTCGCAGAAGAGCTCGCCGCCCACATTCCGGTGTCCGCAGTTCGGGCAGAACACCGCGCTCTGGAACTCCTGTCCCCCTGGCTTCACCGTCGGGGTCTCAGGACGCGGCGGCTGCGAACCTGCCGGGGACTGTGCGTCTGCCGGAGGTCTCACACCTGCCGGGGGCTGTGCGTCTGCCGGAGGTCTCACACCTGCCGGAGGCTGTACTCCTGCCGGGGGCTGCAGAGCAGGAGCTTCCTCTTCTTCCGTGGAACCTCCGATGATGATCGTCTGCATGTTGTCTTCATCGTCATCGTCATCCACTTCAGGATCTGAAGTCTGCACAGCGCCTGCTCCCAGCATTTCACCGCACTGATAGCAGAACCGCACCTGGTCATCCAACTCCGCACCGCATTTCGGACACCTTTTCATATCTTCTCTCCTTGCTTCTTGCTTGAACTGTCTTTACCTGAATGTACTTAAATTACTGAGAAACGCGTTCCTCGTTCCAGAGGGCTCCCACCCCGGGACACTGAAGCTCATACCCTCAAGGACCGCAAATACTCTTTTTCTGTCCTGTTTCGCATGTCCGGCTACCCAGACATTTACATAGTTCCTGTACAGTTCCTCCTGCGGGACTGCGCCGCCGGAGAACTTTACCGGAAAGGTGTAGCGGGAACCATTGCCATAGCGCAGGCCGAATTCGGCATCGCCCTCTGCTCTTCCCCCTGAAAAGGCCCCGTCCAGCCGGAAAGCGCCGGCATAGGCGCTGGTATTCTCATAGAGCGCCGTCCGGAGCATTCCCTCGCCTTCCGGCACGTCATGAGACCATGCCCCCCGGTACTGGACCATCCTGTTTCCGGTAAAATACCAGAGCGATCCGTCCTCTCCGGTCCTCTGGACTCCGCCTGTAAGCTCCCCTACATAGACACCTCCGTCGGGGTAGATCACAATGTAGCGTCCTTCCTGTCCCTGGACAGCGAAGACCGCCGGTTCCGTAAGCTTCCTGGCCAGAGCGGTGAACGCTTCGTTGAACTGCGGCGTCTCCTCCGGAGGTGCTGTATCTCCTGCATCTCTTCCCAGGGATATTTCAGCGAGTCGGTTCAGATCCGGTCCGCACTGCTCCGTGATGGTCTTCCGGGAATTCAGGCTTTCCATCTCAACAGTGACTTCCTCGGAAGGGATCTCCTGACGCTGCAGCATGTCCGCTGCCTTGTCGTAATCTCCCAGCCTCGCGTATGCGCGGGAGGCACTGATCGAGGCGGTCTCGTTGTCGCGGTCATATTCCAGAACGCGGCTGTAGTATTTTGCTGCCCGTCCGTAATCGCCTTCCTCTGCTTCTTCGTCTCCGAGCTCGATCAGGGCTTTCGAAAGTTCTTCCCGTACGGATTCCCTGGCTGTGACCTCCTGCCAGCTCATCGTATCACTTATGTCCGCCGATTCGTTCCAGCCATCTTCAAGAATATCCGCCGCCGCGGCAGTGTCTCCTCTTCTCCTGCATATCTCCGCCAGATCCAGGTAGGCCTGCATCTCCTTCGGATCGATCTCGATCGCTTTCTTCAGAGCCAGCTCAGCGGCTTCATAATCTGATTCAAGCAGATATTTGTTTCCGAGAGAAAGCTGTCTCCGCAGGCGGATGGAGCGGATCTGCCCGCAGCCCGTCAGGAGCGTCGGCAGCAGGAACATTGAAATGATCAAATATCTTCTTTTCATTTCTTTCTGCCTCCGCTCAGTCCGTCACGTCACAGCACATGGAGAAAAGCACATCCGAAGGAATTACAGATTTCGTGTCCTCTCCTCCCCGGTCCCCGGACTCCACATAGACATTCACTCCTCTGGCCTCGAAGAGAGAACTTCCTGTATCCGTAAATTCCAGCATATAGTACTGTTTGATCTGGTGATATATCTGCGCGTAGAACTGGGACATATCTTCATTGAAATTGCTGACCACACGGAACGATCCGCCCGAGCTTTCCGCGATCTGCCGGAGCACTCCGTCATAATTCGCATCAGAACCAGTATAGCCGCCCACACGGACAATGTAGACCGGCACGCCGGCGTAGCGCACCGTGTTGATCAGGTCCTGGGGTTTTGTGCTGCTGTGTTCGTCATGTCCGTCCGTGAACGCTACGACACACTTCGCACCGGGCTGCCTCAGGACATCCTGGACAGAATAGAGGATCGCGTCGTAGAGCGCGGTTCCCCCGTCCGCGGTGTATCCGGCGATCTCTCTCTGGACCGCCGGACCGTCCGGTGAAAAATATCCGTTCCCCCGCACATGGTTGCTGAAGGGGATCATCTTCACCAGGTCGCCCTCGGTAAAATGGACCTGGGCGATAAAGTTCTGCATGACAAATTTCGCCCCGTCGATCCGGTTATCCGTTCTCATACTGCTGCTGACATCTGCCGCCAGTGCAATGTTCAGGCCTGCGTGTCCCTCCATCTGGACCGCATTGACCACCTTGCGGTTCTCATAGATCCCGGTCTCACTGTTCTCTTCCCGGAGATAGAACGCATCTGTCCCCAGGCCCAGCAGCGGCTGCCCGCTCTGCCCGTCAAGCACGTCGACATACAGCTTCACGTTTGGATAAGCGGAATAATCATACTGCTCAATGGCCACATTCAGGCCTTCTTTTTTCCGGGAGGCTTCTTCCATCAGGCTGTCCAGCTCTTTCAGCTGCTCTTCCGCCTCCTTATACTTCCCGTCAGCGATCTTTTCGTCGATCTCAGACTGAAGTCCGCTGATCTTTTCCCGTTTTTCCTCTGAAGCGTACAGAGGCACTGTATTTCCGACCCGTTCCATTTCCCTGGAAGCGATACTGTCCTGCCTGGACACCACAGCATCTTCCAGCTTCCGGATCCGCCGGATATATTCTCCCTGCTCCGCATACTGCCGTACACCGATGCTTCTTCCTCCGATGATCAGACTGTCGAAGGATTCCTTCTCCTGTTCTGTCAGACTGTAGTGGCTGAAGCGTTCCTCCGCACGGTCTGTCCATCTCCGTATATCCTCTTCTCCGTCCATCAGTTCCCGGAGTGCCTCCAGAGTCTGCCTTCTTGTCGTGATCCTCCTGTAGATATGAAGCCCTGCAAATCCTGCGCCGGAAATCAGAATGAGAACAAGGACAGCAGTCAGAAATCTCCGGAAAAATGATCCCTTTTTTCCCGACATCGTATCATCTCCCCGGAAATGGTCACTCGAAGGACTGGATCAGCTTGATATTGTCCCGTTCCAGTTTTGTCAGCATCGCATCATCCTTGAACGCAGAGGGGGCGATTGTTCCCCTGTACCAGCTCTTGCTGTTGAAATACGCCTGAAGAGTCTGGTCGTTGAACATACGTCCGTGTCTTGCGTAGATCTCGTTTCTGGCGAGACGGAGCTGGTCCTTCGAAAGGCCGTAGAGATCCGCAGATGTGAGCGGCACGGAACTGCTCTGCGGCAGAATGTAATCTCCGTTTCCGGCGTACCCGCCGTAAGCGCCGCCGGAGTATGCACCGGAATAACTGCCGGAAGAAGCGCCGGTATTCGCACCGGCTCCGGCATACCCTGTGCCGAAGGACGGCTGGGTGTACGGCTGATAGGTATTGTTCTGCGGCTGATAGGTACTGTTCTGCGGCTGATAGGTATTGTTCTGCGGCTGATAGGTATTGTTCTGGGCCTGGGAAGGCTGAGTCGGAGTATAGACATAGGACGGCACAGCAGGTGTGCCTGATGTTCCCGCAGCAGCGGGTGCAGTCTCGGCCGCGGCAGGTGCAGTCTCCGCAGAAGCTGCGCCGGTCACAGGAACAAAGACCGGAAGCTGCCCCTTTGTCTCTGCGGCAGCAGCTGCTTCGGCATCGGAGCCGCTCTCCCCTTCCGTCTCCTCTTCTGTTGTCTCTTCTTCTGTTGTCTCCTCTTCTTCCTCTTCTTCGTCCCGTCTGCTTTTTTCTTCCCTTGCGTAAGAATCCGCTCCGCCGGTCAGTCCGTCCAGGACACCCGTGGCATAAAGGATGCCTCCGCCGATCCCCGCCACCAGAAGCAGCGCAAAAACAACAATCAAAGCCGTAACGATACCTGATTTTTTCTTCGGGGCCGGAGCCGGCTGCTGCATGCCTGCGTTTCCGCCGTACTCGTTCCGGATGTTCGCCGGCTGTACCGGCGGTCCTCCCTGGGCTCTGATCTTAAACCCGCATTTCGTGCAGAATTTTGCATTATCAGAAAGATGATTTCCGCAATTCGGACAGTTCATTTTCATACCCCCCGTCATTCCTGTGATTGTAATCATTATAAGGCAGTTCACCGGGAAAGTGTCCTTTCCCGACGAACTGCCTTTAAAACGGGCTCAGCCGTTTTTATTCTTAATAGTCCTCATCGTAATAGTCTTCGTCTTCATTGTCTTCATTGTCTTCATCGTCAGAGTCATCATCATATCCTTCACCGTAAAGGGTCGAATATGTTCCGTCGGAACTCTTGTAATAAGACCTTCCCTCGATGTCATGGATAAAAGAAGTGATCTCACTCTCGTCTGCAAAATTCGCCAGTTCTTTTCTTACCTTGGCTTCCCATTCTGCCGTTCTCTGGGTCTTGACGCCTCCTTTTCTTCCCACGACCCGCTTGATATAGTTTTCTTCAAGCGATGCCATAAGATCGTATGCGTGCGCCCGGAGAAGGGACTTGTCTTCTTCTCTTCGCTCCGCCGCATTCTGCTCGTTCATGACCTCGCGGAACTTATCTCCGCCGGCTTCGGCGACCAGCCTGGAATGTTCGTTTGCTGTGTACATGACGCCGTTTTCGTCATAACGGACTGTGTAATTGTTTTCCAGGTCCACGTCCGCCTTGTTCCTGTAGAGAGAGCCGTCCTCTGACGCGCGGTAGGTCTTTGTTCCGTCCTCGCTGTGGAAGATGCCCGGTGCATGCATGGCGCCGTCAGGATTGAAGTAATAAAGCTTGTTCAGGATCTCCACGACACCCGTCCGCATAGCGCCGTCCAGCGGATCCAGGAAATACCATTTGTCACCGCGCTGCAGCCAGCCGCGCACCTTCGCACCGGTCGACGGATTGAAGTAATACCACTTTCCACCTTAATCCTGCCAGCCGTGCTCCATGACGCCTGTGGTGGCACAGAACTAAAACGCTCCCTC
>ODAI010020624.1_pt1 | contig 11174 bp, 12 predicted proteins | sample 1539321 | NCBI WGS metagenome assembly ODAI01 (sample SAMN02144231, study PRJEB22623) | gut metagenome | biome: sheep rumen | host: Ovis aries | place: New Zealand
AAAAATATCAAACTCCGACCGGCCCGGGAATGGCGGAAAGATACTTGGCAGCATACCATCCTGAATCTGACTGGCCAGGTTCAGCTCCGTACCAATCCGTTCTTTTTCAGCGGTAACCTCCGTAAGATTATCTTCATAGACTTTCAGTTCCTGCTCCATATCCGACATCAGAAGGCTCAGGTTTTCGATCTCATCTCCTGTAGAGATATTCAGATCTGCAAAATGCTGATCATCCCGCAAGCCGGATTTGCGGTCCCGGATATAGCTTTCTGCCGCGTCTGCCATCTTGTTGATCGGCTCAACCACCGTTCTTTTAAGATGTCTGACCATGAAATAGCCTAATATCAAGGTTACAAACGCCAGCAACAGTACATATCGCCGTAAAAACCGGATGCTTTCCCTGATCACGTCTGTCACAAGCAGATTGCATACCACATAGCCACTGATACTTCCATCATCTTTATAGATCGGCGCGCTGGCAGAACAAACATATTCCCCGTCTGCCTGTTTTAATAACACACCGGCTGTTTTCTCATAGGCCGCAGCATGGTCCTGGTCCATCACCACCGCCATCCCCGGCTCCCGGTAACGTACCGATGCATCGGGATTAACGATGAATCTGAATTTCGTAAGTCCATTATCCGGCATGCCGATAAAAATACTGCTCAGATGATTATTCTCAGCAATGTCCTGCATCATCTGCGCTATCCGGACATAGTCTTCATCCTCATATGCCTTCAGCATCTGATTGTAAGATCCATGTCCCCCAAGAGCATCGATCAGACCATCCACCTGATCATAATACTGCCCGACCTGTTCCCCGTCCATAAGATCTGCTGCCGTCAGGGCCAGTTCACTGACCTTGTTTTTACAGCTGTCCTGAACAGAATCCGTATAAAGATACCAGCCAAAAATCACGGCTGCGCTGCCCAGGATCAGGGACAGGATCAAAACCGCATGGAAAGTCCGCGCAGCTAAGGAGTAATGCTGCCGTTCCAGGGCAGACATTTCCCTGACGCTTTTTGAAGGCATAGCCTAGGCCCCCTTTCTGTCATAACCTTATCATAACAGAAAAAGGCAGAAATGTCATTGACATCCTCTGCCTGTATCTGTTATTCGAATATACTAGTAAATATAAAAGCTGCGCCTTTTATTTGCCGCGCTTATTCAATCACAAGTTGAGGAAGTTCCGGCATTTCCGCGATATCTCCCGGCATATCGCCTGCAAAAGCCTCTACGGAAAGCTGCATATCCTTAGTCACTTTAATCGTATACTTCAGACTTGATTCAGGCTCAGCATCTTCAAAGCTGCGCTCATAGGTAAACTCTACAGTTGCTGTTCCAGCCGCCTTCGGTGTCAGTTTGAAAGTTTCCGTGCCGCCGGCGCCTACCAGAGCCATCTCTTCCTCATCTTCATTTTCAGTCACATCCTCTGCAAACTGAGAAGAAATCTCAAAAAGCTCCGGATCCTGAGAGACCATCCACTCATAGCCGGTGGTCGGGTTGGACGGCAGGGTAAGTGTCGCTGTCTGCGGCTCCTTCTTGGCACATCCTGCCATCAGCAGGGCCATACAGCCAATCATCATCAGTGCTGCGCCAATACGTCTCTTTGTCATCTTATAACTCCTCCTTAAATTGCTTACTCATGATAATATACAAAACCTGTTTTCCTACAACATTATACCACAGTCAATGGCACCTGTTGTTACAGTTCCTTTAAATCTTGCTTTCCATTTCTTACGTTTTTCTGAAATTTCAGGCTTTGTATTCAGAAATGTCTATGATATGCCTTAAGAGTCCAACTGAAACCATCATCATGATCAATTCTGTCACGGGCTGGGCCCAGATCATGCCATTAAAACCAAAAATATGATTCAGGACAAGCAGGAGAGGCACATAGAGAAAAAGCTGTCTGATGAAGGTAATGCCGAAAGCGTACTGGGGCTTGCCCATAGCCTGAAAAGACATCCGGCTCATGGATGTTGCGCCAACAAAAGGCAGAATAAACATGATGGTCCGAAGGACCTTGCTGCCCGTAGCGATCACCTGCCCGGAATCCGTAAAGAGCCCGATCAGCTGAGGTGCGAAAAGGCCATAGGCGGCCATCACACACACTTCTGTCAGACTGACAACCATGAGACCAGCAGAGAGGACCTGCCGCATCCGCCTGAAATTGCCGGCTCCATAATTATAACCCATGATCGGCTGGGTTCCTGCCGCAAATCCCTGGTAGATATAATTGCCCAGCGACATGATCTTCTGGGCTACACCCATGGCCGCCACAGTCAGTTCTCCATAGGACACTGCCAGATGATTATTGACAATATAAGCAGCCGATGTCAGCAGGGTCTCCAGGGAGGCAGGTATACCAACCCAGAAGATCTCCCGGAGGATCTCCCCGGTTGGCAGCAGATACTTCATCGATGGACGAAGCAAAGCCCGGCCACTGAAGTAAATGTAAACAGAGACCGCCATACCGGCGCCGTTGCCAAGGATCGTTGCAATTGCCGCTCCGCGGATCTCCATACCCAGCAGGAAGATAAAGACCGGATCCAGAATGATATTGGCAATGGTCCCGATGATCATACCCAGTATGGAATATTTAACTGAGCCTTCGCTCCTGAGCAGCTGCCCGAAAATATAATTGCCCATGGTAAAGAGACTGCCAGCCAGGAGAACCTGAACATACTGCCTGGTATATTCATGGGTCAGAGATTTAGCTCCGAGCCCCCGGATGATGGCCGGTAAAAAAGCCAGACCGCAAACCATAACGATGAGGCTGAGAAGCACCGTCAGCACAAAGCCTGCCGTTACTGTATGGCAGGCTTTATTCCGGTTTCCAGCCCCAAGACTCCTGGCGATCAGAGAAGAAGCACCTGTACCGATCATATTTGAAAGAGCGATGGTCACCATCATGACCGGATAGGCCAGGTTAACCGCAGCCAGCTGATAATCATCCCGCATCAGACCGATAAAGTAGGTGTCCACCAGGTTATACAGAACCATGATGAACATACCGGCAACCAGGGGAAGACCCAGTTTCAGGACAGCCTTTGCCGGTTTTTCCCGGCTCAGCAGGTAGATCCTTTTATCTTCTTTTTCAGCGCTCATCCTTCCCACCGGACTTCACTCAGGAATGTTTCCCAGGCCGGCATATTCTCATCCTTCATCGCCTCACGTGAATAATAATGAATGTAATAAAATGTCTTACCGATCTTTGCAACATGAGACTCTCCGTACATGGCGACTCCCTGGGCTTCATAGATATAGGCGGAGCCATGAACTTTCCGTCCGCCGATCAAACGCTCCATAGACCCAAGACTCTGATAGCCATAGGCTGCCATCGGTTTTGCGATCTGCTGTTCCATGCTCTTTGCAGCATCCTTCTCATTAAAGAAAAATGACGTAAAACCATTTGCCTGCTTATAACCAACCGAAATGATGATGTGCCTGTCCGGATCCGACAGACATACCCCCGGCCCGTCTGCTATAAAAGACATATTTTCACGTTCCTTCTCATCCATCACATGAAAGCCCTCCGGGCATGGAACCCGCAGGGTATGATTTAATAATTCGCTCATATACTCTCTCCTTATTCTGTTTTACTATTCAAAAAACCGGCGCATTCTCGCGCGGTAATCCGGCGCAGTATCAAATGCTGCATGTCCATAACCGATATACATATAGAGTCTGAAATCTGATCGTTCATCCAGCTTTTCAGCAATCTCCATGGTCGCATCCGAATCCAGCACCGCATCCTCATAAACCCCGATTGCCAGCACCGGGCACTGAATCTGATCCAGGCGGGAGACAACATTGAATCCCTTTGTACCCTCGGCAAGAATGATAAAACGGTCAAACTCAACTTCTGTCACGCTTTCACCGGCAGCGACCAATGCATCCTTAAGCTGGGCGTACATTTCAGGCGGATAGATAGCCTGGCCAAAATCCTGAAAAAGGCCGACGCCGTCCCGGGCCCTGGCCTTCTTAACCCAGCCTGCCAGGGAGGCAAACTGGTCATCTTTAATATGGGCCGATGTTGATCCAAGCACAAGTTTATTTACCAGCTCTGGGTATTCGATCGCAATCACCAGAGCCATCATGCCGCCCTGGGACGCACCGAACAGATAGGTATCCTTAAGCCCCAGTTCTTTCATTGCCGCAGCAGTATCCCTGGCCATATCATATACGGTGTAAACCGGGGGCAGGTTTTCCCTGCGGTCAAAGAGATATACGGTGTAGTCATCAGCAAAATCCGCATAGGCCTGGGCGACAAGATCCGCAGAAGCCATCACGCTCTGTATACTGATGCCCGGTAAGATAACAAACGTTTTCTCTCCGTCTCCAAAAGAGAAATATTTCATTTCAAAAGTATCAGTCTTCACTTGCCTGATCGGAATAGCCATGCTTCATCTCCTGTTCTTATGGTGAAACCTGTTTCGGTTACGTCACCTTATATTGTATTTACAAACCAGCTTAAAGTCAATGAACAGACGTGTCTTGATTACTTTACAATATTAAATGTTTTTGTTAAAATATAAACAATATTACGACAAGGAGGTTTTAAGATGCAATCTAATGACGAAGGTATCCTTAATCTGAAACAATATATTCTTACTGAGGTATGCCGCCTGGCCTGGACCGGCACGCTTACTGCAAAAAATGTCGAAAAGATCGTCTATAATCTCAGCCCGGGACCCAAGCCCCAGTATCGCTGCTGCGTATACAAAGAACGGGAAATCATCCGCGGACGTGTTCGTCTTGCCATGGGTGCAAGCCCGGATGTCAATCATCCTACAAAAAATGTGGTGGCAGTTATCCCGGCTGCCTGCGATGACTGCCCGATCCAGGAATATACAGTCACAGATCACTGCCGCTTCTGTCTTGGCAAGGCCTGCCTTTCAGCCTGCCGCTTTGGCGCTATCCATCCCGGCGAATCCAGGATGAAGATCGATCCGCAAAAATGTAAGTCCTGCGGTCTCTGCGCAAAGGCCTGCCCCTTCGAAGCCATCATCCACAGAGAGCGGCCCTGTAAGAAGGCCTGCCCGGTGGATGCCATCACCTACGACGAGTATGGCTTCTGCCTGATCGATGAGAACAAATGTGTTCACTGCGGTCACTGTGTCCACAGCTGTCCCTTTGGCGCTATCGGTTCCAAAAACTTCTCAGTGGAGATCATCCGGGCTATCCTGATCGGCAAGCGCGTCATCGCCATGTGTGCGCCGGCCACAGAAGGACAGTTTGGTAAAGACATCGGCATGGCAGCAGTTCGCGCAGCTTTGAAAAAAGCCGGTTTCGCTGACATGGTCGAAGTCGGTCTCGGCGGCGATATGACTGCAGCCTATGAAGCTAAAGAATGGATCGAAGCCAAAAAAGAAGGACGCAAGATGACGACCTCCTGCTGTCCTGCCTTTATCTCCATGCTGCACCACCATTTTCCGCAGCAGTATGAAGAGAATAAATCAACGACCGTCTCTCCGATGGTCGCTGTTTCCCGCTATCTGAAATCCAAGGATCCTGACTGCGTCACTGTCTTCATCGGTCCCTGCATCGCCAAGAAGGGTGAAACCCTGAATGAGAACATCGCAGACAATGCAGATTTCGCTATCACTTACAAAGAGATGCTGGCGATGCTGTCTGCCAAAAATATCACTATCGAGCCGGTGGCTGAAGATTACCAGGAAGCCTCTGTATTCGGCAAGAAATTTGCCGGCAGCGGCGGCGTAGCAGGTGCTGTACTTGAAGTGATGGAAGAGATGGGCGAAGACACCTCCGGCATCACACTCCTTACCTGCGCCGGCGGCGATGAATGCAAAAAAGCCCTGATGATGTTGAAATCCGGAAGACTGAAGGAGGATTTTATCGAAGGTATGATGTGCCCCGGCGGCTGTGTCGGCGGTCCTGCAAAACAGGAAGTTGAGATGGTTGTTACAAAAGCCAGAAAAGACCTCCTGGCCAAAGCTGATGGCAGAAAGATCCTTGAGAATCTGAAGAACTATCCCATGGATCAGTTCTCCATGTACAGAGACGGACATATGGAATAAAGAAGATATGCCACTGGGGACGTTTTTCTATGACACACTTTCCGACAAAGATATTTTGTCGGAAAGTGTGTCATAGAAAAACGTCCCCAGTGGCATACTGTTTAATGAACTCCTTTTATGCTGACTGTGCTGAGGTGAGCAGGGCGATGATCCCAATCACGATCAGCAGCGGAAAGGCAATCTGGATCAGTCCGCCGACGACCAGTCCGATCAGGATAACCGGAAGGAAAACGATCGTCAGTAAGAATTTTGCGATCCCCCATGTGGCTCTGAGGCCAAACATAAACAGTTTTCCGAAAACACCCAACAGCAATATTCCAAACAACAATGTTAACATCTCATCTACCTCCTGTCAGTTACATTGTCAATCTCTGTTTCTGAAACTGATTATAGATGATTTTTCTGCCGGAATAAATGAAGAAATGAGCTGATTAATCCTTGCTATTCCGCTGCAATCAGCGCATTAGAATCATTCCTTCTGTGCCTTATACTTTTCATATAAGGCCAGATTGATCTTTCCCTCTGCCAGCATCTGTTCTGACCAGAGTTTTAAAGCATCCACGGTCATCGCCATCTTGTCCAGCTCTGCCTGAATCTCCACAAAATCCCCTATCTCTTCATCCTGGATCTGCCCGTCATTGGTGATATCGATCAGCACATCCCGCTTCTTCTGCAAAGCCCCAAGGGAAGCCAGCATCTGCAATACGATCTGCGGCAGATCAGTCAGTGTCACCGGCGCTACATGCTCTCTCCCGATCGGGCACTCATGGGCACAATAGTAATTTCGAAGGACCGGTGCCCTGTAGCCCTGAGCCATGATCAGCACATCCTCAGGCCGCAGCATGGTCCGCCCGTTTTCAATCTTCTCGATCCGGTCTTCCGTCAGCCCCTCCAGCAGCTGAGCCGCCTTCTCTCTGGTGAGTCCCAGCCCTTCGCGTGTCTGCTGATAGATTGTCTTGTTCTCCTTTACTGATGCTCTGCCCATAACGATGCCTCCCTTGCTTTACTCTCCAAACCCACTATATAAGTCCGATGCACAGCTCCGCTGCAAAGACATTGTAAAGCAGGTTCAGAACAAAGTCAAACAGGCGACGCTGCACCCAATCATTACTGTAAGTAAACTCATAAACCCTGCTGTCAATATGGCCGCAATCGCCCTCTTCATCATATTACCTCCTTAATCAAACCTTTTTCCTCATCTGATGTATCTACAATATCAGATTTGAAGTCCGAAAAAAGGGACACCATCTCCGCTCCCAGTCCGGATTTGTGATATACTGTGTAAAAAGGCAGCAATAACAGGAGGCACAGACCATGTCAAAGGGTGAACGCAAGGGTGACAATCAGAAACTGAAGATGCTCTATCTGGCGAAGATATTTCATGAGGAAACAGATGAAGCGCATGGCCTGACCATGCCGCAGATCATCGAAAAGCTGGCAGGATACCAGGTAAATGCCGACCGAAAAACCCTCTATCTTGATCTTGGAGAACTGCAGCATTTCGGCCTGGATATTATTGTGGATAAGGTTGGCCGAAGCTACTATTATTCTCTGGCAAGCAGGGACTTTGAACTGCCTGAGCTCAAGCTGCTGGTAGATTCTGTCCAGTCTGCCAAGTTTATAACCAACCGCAAATCAAACGAACTGATCAAAAAGATCGAATCTCTGGCCAGCCGCTATGAGGGCAAGCAGCTGCAGCGCCAGGTGGTGATCAGCGGACGGACAAAAACCATGAACGAAAGTATCTACTATAACGTAGATAAACTGCATGAAGCGATCGGTTCAGGCTGCCAGATCCGTTTTAAATATTATAAGTGGAATGTTAAAAAAGAGATGGAACTTAGAAAAGACGGCGCCTGGTACCAGGTCAGCCCATGGGCCCTGATGTGGGACGATGAAAACTACTATATGGTGGCCTATGACGCCGAAGATGACCGGATCAATCACTACCGGGTCGATAAGATGCTGAAGATCGCCGTGACAAAAGAAAAGCGCCTGGGCCAGGCGCAGTTTAAAAAGTTTAATATGCCCAGCTATACAAAGACGCTGTTTGGTATGTTCGGCGGCGAGGAGACCAGGGTGACCCTGGAAGCCCGCAATGATATGGTCGGCGTGCTGATCGACCGCTTTGGCAAAGATATTATCATCGTCCCCAAAGGTGATGACCATTTCCGGACTGTTGTCACCGTCGCTGTCAGCAAACAGTTTCTGGGCTGGGTCATGGCCCTTGGCGACGGCATCCGCATCGTCTCGCCGGAAAATGTCGTCTCCCAGATGCAGGATGAGATCCGCCGTCTGAGCATGCAGTATGGGCTTCAGGAAGATCCTGTCATTTCATCAGCCAGTGAAGCATCTGCTCCCGGTGATTGATCATCATCTCGATCACCTCGAAGCTCCCGGTCTCCTCATAACTGCAGGGATGGATCTGTCCATCATCAAAGCTCAGGATCTGCGCCTGGGGCATGGCCAGAAGGATAGGGGAATGGGTCACGATGATGAACTGGGCCCCTTCCCGTGCGCATCTGACGATTTCCATGAACAGGGTCAGCTGCCGCTGGGGCGACAGGGCCGCCTCAGGTTCATCCAGGAGGTAAAGGCCGCCGCCGCGAAACTGCTGCTGGGCAAGGGCCAGAAAGCTCTCTCCATGAGACTTCTCATGAAAATGCTGGGGGCTGCCGCCGGGTCCCCGGCTGTATTCCTCTTCCTTGGTGGCCACATTGTAAAAACTCTCCGCCCGCAGGAAATAACCCCACCTGATCTGCCGGTAACCCTTCGACAGGCGAAGGGCCTGATGCAGATCCGAATGGGAATCATAGGTTGAAAAATTGTAATTGCGGGTCCCACCTTCCGGATTAAAGCCGCAGGCCACTGCGATCGCCTCAAGGAGGGTTGACTTACCGCTGCCGTTCTCACCGGCAAAGAAGGTCACCGGATACCGAAAAGCAATGTCCATCACGCCCTGCAGCGCCTCAATATCTCTTAGATAACTGCCCCCATCGATCTTATCCCAATCAATGTGAACACTTTGGATCAGCTGTTTGTTCATATATGTGCTCTCTTCCTATGCACCGCGCTGCACGCAATCTTCAGTCAGTCCATCAACGATAATGATCTCATCGATGGTCACACCAAATAATACAGCCAGCACGATGAGGTTGTCAATGGTCGGCATGGCCAGACCGCGCTGCCACTTGTAGATAGCCTGAGGCGTGGCAAAACCGAAAGCCGCCTGCACCTGTCGTACCGAAAGTCCGGCCGCGATACGAAGGTTCCTGATATTCTGACCGGTACGCACCATATCAATTACCGGAAACATAGACATTTTCTCACACTCCTTTAAGCGGCACCCGGTGACCGGCCCCGCTAAAGGCCGGTCACTTAAGATGCCTTGAAATTGTATATCGGTTTCATGATGTCGATCACTTTGACACTCTCTCTGATCACATCGATGATATCTGCCAGTGACTTGTAAGCCATTGGAGCCTCATCAAGTGTATCTTCATTGACAGAAGTGGTATATACCCCCTTCATCTCCTGCTTATATTCATCCAGATCCAGCTTCTCCTTTGCAGCCTTTCTGGACATGAGCCGGCCTGCCCCATGGGGGGCTGAAAAGTTCCACTCCTGATTGCCCTTGCCGATGGCCAGGACACTGCCGTCACGCATGTTGATGGGGATCAGTACCTTTTCTCCATTGTGGGCTGCGATTGCCCCCTTTCTCAGGATCATCTCATCCGTATCAATATAGTTATGGATGGTATGAAAAGCCTCGCCGCCGGCCATGCCGGCAGAATCTAAGAGGATTTCGGCCATCTTCTCCCTGTTTCTTCTGGCAAAATGCTGGCAGATCACCACATCGTGCAGGTAGTCCTCCAGATACTGACCATAAAGATAGCAAAGATCTTCAGGCATGGTGGCCTGCAGCTGATTCCAGGAAATGGCTTCAAGGGCTGCTTGGATCTCCTGCCTTCTGCCCTGTGCCTTATAGGTTCTGATGATCTCATCTCTTTCCTTGAAATAGGTCTCCTTTCCCTTGTTCAGGTCAACAGCCAGCTGCTGATAGATGGAAGCCACCTGCTTGCCCAGATTCCGGCTGCCGCTGTGGATGACCAGGTACTTTGTACCATCAGCCGCCATATCGACCTCAATAAAATGATTGCCGCCGCCAAGGGTCCCAAGGCTCCGCTCCAGACGTCTGGCATCCTTAAGGCTCCGGTAGCACCTGAGCGCCTGAAGGTCAAAACGCTCCTGACGGCCTTCCCAGACATTCATACCGGACGGGATGAAATGAGCAGCCGCGTCAAGCTTTTCAAAATCGATATCCGCCTTACCGATATCCACGGTATACATACCGCAGCCGATATCCACCCCAACAATATTGGGGACAGCCTTATCCGTCACCGTCATGGTCGTTCCGATAGTGCAGCCCTTGCCGGCATGCACATCTGGCATGATACGGATCCGGCTCCCGGCAGTAAACTCATAGTCACACATCCGCCTGATCTGCTCGATGGCTTCATCCTCAACGACCCTTGCATAGCAGATGGCGGTATTCACCTTTCCCTTAATCTCAAACACTTTTCTCACCTCTCTTTATAAAAACGAAAGCCGCCTGCCCATCCCGGCAAGCGGCTTCGATACTTACGATCTACTGTTATTGATTACAGTCCGGAGAATCTATCTTATTCTCCTTATTGACCGGATACTGTATCGGTACTTATCCGAAAATGAGCGCATCAAAAGGGGACCTGTTTCACCTGCATGTGGTGCCAGATCACGTTTATTTTCATAACTGAATGGGAGTCTGTATGCGCTCATCTTATTTCCTTTCCGGGCACGCCTCTGCCCTCCTTACTTTCGTTATATCCCACATTATCACACTTTTTACTCACTGTCTATTATCTTTCTGGTATAATTTGAGGATTAGCCACAGCTGAAGCGCACCTATGTCTTATGCCGAAAAACTATTTGAAAACAGCCCCCGGAAAGCCTAAAATAAAAGTGTATCTATATGAAAGAGGCTTTATCTATGAATCATAAAAATGACAGATCACAATATGAGAAGATGACGCAGACCCCGGTATCCCACCTGGTCATGCGCCTGTCTGTGCCAACCATCATCAGTATGAT
>ODAI012925204.1_pt1 | contig 11174 bp, 7 predicted proteins | sample 1539321 | NCBI WGS metagenome assembly ODAI01 (sample SAMN02144231, study PRJEB22623) | gut metagenome | biome: sheep rumen | host: Ovis aries | place: New Zealand
GTCGGCCTCACCCTTGGCCTTGCGGCGGATCTGCTCGGCTTCGGCTTCGGCCTCGATGATCCTCTTCTGCTTGTCGATTTCTGCAGCCACCACGATGTTGGCCTTCTGGGTGGCCTCTTCTCTCTCGGCACGGGCCAGTTCGGCGTCGCGCTCACTCTGGTAGGCTTCTTCGAGGGCCTTTGCGGCCTGCACCTTTTCGGCGGCCACGGCCAGGCGGTCGGCCTCAGCGGTCTTCTGGCGGCGGAGAGCGTCGGAGTTGGCAATCTCGATCTTGGCGGTGTTTTCACCCTTCACGGCATCGGCGTCAGCGGCGGCCACATTGATACGGGTATCCTTGTCGGCATTGGCCTTACCGGTTTCACCGTAACGGTTCTGCTCGGCCACGCTCTTCTTGGCGTCGTTGATGGCCTTGGCGGCGGCTTCCTTACCCAGGGCTTCGATGTAGCCGGATTCGTCGCGGATATCCGTCACGTTCACGTTGATGAGCTTGAGGCCGATCTTGCGGAGTTCGGCCTCCACGTTGGTGGACACATTGGCCAGGAACTTGTCGCGGTCTGCGTTGATTTCCTCGATGTCCATGGTGGCGATCACCAGACGGAGCTGGCCGAAGAGGATATCGGTGGCGATGTTCTGGATGCTGTCCACGCTCAGGCCCAGCAGACGCTCGGCGGCATTGGTCATGTTCTCCGGCTCGGTGGAAATACCCACGGTGAAGCGGCAGGGAACGTCTACGCGGATGTTCTGCTTGGACAGGGCGTTGGTGAGGTTGCATTCGATGGAGATGGGCTTGAGGTCCAGGAAGGCGTAGTCCTGGAAGACAGGCCAGATGAAGGCGGCGCCGCCGTGGATACAACGGGCCGATGAAATGGAACCGGCTCCGTTTCTTCCCGTTTTACCGTAGATGACAAGGATCTTGTCCGAAGGGCAGCGACGATAGCGCTTGAGGATGGCCGACAGGGTGACGAACACCACGGCCACAATGATGAGGATCAGATACAGTTGAGGCATAATAATTATACGGTATAAGTGTTACTTTCTTCTACTAAAAGGGTATTGGCGTCCACGGCGTCCACGACGCGGATGGAAGTGCCGGTCTTGAGCGGGGTTTCGCTCTCCGTTACGGCGTCGTACTCCCGCACGGCCCCGCTGATGGTAATCTGCACCTTGCCGGCCCCGCTGCGGTTCTCGGGAATGGTGAGATACACCTTTCCTTCGCAGCCGGCGGCCGATTTCTGCAGGTTGATGTTGCCGCTCTGCTGCATGCCGGCGAGCCATTTGAACAGGTACATCACGGCGGCCACCAGGGCTATGCCGATGATGACGGACAGGATGATTCTCAGCGGTACGCTGGGCACGCTGTCCTGCAGGAGGATGGCGCTCCAGCCGAAGCCCAGGATGAAGTTCACGAAGTTACGGAAGGTGTACAGGTTGGCCCCTCCGTCAATGTTGGAAAGATCTGCACCGTCCATAGAAGTATCCACGTCCACATCGAAGTCCGAATCCACATCGGCCCCTACGAAGGTGAGGATGCTTTGGATGATGAACACGAGCGAAGCCGCAAGGGTGACGCCCCACAGGATTTTCATGACAAGGCTGAGTTCAGCCCACCAGGTAGCAATCATAGCGTTTCAGTGTTTGTTTTCTGCAAATATAGTAAATATTTATTGATTTGCAATAAAAATTTAAGAAAAATGTAAATTTTTGCTTTAGATGTTTTTTACTATCTTTGTAAACGTATGCTCAAGATTCTGAAGGCGTCGGCCGGGTCCGGCAAAACATACAATCTGGCCAAGGAATACATTCGGCTCATCGTGGGGAGTGACCAGCCCGACGCGTACCGGCATGTGCTGGCGGTTACCTTTACCAACAAGGCCACGGACGAGATGAAAAGGCGTATCCTGAAGGAGCTTTACAAGCTGGCCACAACGCCGGAAGAGTCTCCGTATGTCGGAGACCTGGTTCCGGCCGTGCTGCCGGATGTTCCTGCGCTTCAGAAGAAGGCCTCGCAGCAGCTCTCCGGTATCCTGAACGATTATTCGGCCTTTGCCGTCAGTACCATAGACCGTTTTTTCCAGCAGACGCTGCGGGCGTTTTCAAGGGAGATTGGCCAGTTTGCCTCGTACCAGGTGCAGGTGGACCGGGATGCCCTCATCACCGAGAGTGTAGACCGCGTGCTGGACGGGCTGTCGGAAAAAGACACGCCCCTTCTGGACTGGCTCACCCGCAGTGCACAGGAGAACCTGCAGGAAAAGGGCCGGATCGGCCTGGAAGACGGCCTCCAAACCATAGCCAAGGATCTGTTCCAGATTCCGGAAGGGGAGATTAAGTATGACAAGGAGGCCATGGACCGGCTCCGTGTCTGTTGCGAAAAGATCATCAAAGCGTATCCCGAGAAGCTGAAAACGGCGGTGGAAGCCGTGCAGAAGGCTCTGGAGAGCGTGGGCGTAGAGTTCTCGGACTTCAACCGGGGCTTCCTGGGCGCCATAACCAAAAACCTGGACGGTACCGTCAAGCCCACGGATGCGTTCATGAAAAAGGCCGAAGATCCTGAGCAGTGGTTCGCCAAATCCAAGGCCGGGCTGCTCCCGGCGGTGCAGCCTGTGCTGGAAGGCCCCCTGAAGGCCTATCTGGCACTCTTCGGCCCGGCTTATCAGGAATACACGACCGCGCAGATTATCAAGGGGCAGCTGTACAGTCTGGGCGTGGCGAAGGAACTGCGGGAAGCGTTTTCGCAGATCCAGCAGGAGAAGAATGTGCTCTCGCTGGACGATTCCAATACCATCCTGCACCGTATCATCGACGGAACCGATACGCCTTTCATCTACGAGAAAATGGGCGTGCGCTATGAAGATTTCCTCCTGGATGAGTTCCAGGACACCTCTGATATCCAGTGGGATAACTTCCGGCCGCTGGTGCACGGCAGCATAGACAGCGGCAACGATTCGCTGGTGGTGGGAGACGTCAAACAGAGCATCTACCGCTGGCGGGGGAGTGACTGGAACCTGCTGGGAACCCGCCTGGAAGAGGAATTCCGCCAGCCTCAGGTGACAGTTCTGGACGGAAACTACCGCACCTGCCGGGCCATCGTGGAGTTCAACAACGGTTTCTTCACCGATGTGGCCGCCCGCCTGGATACCCTGCTGGGAACCACCCGCATATCTCGGCTGTATGCTGATGTCCGGCAGAATGTCAACGTCAGGGAAGCGGCTCCCGGCTCGGTGGACGTAACGTTCACGGATAACCAGATGGAGGAAATTCTCCGCACCCTGGAACAGGTCCGGGACAGGGGAGCGCAGTGGGCCGATGTGGCCATCCTGGTGCGCGGAAATGAAGACGGCGCCCGGATTGCGGAGGCCCTTCTGGAGGCCGGCATCCCCGTGGTGTCGGACGATTCCCTGTATGTAAAATCGTCCGTCACGGTGCGCCGGCTGGTGTCCCAGCTGTCTTTGGTACAGTCGGTTCCCCGGGAAGGAAAACCGGACGTGGCCGGCTACATGGCACGTTCCCTGGAAGTGGCCATCCCCGGCCGGTATCACTCGCTGGTAGAACTGACGGAATCCATCCTGAGAGACCTTCGCAAGGCAGACCCGGACAAGTTCCAGGCGGAGATTCCCTATATCCAGTCTTTCATGGATTACCTCCAGGAATGGACCTCCTCCATGGGCAACAAACTGGATGCCTTCCTGCGGGCCTGGGAGGAGGCCAGTCCCAAGATTTCTTCTCCTTCGGCCGGAGATTCTGTGCGCATCATGACCATCCACAAGTCCAAGGGCCTGGAATTTCCCTTTGTGATAGTTCCGTTTGCCGATAAAATCACGCTGTACAAGGCTCCCGTCGCCTGGGCCCGGCCTTCGGTGGAAGGCTCTTCGCTGGAGAAGGAGGCCGAAGGGCTTTTCCGGGTGCAGCTGGATGGAAAATCGGCCGATTCGTTCTTCGCCGGGCGCTACCGGGAGGAGACCGAACTGCAGGCCATAGACAATATCAACGTGCTGTACGTGGCGCTGACGCGTGCGCAGTACGGCCTCAAGGTGATTGCCGCCACCCCGCCGCAGAAGATCTCATACAAGAACTTCTCGCATTTCCTCTATGAATATGTAGGCTCCGTAGAGTACAGCACGGGAGAGCATTACGACTTCCGCAAGCTCAAGCGGGAAGAGAGCCAGGTGAAGGAAATGGAACTGGATTATGTCTCATATCCGGCCGACAGCGGCCGCCGCCTCTGTTTCAGCCCGGAAGCAGCGGACTACTTCGGAGAGGATGGCCTGGTGGGCGCTGCGGCTTCTACCCGCATCCGGGGCAATGTGCTGCACGGGATCCTTTCGGCCGTTACCCTGGAGGAAGACCTCCCCGGAGCGGTTGAGGCCGCCATCCAGAGCGGAGACCTTCCGCTCTCCATGAAGGAAGAAACGCTGAAGTTGCTGGAGAGCAGGCTGGCCTATGTAAGGGAAAGGGGCTGGTTTTCGAAGGAGGTCCGTGTGCGCTCCGAAGCCGCCATCCTTTCGGCCGACGGGCTGGAATTCCGCCCGGACCGCGTGGTGCTGTTCCCGGACGGAAGCGTACAGGTGATAGACTACAAATTCGGCCAGCGGGAAGAAAAATACCGCAACCAGGTGCTCCGCTATGTAAACCTTTATAAAAAAATGGGTTACGAAAAAGTTGAAGGCTACATCTGGTATTTGGAAGATAATTTGATTATCTTTGTAAACTAAAGTTAGTACTGTTTTTATGGAAGCAAGCGAGAATTCTGTCAAGCTATATTACAATACCGAGGTTGAAAAGCTGCAAATGCCCGAGTACGGAAGAAACGTGCTCAAGATGGTGGAGCAGTTAAAGGAGATTCCGGACAGGGCCAAACGTTCGGAACAGGCCGCCGCCGTTGTCAAGGTGATGGAGAGCCTGAATCCCCAGGTTCACCAGCAGGAGAATTTTGCCCAGAAGCTCTGGGATCACCTGTTCATCATTGCCGGCTACGACCTGGATGTGGACTCCCCGTATCCTAAGCCCCATCCGGATGTGGTCAACAGCCGTCCGGACCCTATCCCCCTCAATACCAAGCCCATCCGTGCCCGTCATTACGGCCGCAACATAGAAAGTATCCTGGATCTGATAGCCTCGGAACCCGAAGGGGAAACCAAGACGGCCATGATCCGTTCCCTGGCCATCTACATGCGCCAGCAATACCTTATCTGGAACAAGGACACCGTGGCGGACGCCACCATCTTCCAGGACATCGAGCGCCTCTCCGGAGGCCGGGTGAAAGTGCCGGAAGGCATTGAACTGTCCAAGATATCGGCCGATGCCTCCTTCAGCCGCCCGGGAATGAACCTGAACTTCGGAGGAAACAAGGGCGGCAAATTCAACCGCAATTTCAGAGGTAAAAAAGGCAAGAAGTAATGAATCCCGTCAAAAAGTGGTGGTGCGCTCTGAGTGACCGCAGACAGGCCGGGCTGCGCTTTGTGGGCGTGGCCGCCCTGCTGGTTCTCACCGTGCTGGTGTCCGTTTCGGTCATCTCCTATGTGCTTGAATGGAGACCGGACCAGAGTGCCCTCGCTTCCGGAGAGAATATCCGCAATGCGGCGGCTTCCGGCGGGCTTTCCATCGGCCATTTCCTGGTAACGGAAAGTTTCGGCCTGGCTGCTTTCTGCGTGGTCATTTTCCTGATAGGCTGGACGGTCAAACTCATCTGGAGTGCGTCCCACATCCGGATGGGAAAATGGTTCTTCGGCCTTCTTACCTTTACTTTCCTGCTCTCCTGGATCCTCTCCATGGTGGATGTCTTCCTTCCCTGGAAGAACCTCTTCGGTGGGGGAATCGGCGGCCGGGCCGGCGCTGCGCTGGTGGGCCTGCTGCTGTCCAGGCTGGGAGAAATTGTAACGGGAGTCATCCTGCTGGTGCTCCTGGTGTTGTGGTGCTTCTGCATGAGCCGCCGCTTCTCGGACTGGCTGATGGGCGTAAAACCCGAGGTGGAAGGCCCTGACGAGGCTTCGGAACTGCCGGTGGAAACTACGGACACCCGGGAGGAAGAAAATCAGGAGCCGGAAGAGGAAATCCCTGTCATCGATGAGCCGGAGCCCGTAACGGCCCCTGTCTTTGTGACTTCTCCCACCCATACGGTAGAAGAAGCGGTCCAGGAGGAAGAACCGGGCATCAACATAATCAAGGACAATACCCTGGAGCAGGAGGTGAAAGAGCCCCTCAAGCCCATAGACAACCGCCTGGACCCTCCGGACGGCCTTCCCAAATACCGGACGCCGGATCTGAGCATCCTCGGAGACTATTCCAATGCCCGGCACGAGGTGTCCCAGGACGAGCTGGTTAGAAACAACACCAAGATCCGCAACACCCTGGCCAATTACAAGATCCAGGTGAGGGATGTGACGGCCATTGTGGGCCCTACGGTTACGCTGTATAAGGTATATCCCGCTCCCGGAGTGAAGATAGCCGCCATCAAGCAGCTGCAGGAAGATATCGGCATCAGTCTGGGTGCCCGGGGTGTGCGTATCACCACCCTGTCGGATTCCGTGGGCATCGAGGTGGCCAACGACGTGGCCTCCATCGTGCCGCTCAAGTCTCTGCTGAACGACGAATCCTTCCGTAGCAGCAAGGCAGAACTGCCGGTCGCCATCGGCTACACCATCTCCCAGCAGGTGAAGGTGTTCGACCTGGCCGATGCCCCGCACCTGCTGGTGGCCGGTGCCACCAAGCAGGGTAAGTCCGTGGGCCTGAATGTGATAGTGGCTTCGCTGCTGTTCGCCAAGCATCCTTCGGAACTGAAGTTCGTGTTCGTGGACCCCAAGATGGTGGAATTCAGCGCCTACGGAAAGCTGCTGCACCATTACCTGGCCGTCCTTCCCTGCAACAGTGCCGAGGAAGAGAAGGAAAAGGCCATCATCAAGAACGCCAAGGACGCCGCCGCCGTGCTGCAGTCCCTCTGCGTGGAGATGGACGCCCGCTACGAGCTCCTCTCCAAGGGCCTGGTGAACAATATCAAGCTGTATAACGCCAAGTACAAGGAGCATCACCTGAGGGCCGATGAAGGCCATCATTTCCTTCCGTACATCGTGGTGGTGATAGATGAATACGCAGACCTCACGATGTCTGTGGGAGCCGGTCCGGAGTCCAAGGCCCTGGCCCGCAGCATCACCACTTCCGTCATCCGCCTGGCCCAGAAGGGCCGTGCGGCGGGTCTTCACGTGATCCTGGCCACCCAGCGTCCTACAGTGGATGTGATCACCGGCCTTATCAAGGCCAACTTCCCCATGAGAATCGCTTTCCGCGTCACTTCCCGCATAGACTCCTCCACAATTCTGGACCAGCCCGGAGCAGACAAGCTCATCGGCCGGGGAGATATGCTCCTGTATAGCGGGGTAGAGATGGAACGCGTGCAGTGCGCCTTTATCGGCAACGACGAGATTGTGGATCTTACCAATGCCGTGGGGAATCAGATTGGCTATCAGAAGAGCTACAATACCCCTTATTATCTGCCGGAGCCCGCTCCTACAGAAGGAGATGAAGGCGGCGGTGGAATGGTGGACATGAAAACCCTGGACGAGCGTTTCGAAGAGGCCGCCCGCACCGTGGTTCTCAATCAGAGGGGCTCCACCTCGGATCGGCAGCGCAAGCTTGGCATGGGATATGCAAAAGCAGGCAGAGTGATGGACCAGCTGGAAGCCGCCGGCATCGTGGGCCCGCAGAACGGGGCCAAGCCGCGTGAGGTTCTGGTGAAGGACATCGCCGAACTGGAAGAAATCCTGCAGCATTTCCTACAGCAATGAAAAGATTTGTAAGCATCCTGGTTTTATCGGCCCTTTCCCTGTGCGCCTTTGCGCAGGGGAATATTCCGCTTTTGGACAAGGCCCAGGGGCATCGGGTCACTTTTCATTATACCTACAGCCTGTCTCAGAAAGGGGAGGATTTTGCTCCCGTCACACAGGGAAATGTTACCGTGGAAGGCAATGCATACATCCTGCAGGGCCTGGGAATGGAAGTATACAGTGACGGAACCACCCGCTGGACGCTAGATCCTCAGGCCAAGGAGGCCCTGGTGGAAAAGGTGGAGAAAGAAGATCTTTTCACCAATCCGGCCCTTTTCATTTCCTCCTACAAGAACTATCTGGACCAGCTGAAGGTGAACTCCTCCGGGAAAGACTTCCTGGATGTCACCCTCATTCTGGACGAGGAAACCAAGGCCCGTTTTGTTTTGAAGGACATTGTCTTTTCTCCGGAAAAAGGAAAAAGCGATTTCTGTCTGGATGAGAAATCGCTTCCGGAATATCTGATTACAGATTTGCGTTAATCCTTTACGCAGCGGACGCTGAGGGCCAGGGTGTTTTTGTCTCCCAGGCTCTTTTGAACCACTTCTCCCTGCTCGAAGATAGAGCGGAATACGCCGCGGTCTCCCACCTGGTCCTGGGTCCAGAAGCAGGCATATTTCTTATAGGCCTGTTCGGGGGCTTCTTCCTTGTTTAAATCCAGATACCCTACCGGGATGGCGCAGAACTTGGTTCTGTTGCTGATGGTTACCTGGGGCCAGTAGCTCCACATCTTGACGTTCACGAAGCTGGCGTCTACCATCAGGGAACCGGGATCCAGATCCAGGCCCTCGTCAAATTCTGCCGCGGTAGGGAGGTGCCAGCCTTCGGGGCAGGCCGTCTGGGCCTCTGTCCAGGTATAGTATTTTCCGAAGAGGGAGGTGAGAATCTCGGCCTTCTGGTAGTCCCTTCCGGATTCTGTCCCGTAAAGGTTGTTGGCCATCCAGGTCTTTCCTTCCACGGTGGTGGTGCGGAAAGTGTTGCCGCCGATTTCAACGGTGGGGAGGTCTTCCGGGAGGCCGGTGAGGGCGGTTTCCGGGTTCACTACCGTGATGGCGATGCTGGAAGAGGCGTTGTAGACGCTTTCTCCGCCATAGGCGAAGCACTGGATGGTATAGTTGCCGGCTTCTCCCAGATGGATGTAATGTCTGGGGTTGGAGGCGTCTACGTCACGGGTAACGGTGTCTCTTACGCCGATGTTGCTGCTGACGGTAAAGTAGATGCCGATTTTTTCCGGCAACTTGGAGCCGTTGGAGACGTACAGGTCTTCCACATCGGCCTGTACCCAGATGTCTGAATTCTCTCCCATGAAGTTGTCGTACTCCCCGTCAATGTCCAGACCCAGGAGGGAGGGAGTGGTGGTGGTATTTTCATTTTTCTTGCAGCCGATTGCTTGAAAAGCAATGAGTAAGAGGATGACGTAGAATATCGTTTTTTTCATCATTTTTTCCTTGAATCCCACAAATATCGCTATTTTTTTGTAAATTTGCACAAAAATCTTGCCAAGATAATACGTGCTATGAAAAAGCTTTTGTTCATCTCTGCTCTTCTGCTGCTGGTGCTGGTTTCCTGCGGGGAACAGAAGGGTGAGTATGTTCAGATCAGCGGATACGCCCAGGGCAACAGTTATACGGTAAAGATGAATATGAAGGGTGTTCCGTGCTCCGTAGAAACCGTCCGGGACAGCATTGACGCCCTCATCGTCCAGATAGATACCACCCTTTCCGGATACAACAAGAAATCCCTTCTTTCCCGTTTCAATGCGGGTGAAAAGATTCCCTCCACCCAGATGTTTCTGGATATGTACCGTGTCGCATACCGTTTGTGGGAGCGCTCCGGCGGCGCCCTGGATTTTGGTGCCGCGGCTCTCTACGACGCCTGGGGCTTCGGCTTCAGAAACAGTACTTTCCCGACGGATGAAGAAATTGCCCGGCTGCTTGCCCAGGGCGGCATGGGGCATCTTCCGGCAGAGCTTCCGGTGGTGGACGGCTATATAGATCCTGCCGCCATGGGGTATCCCCGTCTCAATTACAACGCCATCGCACAGGGGTACAGCTGCGATATCATCGCCAAATATCTGTACAGCCTGGGTGTGAAGGATATGCTCATAGACATCGGGGAAATCTGGTGCGACGGTCTCAATCCCGCCGGCCGGCCCTGGTCCGTGGGAGTGGACCGCCCCGTAGACCAGCCGGATGGCCAGGCCGGAGATGAAGGCCTCAGTAGCGTCTGGAATTCGGAAGGCAAGCCTGCGGGCATCGTCACTTCCGGTAATTACCGCAAATTCTACATCCGGGACGGCCGCAAATATGCCCATACCATCAACCCCCGCACCGGCTATCCGGTAGAGCACAACCTCCTCAGCGCCACGGTGGTGTCATCGGCCAATGCCGCCGAGTCGGACGCCATTGCCACCTGGTGCATGGTCATCGGCCTGCACGGGGCTCAGGTGCTCATCCTGGGAGACCCCAACCTGGAAGGTTACCTTATCTACACGGACGACCAGGGCAATATGAAGGAGTGGGTTTCTCCCGGTTTCGCCCTCAGAAACGAATAGTTACATTCCGGCAATTATCTGCAGGATTCCCAGTAACAGGCGGCTCAGGCCGTCTGTTATTTGTATCAGGAAGCGGGGGCACAGATGTACGGCGTCCAGGATCAGGGCCGATACCGCCGAGGTGAGGAGCCCCGTGGTGACGGGGATGCAAAGGAGGTTGGTGAGGAGGAAATGCCGGGGAAAGGTATGGAAACGCAGCCAGGCAAGCGGCCCGGTGAAGACCTGGCAGCTGATGGCCAGGGCCGATGCCTGCCAGATGCGCCGGAAAGGATCCCACTTGTTGCCGGCGGGGTACCAGCTTTCCAGCACGGGGTAGAGGATGAAGATGCCCGCCATGGCCAGGTAAGAGAGTTGGAACCCCACCGTCCGGATGACGGAAGGATCCAGCACCAGCTGCGCCAGAAGCGCCAGGCAGAGCACCCGGGAGGGCTTCCGGGGCCGTCCGCTGACCCGCAGGATCTCCCCGATGAGAATGAACAGGTAGGCCCGCACAATGGAGGGCGAGGCCCCCGTCATGAGGGTGAAGAAGCCTCCGCCCAGGCCGAAGAGGACAAACCGGACGATGGCTGCCGCCTGGGACCCGCCCCAGGGCTTTGTGAACTTGTCCAGCAGCAGGTAGATGATACCCATGTGCAGGCCCGAAAGGGCCAGCAGGTGCGAAGCTCCGCTGGCGCGGAAGTTTTGTACGACATCGGCCTCCAGACCGCCTCGGTCGGCGGTGAGGAAGGCTTTCAGAAGGGGAGCGGTGTCCGGGTTCCGGAAGGGGAGGGCGTCAATGCGTGTGCGGAGGAAATCGGCCGCCCTGA
>ODAI011152271.1_pt1 | contig 11173 bp, 8 predicted proteins | sample 1539321 | NCBI WGS metagenome assembly ODAI01 (sample SAMN02144231, study PRJEB22623) | gut metagenome | biome: sheep rumen | host: Ovis aries | place: New Zealand
ATAATGCTTGCCAAAGTGTCTCTGAATGTCGTGATTTTATATGAGGTGATACTTAAAAAAACGTAAATAGATAACCAAAATTTGTTCAGATGGAAAAGAAAAAGGAGTTGCGATTTCTCGTAACTCCTTGATTTTTAAGGCGCTTCAGGATGGGCTTGAACTTGAACGTTTGAAATCAAGAGAAATTATCTGAAATCATAAGAAACTTAATATCAAGTAGTTACGAATTAAATTCGAAACGCTTTCAAGTGTTAAATATTCATTGAATTGCAAAAATTGGGTGCAAATTGGGTGCAACTTTCAGAAGTTTTTTGTACCTTTGCACCCAGTTAAATGAATATTTGTTATGGCACAGTTTTTTCTAAGATCAAAACGTGAGGAGGGCGAGGCGCCTCTCTACACCAAGATAAGACGTAACGGAATGCAGATGTATGTCTGCACAGGTATCAAAGTAGACATTAAAGAATGGAACAAGGCACAGAAGAGCCTCTCGGCCATGCAGCGTTATGAACAAACGGAACCAGGGGCGAAAGTCCACGAGCTTCAGATGCAAGTGATGAAAGCCGTCGATGCTTTGTATGCCGAAGGTAAGATTAAAACTAAAGAAGACAAGGCTATCATAGAGGAGGCCATGAACAACATCGTCACTGGCGGCACTAAGGAGGTGCAGCGCGTAAAAAGGATAGCAGAAGCCAAGTCGAGGAAATATGTCATCCAATTCTATGAGTATTTCTTTTCGGGCATTTCCGATGGTTCTATCAGCCACGGCAAGAATTCCGAGTATTCTCCTGGCTCCATTCAAGTATGGAAAACCTTCGGCACTTATCTTCGCGAGTATTGTGATGTCGGAATAACCTTTGAGGATATTGACAAGCCTTTCGCCGACAGGTTTACGCAGTTCCTCCAAAAGAAAGGCTTTATGTCAAATACCATCAACAAGAACGTCACCTGCTTCCGTAAGCTCTGCAACCTTGCAGCAATGGAGGGTTACAATAAGAATGCCGTTTCCCTCAAAGTATGGAAGGACAGGACGGTAAAGGACACGGATAAACGGGCAGAAATTTACCTCACCGAAGAGGAAATAGATGCTATGTACAACATGGAACTGACGGGCGAGAATGAAATTGTACGGGATATATTTGTTCTTGGCTATTTCAGTTGTCAGCGGTACAGTGACTATAGCAAGCTACGCGAAGAGAACTTCATGACATACGATAAAGGACTTGGTCAGATAACTTTGACTCAGAAAAAGACGGGAAGAACGGTCAATGTTCCCATTGTCGATGAAAGAGTATATGAACTCTGCGACAAATACAACTACGACTTCCCGGAAATCTCGGAGCAGAAGATGAATCTTAAGATTAAGGCAGTAACCGCCCTTTTAGCTGAGAGTGTTCCTTCGTTTCAAGAGAAATTTGTCACAGTGTTGACCGCTGTTGAGAAACGGTCAGAACAGACCTATGCTAAGCTGTTGAAAAAGAAGGAATCCGGCATTAAGTTCACTGAGAATGAACGTAAATGGTTCGGCAAACTAAACAAGTTGGCAGAGAGACGTAGTGGTGCACCACTCTTCGAGAGAAATAAGCATGGCGAAGTAATCCGCCCCAAATACGAACTGATTGCATCACACACATCCCGTAGAAGTGGCGCAACCAACCTTTATAAATTAGGTGCACTGTCCAATATGGAGATGCGCAGCATCACGGGCCACCAATCCGAGAAGGTGTTTGAGAACTACATCCGCGTTGGTCTTTCCGAGCAGGCTCAGATGGTCGGTGACAAGATTCTTGCCGCAAAAAACGCTAAGAAAAAGAAGGTTGACAAGTAGAATTTCATTAAGGCTATTTCAACTTTCAACTAAGAATGTGCACGAAAAGTTACTTTTTCTCAAAAAAAAAGCAAGAAAAAGTACGTTTTCGTGCTATTTTTGGAAATAATTTGTATCTTTGCATCGAAAATGAAAATCTATATGGAGAATCGTAATATCATCGGCAGAGAAAAAGAGAAGTCTGAACTACAACGTTGCCTTGACTCGGATCGTTCTGAACTTGTTATTGTTTATGGACGTAGGCGTGTTGGCAAGACATTCCTAATTGACCAGTTCTTTCAGGGTAGATATGATTTTACTTTTGTTGGAGGACATAAGTTGTCACAGCGTATTCAGCTCCGCAACTTTGCAAAGGTGTTGAAACAAGCGATGAATGAACGTTCTATTCGAAATTTTAAAGATTGGTTTGATGCCTTTGATGCTTTAGAAGAATTTCTAGAATCACTTCCCACAAACAGGAAGAAGGTAGTGTTTATCGATGAAATGCCTTGGATAGACTCATTGCGTTCCAACTTCACAGAGGCTTTTGAGAATTTCTGGAATGGGTGGGCAGCACGCCGTAAAGACGTTGTATTTATAGCCAGTGGCTCTGCAACATCTTGGATGATAGATAATCTCGTAGAGAATCAGGGAGGACTTCATGCCCGCATAACCAGCCAGATATACCTTCGCCCATTTACTTTGAATGAGACCGAGCAGTATTTACAGGGACGTGGATGCTTGTGGGATAGATTCCAAATAGCACAGTGTTATATGTTCTTTGGCGGAGTGCCATTCTACTTAAGTCTTCTTAACACCAAGGAAAGCCTTGCGCAAAATGTTGATAGACTATGCTTTGCTCGTGGAGGTGCTCTCAGATTAGAGTTTGACGAGCTATATAATGCATTGTTCACACATGCAGACAAATATATAGCAGTTGTCCGGCTATTAGCAGAACATCGTTGTGGAATGACAAGCCAGGACATTTCTGAGAGTACTGGAATAGATGGTGAACGACTGACAAAACTCCTAAAGAATCTGGAACGCTGTGACTTTATCATGAAATTTAGATACTACGCTAAGAGGAAGCAGGACATCATTTTTAAGCTGACGGATTTCTATACCTTATTTTATATAAAGTATATCGAGATATACAAGGATTCATACGATGAACAGTGGTGGCAGCATCATGCAACCTCGCATAGTGTGGAGTCGTGGCAGGGTCTCACTTTTGAGCTATTATGCCTAATGCATATTCGTCAAATACGTCAGGCATTAAACATTGGAGGCGTTGCTACTGAGGTCTCTGCATGGTTCGATCAGGCAGATAAAAAGAAAGCGATTAGAGGTTCTCAAATAGACCTTATTATCGAACGGGCCGACAGGATTATCCATCTTTGTGAAATGAAATTTAGCCAAGGAGAGTATAGGATTACGGCAGACTATGAGGAAAAACTTCGTAACAGAATGGCACTATTCAAAGAGAAGACCAAGAATAAGCAGACGTTAGTACATACTTTCGTTACAACCTTTGGTGTGGCTAATGGCAAGCATTCGAGCCTTGTCCATAGTGAGGTCACCTTGGATGGGCTATTTATCGCCTAAGAATGAATCTGCAGAATTATCACGATTGGATTGCAGAACGCCAACGGCTTCTTGAACGTATCAAGGAGTTGGAAGCCGAGAATGCCGAGTTGAAGAAACGACTTGGCAAAGATATTGTGACTGTTGTTCAAGAACCAACAGCCATGCAGAAGTTGTCGGTTCAGGAAAAGGTTGAGCTATTCCGCAGTTTGTTCAAGGGCCGTGAGGATGTGTTTGCCAGAAGATGGTACAGCAAGGCGAGCGGAAAGGGTGGCTATCAGCCTGTATGCCAAAACGAATGGAATCGTCAACTGTGTGATAAGCGAAAGTTCAGGTGTGCCGAATGCCCGAATCGTCAATTCGCTCCATTGACGGACAATGATTTCTACCGTCATTTAGAAGGAAAAGATGCTGATGGCAGGGATGTGATAGGGCTCTATGTACTCAATGAGGACAACACATGCAACCTGTTGTGTACCGATTTCGATGACAAGAACTGTGAGCATGGCTATCAGGAAGACGTGGTAGCCTTTGTTGATGTCTGCAAGAGTTGGGGCATTCCTTGTTCTATAGAGCGTTCGCGGTCTGGCAATGGTGCCCATGTCTGGATTTTCTTCGAGACTCCGGTTTTGGCAGTCAAGGCTCGCAGACTGGGTAATGCTATCCTAACGGAAGCCATGAACAGAGATGGCCGTATTTCTTTCAAGTCATATGATAGGTTCTTTCCAAATCAAGACATTTTGCCAGAAGGTGGACTTGGTAATCTCGTTGCGCTACCTTTACAGGGTAATGCTCGAAAGAATGGCAATAGCGTTTTCGTGAATGAATACTTTGAACCTTTCCCACACCAATGGGAATACCTGCTGAATGTAGGCAAGTTCTCGGCATCTGCATTAGAAGAGATATTGAAACAAACAGCCAACATCATGCCACTTGGTGATTTGTCAAAGACAAGTGAAAACAAACCTTGGGAAGTGCCGACAGCCACTAAGATAGAGAAGTCCGACTTCTCCTCGGAAATTGTCATCACGCGGTCGAACATGCTTTACATCCCGTTGAGCCAGCTATCCTCTAAAGTCCTCAACCACCTCAGACGTATTGCATCATTCCGAAATCCGGAGTTCTATAGCAAACAGGCACTACGACTGTCAACCTACCAGACACCTCGCATTATTTCCTGCGCAGATCTGACAGACGAATATCTTGCACTTCCTCGAGGATGCGAAGATGCACTCACAACACTGCTGAAAGAGAAGAATGTTGCCTATCGGTTTGAGGACAAGACGAATCATGGTAGGGCAATATCTGTTCATTTCAGTGGTAATCTACGCAAGAATCAGCAAGAAGCTGTCAATGCTTTGGCTTCGAATAACATGGGCGTACTCTCAGCCACGACAGCCTTTGGAAAGACGGTGGCTGCCATTGGCCTCATAGCTGAGCATAGCGTCAATACATTGATACTTGTTCACACAAAAGCATTGCTTGATCAATGGGTGCAGAGACTCGAACAATTTCTTGTTATTGATTACGTGCCTATAATTGAGAAAGGCAAACACAAGAAGAACCTTTCACCAATTGGCACCCTATCGTCAACAGGCAACAAGCTTCATGGCATTATAGACATAGCCCTCATGCAGTCGTGTATGACAGATGGCGAAGTAAAACCCTTCGTTAAAGACTACGGACTGGTTATTGCCGATGAGTGTCACCATGTTTCTGCTGTCAACTTCGAGCTGATTCTGAAAGCAGTCAATGCCCGATATGTTTATGGTTTGACGGCTACCCCTATTCGAAAAGACGGTCATCAGCCCATTATCTTTATGCAATGCGGCCCAATTAGGTATAATGCCGATGTCAAGGCCCAGATGCGAGACCAGACATTCCAACGGTTGCTGGTTCCACGCTTTACGCCATTCAGACCTGTAAGTGGTGAAGACCTTTCGTTTACGAAGGTGGCCCAACAACTGGCAGAAGACGAGTATCGCAACCTGTTCATCGTCAAAGATGTCATTGAGGCATTGAAAGAGGGACGTTCACCGATTATCTTAACGAGTAGGACTGCTCATGTTGATATTCTTGCAGACCTTCTCAAACCACACTGCCCAAACGTTATCACTCTTGTAGGCTCAGAAAGTACCAAGGAGAAACGTCAGAAGATGGAACATCTGCAATCCATCCCCTCCATAGAGCCGCTCATCATTGTAGCCACAGGCAAATATGTGGGTGAGGGCTTCGACTACGCACGTCTTGATACTTTGTTTCTGGTTTCACCAGTCGCCTGGAAAGGCATTGTGGCCCAATATGCAGGCCGATTACATCGAGAGTTTGAGGGGAAGCAGGACGTACAAATCTATGACTACATTGACATCCGTGTTCCTGTTTGCGAGTCTATGTACCGCAAACGCCTAAAAGGTTATGCCTCTATTGGCTATAGGGTTCGTAACAACGAGATGTTCGATAATTTGTTCCCCACAACTGATTTAATCTATGATGGATTAAACTTTGTTTCGCCATTTGTTTCTGACCTCTCGCAATGTAAGCGTTCCGTGGTCATATCATGTCCGAAAGTCAGGATTGGCAGACAGGCTCAAATCGCAGAACGACTCATTGATTTGGCCGCAAACGGCATAGAGGTCGTACTTTACACTAAAGAGCAGAATGATGACACCCTTCGTTTGCAACATCAAGGAATTAGTATTATCACCATCAACCACCTTTCCCTACATGCTGCCATTATCGACAAAAGTACAATATGGTACGGCAGCGTCAATATTCTTGGTTATCACTCTGTTGAAGACAATCTTATCAGATTCAGGAACCCAGAGATTGCCACAAACCTTCTCGAAACACTTCATAAAGACTCATAGGTGTCTTTATGCTATGGAGAAGTGTTAAATACACCTATTTATTGGACTTCTGGGGACAGAATCTGAAGAAAAAGCAGTAATTTTGCACTTCATTAGAGAATTGTATAGGATAACAACAATGGAAGATAATAAGACAAAATATATAGAATCAAGTTTGGCCGCGTTTCGTGCCATCAAGAGTTTCGTGTTCCAGAAAGGAGCATACCCAGGGAATTTCGATAATGGAACATGGAAGGAGGAAGATTATGATGACAAAGGCTATAGGAAGGTGATGCGTGAGGACTTCGATAATTATTTGAGATTGCTGGTCATCATCAGAAAGCAGTATGCACAGGCTTTATGTGATGCAGTGCCACATATCGAGTCTGAATACGATAATCTTGTCATCAACTCTCGAAATTTAGATCAGGCTGTCAAACTTTTCAGGAAGAAGTTTGATGAGGTCTTTTTTGTCATTGAGTGGAAGTGGGACATTAACAAAATTCTAGTGAACTATCTTCTTCCGTTGAAAAGCCATGATATTATATCACTTGAAGAGTGTAACCTCTACCAAGATCTTATCTGCGACATAGGGCTAATTCATTGTCAGGCAGTAAATGCTGTTTGTGATGTGTTTGACATGGAAAGACCTTGGAACAAGAATCGGCCAAATGCCCCCAAGATAACATCATCCCAAACAGAGAGCATTGAGGAAACAGAATCTAATTCTGTGGATGACATACCATCACAAGCCCCTATTCATGCTACCAAAGAACAAGAGGGCATTGTTTGCCAACAAAAGATTCCAACAGAGTTTGCCGACTATTTCACTGCCCCATTCAAGGGCATAGGTCCTGGAAACATAGACAATTATTCAAAATTGGTATCGAGCCTTACTGATGCCGCCAGAAAGAGAAGCGTCATTGAATATGCTAGGATTGCCCACCTTATATATAATAGCAGTAAGATGCTCCAGCGAAAGAAACCCAACACATTCAGCGAATGGTATCAGTACTTCTGCACAATCGTTGGTTGTGAATACAACAAGGATTATAAGCCTTCGAAATTGGCAATTACAAAAAAATTGGAACAGGAATTTAACTATATGCTTGATTAGTACATCCTGAGCAGGGGAATGCCTATATCTGTCCCCTCGTATTCCCCTGGCCACTTCCCCTGCTGCGCCCGCAATATATTGTTGTTCAATATGTTGCGGGCGCAGTCCGTTTCCCCTTTTTATTTCTCTGAATTTATTGGAATAATTTTGCAGCCAGAAATTAAATTTCAAAATATTTATGGAGAATATAGTAGTTTTAAATGAAGAGCAGTTCGAGGACATTATCTATAGAACTGTTAGCCGATGCCTCAACGAGAAGAACGTCGGCAGTAATGTTGAGAAGTCTGAAGATGAGGGCTTCTATGACCGTGACGAGATATGTAACCTATTGCATATCGCGTATCCTACTCTCTGGCGCATTGAGAAGTCGGGCATTCTGAAAAGTCAGAAGGTCGGGCGCAAGAACCTCTATTCAAAACAAGATGTCAATCTGCTTATCAAATCGGGCAAGTTGGCGAAGTATAACCGATATAGGAAATAATCTATGATGAATAATGTGTTGTTTCCTGATGAAATCACCGGAGAAATGCTACTGAACCAAAACATCAATGAGATCCCAACGTTGTTGGAACCACTGTTGCCGAAGTCAGGACTTGTCTGTTTGGCAGGCAGTTCAGATACTGGAAAGTCGGCATTTCTCCGTCAATTGTCAATGTCAGTCTCTGCTGGATTAAAGACTTTCCTCGGAATGAAACTGAACGTGGAACATCGTAGTGCTATCTATGTTTCTACTGAGGATGATGAAACGGCCAATGCCTACCTGATAGCAAGACAGAATGCGGACATGAAGCTAAGTCCTATATCTTTGAGAGGCCTACGCTTCCTCTTCGATAGTGAGAACGTGGCATTAGAACTTGACAAGCGTCTGGCCAGTCATCCTGCAGATCTGGTCGTAGTTGATTGCTTCTCCGATCTCTATACAGGTAGCATGAACGAGGGCAATCAAGTACGCCAGTTCCTGATGCAGTATTCTCAGCTTGCCAACAAGTACAAATGCCTGGTCATTTTTTTGCATCACTGCGGCAAGCGTACAGAAATGTTCATGCCATCGAAGCATAATCTTTTGGGGAGTCAGGCTTTCGAGGCAAAGATGCGGCTGGTATTAGAACTGCGTAGTGATATTGCCGACATAAGCTGTAAACACCTGTGTTGTGTGAAGGGCAACTATCTGTCTGCTGAATATAAGTCGGAGTCCATAAAACTCCGTTTCTCCGAGCATCTCACCTTCAAAGAAACAGGTGAACGTGTCCCTTTCGAGAATCTGGTTCCCGTAGATACGAGCAAGGAAGCCAAGTACCAGCTGGCTATTCAGTTAAAGGAAGACGGTCTGACTTATGAGCAGATAGCCCAGAAACTTGGCTACAAAGACAAGTCGAGTGTTACCAAACTGATTCAAAGTTATGAAAGCAAAAAGAAGAATCAAAATGGATAGATACGATTATCAAGCCTTGGTAAACGAAGTCGTAAACCGAGGCATCAATCTGTTCGAATCCTTCGATGACTGGACGAAGGGAGCATTCGCCCTCTCTAATCTTGGGGAGAATGGACGGACTATGTTCAAAAATATCAGCAAACTCAGCACGAGTTATAACGAGGCAGAGAACAACCGTAAGTTCACCAATGCCTTGCACACGAACAATAAGGTAGGCATAGCCTCTTTTATTTACATGTGCCGTCAGCATGGTATTGACACTAACAGATTCTATATCAAGGATGGCGTTGACTATGTTCAACCTGTAGTCACCAATATCAACCTTCATCAAAAGGATGTGACGTTTGCGGTTGTTCAAGGCGAGTATGTAGACAGGAGCCTTGACAAGAACCTGCGATCCGATTTCGTGTCTTACCTGAAAACTCTTGTTGCAGATGTTGACAGAATCGTTGATTTAGTCAATACATACCGGTTAGGCATAACTAAAGATGGGCACGTCATTTATTGGTATATTGACAAGGCTGACATCGTGAGGATGGGAAAGGTTATGGCGTATAGACCAGACGGGCATCGCTACAAATCAATTACGCCACTGAGCATTCCCAAGGAACTATCAAAACGTGGTGAGTTGTCTGCCGATTATACTATTAAGCAAACGCTGTTTGGTGAGCACCTGTTACGGCAACCTCAAAACGCAGATAGAGTTATCGGTATCGTCGAAAGTGAAAAATCCGCAATCATCTGTTCACTCTGCATCCCTAATGTCCTGTGGATGGCTACTGGGTCGAAAGGAAATCTACAAGATGAACGAATGACTGCTATTGAGGAACGTAAGGTCATTCTATTTCCTGACACAGACCCTAATGGGCAGAGCTTTGGCCAATGGTCCAAACGGGCAAATGAACTTAACGCCAAAGGTTGGCATATCCAAGTCTGTGACTATCTCGAGAAAAAAGCCACCGAGGAACAACGAATAACTAAAATTGACATCGCTGATTTGATAATAGATGACCTGTTGCACATGCGAAAGACCCATATAGTGGCTATCGCCGACATATTGCAGGGAGAGTCATGTATCCGTAGGGAGCAAGTTTATGTTTTGAGCGACTCAAAACCCATGCCCCCACTGATGGCGAGCATTCAGCATCCCGTTGGTCTCACTCACATATATAATTAAGGTATATACAGACATGAACAATACAATGAAGAAAGGCGGTCGTCCAAGACTGCTGAATACTGAGAAGAAAAAGTACAAACTGCCCCCTGTCCGTTTAAGTACGGTTGACTATGTGACGGTGAAAAACCGTTCCAAACAAGCAGGGCTGACGTTGACAGAATACCAACGTCAAATGGTACTGCATGGTCAGATTGTTGAGCGTATGACTGCCGAGCAGATGGAACTCTATAGGCAGTTGGCTGGAATGGGCAATAATATGAACCAGTTGGCCCACCAAGCAAATAAGTATGGCTATTATAAGGATGCAGAAATGTATCATGAGAATGTCATACAAGTAAACAACCTTATCAAAAAGATATTGTATGATGGCAAAGATAACTAAAGGACGTGACTTTGGCGGTGCAGTCCGCTATGTCACCCAAGACAAGAAGGAAGCGAAGATCCTGGACTCGAAAGGAGTGTTGACTACGGACAAACAGTCCATCATCAACTCTTTCCGTCTGCAGGGTCAACTCCGTCCGGATGTCAAGGTGATGGTTGGTCATATCTCTCTCGACTTCTCTGTTGAAGATGTTGACAGAATGAGTGATGATTTCATGGTTAAGATTGCATGGGAGTATATGCAGCGGATGAACATCTTGAATACTCAGTTTATAATAGTACGTCACTATGATCGTGAACATCCTCACTGCCACATCATTTTCAACCGCATTAGCAACAATGGCAAGGTGATATCAGATAGAAATGACAGAGTACGTAGTGCTAAGATCTGCAGGAGTTTGACCGAGAAGTATCATCTTCACCTAGCAAACGGTAAAGACCATGTGCATCGCGACAGGCTTCGAGGAGCCGATGCCGTGAAGTATCGTATCTATGATGCTTTGGAAGCAACTGTTCCAAGATGTAGAAATTGGGATGAATTGCGCACGGCCCTTGCTAAACAGGGAATAAAGGTCTCTTTTACCTGTCGCGGAACGACAGCAGACATCCAAGGTGTTGTCTTTGAAAAGGAAGGACTCCGTTTCAATGGTTCCAAGGTAGACCGTAAGTACAGCTATTCTAAGATTAGTACTGCCTTACGTCAGAATGAAATGCGCCAAAGAAGGGAAACCGTTAATGGCAATTTCGGTCAAGGAGATTATTATGATTACGGGAGCCATTCGCAGCGAAAGAATTCTCGGAACGGGCAGAATTCGTTTGAAAACGATGG
>ODAI011457349.1_pt1 | contig 11173 bp, 10 predicted proteins | sample 1539321 | NCBI WGS metagenome assembly ODAI01 (sample SAMN02144231, study PRJEB22623) | gut metagenome | biome: sheep rumen | host: Ovis aries | place: New Zealand
CATCAGATTTCAGACGTTCGTCCCAGTCAACAAGAGAAGTAGACTTAAGCCAGCTGGAAAGCACGTAGGAACGCAGCATAGAGGAAGGCAGCCATGCAGGACGACCTTCCTCTGAGTAAAAAGGGCCGCATAATCTCGTCAACCGGTGAAAGGTCAAGAGCCGGGAGGTTGACTGCCAGCTTGCGATTCTTCTTGTCGAAGCGCTTGAGGCGACTGTTGTGAATGCGTTGGGAGAGGAGCTGCTTGTAGGCAGCGTGGGAGCCAATATCAGGCAATCTCAGCATGATGTTCACCTTCTTTCAAGTACTATTGTACATGTGAACCATCAAACTGAGATGGGTGATACTCATTCACAACAGCATTTTGCCATAAATTTTGGGGGCACATTGAATAATGTGCCATGGCTCAAGGCAGACAAATAGAGGGTTTTGAGTTTTCTAATTTACATATGTAACGATATTGGGGGGGACAAACCTACTGAAGTCAGCAAGCTCAAATATAACCGCAACGCCAAAGAAGCAGTAATAGAGCAGATTGATAAGATTAGGTCTTTGCGGGAAAAATAAGGGACTTAGGCGTTGGACATTTATACCACGTCTCGGCTTTGGGGAAATATGGCGGACACAAAAAAATGGACTCCTTTGCCAGAGTCCATTTTTTGTGTCTGCACGGGAATCAGAACTTTCCACCGCCGCCGCCGTGGCTGCCGCCGCCACCGCTGCTGGAGCTTTTCTTGGGCTTGGGACGGCGGGACTCGGTGGTGTAGAGGAAGATGTCTTCGTTTTCAGTGAGGTTTACGCTGTCATGGTTCAGGTAGGCATCTGCCGAGGGCGCGAAGGCTACGTTGCTCATCATGCCTTCGAGGGTAGTGCGGGCAAAGAGCGCTGCCAGGATAGCCAGCGCCATGCCTGCTGCCAGGGCCAGGGGACTGAACTCGTTATTGGGGTCGTAGGGTTCTCCTTCTTTCTCATAGTAGGAGAGGAGTTCGTCCGTGGTGGCCACATAGGCTTCGAAGGCTGCGGCGTAGTTGTTGTCCTTCAGGGAAGGCAGGAAGGCTTTCTTCAGGTAGGGGAAGCCTCCCTCGTCAGTGATGATCTGGCGCATGACGCTGTCCGTAGATACATAGTAATCACGGCTGTCCATGGCCAGCAGCATGACGATGCTGCCGTTCTTGCCTCCGGCATACTGCTGGTCCAGGATACTGTCAGCAGTCTTGCCGGGAGGAGCGCCTTTCAGGGATTTCATGGTCACAATGCCTATCTTTATCTGATGGGCTGCTTCTGTTGCCTGGATTTTTTGCTCCAAAGCCGCTTTCTGTTCGGCAGACAGCAATTTTGCGCCGTCCTGCACAGAAGCAGCCAGGGCTGCTGAGATGGTCAGCAGCAGGCAGGCCAGAAGGGTGAATAGCATGGTCAGGAATTTAGCTGGTTTTCTCATGGTCACCCCTCCTTATTCAAACATTTCCGCTAGGAAGAACTTGGATATGTAGTAGAAGAGGGGCGTGGTCAGGGCAAAGACCAGGAGGGTGTAGAAGAGACTTTTCCTTTTGTCTATGGGGAGACTGCCTACGGTCTTGCCAGTCTGGCCGTTCATCATGAAGGTGTAGGGCTGGTCCTGATAGCGGGTGGTGAGTATCCACACCGGGGCCATGGCGTAGGCCACAGCGCCATCTTCCTTGCAGACGGAGGAGGTTTTGCAGTCCACGGAATCATAGCCTTCGACGGTGCCCTGCAGCACGCCGATGGCGCTCTGCTCCACTCGCTTATCTGCCCGGGGCACGGAGGCTTCTGCGTCCACATCGTACTTGTCTGCCAGATACCCGGTCATATAGGCCTGGGTGAAGGGGACCATCTCGCTGTAGTCAAAGGGCTCGATGCTTTCCATGTATTCATCGTCCATCTTCTCACTGCCGTCTACGGGGATGTGGGCAAAGGCCATCTTGCCTGCCCGGTGGCAATCATAGTGGCTGGTGACGGTGACTATCTCGTCGCTGGTCTCATATGTCTGGTCATTGGTGGCGTGGAAGCTGGCCTGGGCATCTACCTTGGCATCAAAGAGCCAGAAGGGCACATACATGGGCTGCACCTGCTCCAGCCGATTGGCTGAGTCGAAGCCGGAGGGCAGCAGGGGCTTGCCCTTGTAGAATTCCTTCAGCGCTGCGATGGCCTCTTCTTTTGTCTTCTTGAAGGGTATGATGTAGTCGGGCCTGAGGCTTCCCGAGAACTTCTGTGGCACCATGGTGGGGTTGCCGCAGTAGGCGCAGTGGGTGGACATGGTGTTCATGTCTGTTACAATCTCTGCTCCGCATGAGGAGCACACCAGGGAACGCAGGTTGGCTTCTTCCTCCGCAGCCCACTCATTGCCTGCTTTTTTGGTGTCCCATTTTTGGTCTTCCAGTTCGGCTCGGGCAACGGCCCTTTCCTCTGCCTTGGCATAGAGCTCCTCCAATGCCTTGGTATCAAGCTCTGCCCCGCAGTATTCGCAGGTGATGGTTTCCTTGCCAGGCTGATAGGAGAGGGGAGCGCTGCAGCTGGGACACTGGTAGTTTACAGCAGATTCTGCCATAGTTTTTCGTCATCTCCTTAGGGCCTGGGACTGCCACAGTTGGAGCAGAACTTGCCCTTGTTCACTGTGCCACAGGAACAGGTCCAGTCAGCGGCGGGTTTGGGCTTGCCGCATTCTGAGCAGAATTTGCCCGTGTTCTTGGCGCCGCAGGAGCAGGTCCAGCTGGATTCTTCAGGGCGGGGCTTGCCACATTCGGCGCAGAACTTGCCAGTGTTGCCCGCATGGCCACAGGAGCAGGTCCAGCCGCCGGCAGCAGGCTGGGCAGGGGCTGCCGGCGGTTGTGCAGCTCCCATTTTGTAAAGGTCTGCAGCTTGTGTGCCAGCGAACCCCCCTGTCATATTCATGCCCATAAAGCCAACGGCACTGCCAGCCGCATTTTTAGCAGCATCTTTCAAGGCAGTAGCCTGTGAACCAAGCATATGGGCAGCAGCCATGTTGGGATTGCGGAAGGCGGCGTCGCGCTGAAGCTCTTTGATATAGGCCTGGTCTTCTTCGCTGATATTCACATTGCTGACACCGAAGGAAACTATTTCAATGCCCCGGAGATCCCCCCACTTCTTGCTGAGAACCTCATTGAGCGCATCGGCAAGTTCCGTGGTGTGGGCGGGGAGCTCGCTGTAGCGGATGCCCAGGGCAGAAATCTTGGCCAGAGCAGGCTGCAGGGCAGTCATGAGCTCGGATTTCAGCTGGCCATCAATCTTATCCCGGGAGTATACGCCTTCTACATTGCCGCAGACATTTTTGTAGAAAAGCAGCGGGTTTTTCAGCTGGTAGCTGTACTCACCGAAGCAGCGCAGGGAAACATCAATGTCCAGCCCTACATTCCTGTCTACTACCCGGAAGGGGATGGGACTGGGGGTGCCGTATTTGTTGCCAATAATCTCTTTTGTATTGAAGTAATAGACCCGCTGATCCGTGGAGGCGTCCCCGCCGAATTTGACACGGTTCAGGAATTCGTCAAATACCTTCTTGGCGCTGTCTCCAAGGTTGCCTTCGAAGATAGTGGGCTGGGTGGTGGAGTCGAAGATGAACTCGCCAGGTTCGGCGCAGACTTCGATGACTTCACCCTGCTCTACGATCATCATGCACTGGCCATTGTTCACAGTGATGACGGAGCCGTTGGAAATCACATTGTCGCTGCCGTCTGTGTTGCTGCTGCGCTTGCCTGTGCGTTTCTGTCCCTTGGCAGCCAGAATGTCCTCGCTCAGGCTGTCGCAGTAAAAGAATTCTTTCCACTGGTCAGCCAGCACGCCGCCTGCGGCCCCAGTCACAGCTTTGATAAGTCCCATAGTTTATTCCTCCTCTTAGAATGCAAATACAGTCAAAGTCTGTCATACATGCCTCTAATATTCACCGTGAAGGCAGGAAATTCCTACTTGGAGGTGGTGGAAAGCTATGTACTTGCGTTATAATATATTTATTAATATGTGTTGATGTAACAGGATTTATGGGGAGGCGATTTTATGGGGACTTTTGCAGCAACAGTCTTTGTGCTGATGTATGCTATCATCGTATCGGAAAAAATTCATCGCACAGTAGCGGCCATGCTGGGGGCAGTCATCATGATGCTGGCGGGGGTCCTTTCAGTGGATACCGCCCTGCATCATGTGGATTTCAATACCTTGGGACTGCTTACGGGCATGATGATCCTGGTGGGGATTACCAGCCACACGGGATTGTTTGATTATGTGGCCATCTGGGCGGCCAAAAAGGCCAAGGCGGAGCCAAAGAAACTCCTTACCTATCTGGCTGTCATCACTGCGGTGTTCTCGGCGCTGCTGGACAATGTGACTACGGTGTTGCTCATGGTCCCCGTGACCTTCAGCATCACGCGCAAGCTGCATCTGAAGCCCATGCCTTTCCTGATTACGCAGATTCTTGCTTCCAACATTGGTGGCACGGCCACGCTTATTGGTGATCCGCCGAATATCATGATTGGCAGCGCGGTGAAGGAATTGACCTTCATGGCCTTCATCGAAAACCTGGCGCCCATTGCAATTATCAATATGATTGTGGTTATCATGATTATGGAATTTGCATACAAGGACAGTCTCAAAACCAAGCCGGAATTGCAGAAGGAAGTCATGGAGATGGACGAGCGAAAGGCTCTGAAGGACAGGAAACTGCTTTCACGTTCGCTTTTCGTCCTGGGGCTTACTATTCTGGGGTTCTTCACCCATTCCTTCACGCATATCGAGTCTTCTCTCATGGCATTGACGGGAGCTTTCCTGCTGCTTCTTCTGGCGGGAGGCAGCCATCATTTGGTGGAGAGCTCGCTGAAATCCGTGGAGTGGGCTACCATCTTTTTCTTCATAGGCTTGTTCATAGCGGTGGGAGGACTTATCGAGACCGGCATTATCGGAGCTTTGGCCCAGAAAGCGGTGGAGCTTACTGGCGGCGATGTGACGGCTACCTCCCTGCTGGTGCTGTGGCTCAGCGCCATAGTTTCCTCGGTGCTTGACAACATTCCCTTCGTGGCTACCATGATTCCCCTGATCCAGAACATGGGGGCCATGGGTGTTTCCAACCTGGATCCCATCTGGTGGAGCCTGGCTCTGGGTGCCTGCCTGGGCGGCAACGGCACGCTGGTGGGCGCTTCGGCCAATCTTATTGTAGCCGGACTGGCAGCTGAAAGGGGCGTAAAGATTACCTTTGTGAATTATTTCAAGGTCGGCTTTCCCGTCATGCTCCTGACAATCCTGCTTTCTACTGTTTACGTCTACTTAAGATATCTGTGAGCTTCTAACGCAGATTTTCTTAGTCTATAACGAGTACAAGATGTCCCCCACTTCCATAAGTGGGGGCGGCAAACTACTAACAGGCGGCGAGTTAATATCTCCCGCCTCGTTGAAAGGCCAAGAGGAGGTTTTGCCTACGGCAAAACTGGAACAATGGCCTTATAATCTCTTAAATTGCCTTCACTATAAATCCAGTTTCTGAAAAATAAATGCAAACATCAACTTTTTAATCTTGCTTTAAGAACACTGATACATGACCTTCTCCGTGCTTACAACTAAGGCCTCTGTCTGGCTGGCCACGGCCAGTTCCATTTCTATGCCCTGACGGAGCAGGATCTTCCTCACAGCTGCCTCGGCTATCTCCGGCCGGTTGTTCTCCTCAGACAGATGGGCCAGCACCACCTGTCCAGGCTTCTGCTTCAGCCTGACCAGCGCCCAGGCGGCATCGGCATTGGCCAGATGCCCCCGGTTGGACATGATGCGGCGCTTCAGGGGCCAGGGATAGGAACCTTCCTGCAACATCTCCGGGTCGTAATTGGATTCCAAGACCAATATATCCGCCCCCTCCAGAGCCGCCTGCACGGAACTGGTCACAAAGCCCAGGTCCGTGGCCAGCACGAACTGCTCCGAGCCGCAGATGCGCCAGCCCACCGGATCTGCCGCATCGTGAGAGGTGGAGAAGCACTCTATCCTCAGCCCCTCCAGCTCAAAGAAATCCTCCACTGGCTGCAGCAGGGCCTGTGGCACCTGCACGGCACAGGAAAGAGCGGCGAGAGTGCCCCGCCGCGCAAAGATTGGCAAACTATACCATTTGGACAAGGTAGTGAGTCCTGCAATATGGTCTCTGTGCTCATGGGTGATAAGCACCCCCGCCAGTTCCCCCGGCTCCATGCCGTAAGCTGCCAGTCCCTTCTTGATACGGGTGGCGCTGATGCCGGCATCTATGAGGATTTTCACCCCATCCATTTCCACCAGTATGGCGTTCCCCTTACTGCCGCTGGCCAAGACCACTGCCTGCATCTATTCTCCCCTTCTCAACTATATTCTCCGTAGTTTTCCTCATACTTCCGGCGGAAGAAAATGGCATTGGTATCCTTCACATGCTCTTCCCAGAAGACAATGCACTTCTTCGCCAGTTCCAGCTTCCCCTCCATGAAGGGAACCATCTTTTCCGGGGTCACCTTGCCAATATCTATCATGACATCCATATTGGTGCGGTTGGCTTCCGCCATCTGCGCTGCCATCTCCTCAGAGCAGTTCCCCTCGATAATAGCCTTGGAAAAGCTCTGGGCTTCCTCCAGGTTGCGGGCAAATTTGCGGGTCAGAAGCCACACCGTGAATTTCTTTTCCAGATTTTCCACTACGGTTACCCCCATTCCATATTCTAGTTATCCCATCTTTTCAAGTCAAGTTGCATTTACTTAAAACTGTGCCAGAAGCTCCGGCACCTTTATCTCCCCTATGCTCTCCACCACCCGGTCAGCCAGGGAGAGGTCCTGCGCCCCGGAGTTCGGATTGCGGAAAGCTATGCAATACATGCCCGCCCGCTTGGCGGCCAGGATGCCGTTGGTGGTATCCTCCAGCACGCAGCAGCGCTCAGGCTCTGCCCCCAGCCGCTCTGCCGAAATCAGGTAGATGGCGGGATTCGGCTTGCTCTCCGGCAGTTCCCCCCCGGAGATGACGGAAGTAAAATACTTCCTGATGTCAAAATTATCCAGTATAGTATTCATCACCGGAGGATGGGAGGAGGTGGCAAGTCCCAGGGGCACGCCAGCCTCATGCAGGGCGCGGATAAGCTCCCTGGTGCCAGCAACCGGCCCGATGCCACCGCTTTGCAGCACCTCCAGATAATGCTGGTGCTTATAATCAGTCAGCATTTCCGGGGTAATGTCCGTGCGTCCGCTTTCTGCCACCACCTCCCTGAAAATCAGGCCGCTGGTGCCCCCCATGTAGTTTGAGAGGCGCGCCTCGTCAAAATCAATGCCGAAGTGACGGAAGGTATCCATCTTCACCCGGCTGTGGACGGGCTCGCTGTCGATGATGACCCCGTCCATGTCGAAGATAAAGGCCTGCAGGCCCTGCTTTTTCTCACTCAAATTTTCTCACCTGTACCTAAACAATCATTTCCCTTCCAGGAAATCCTTGGCGCAAAGTTCCACGAAAGCTTCCCTGGGCATGGGCTTGGCATAGTAATAACCCTGGATCAGCTTGGCCCCCTTTTGGGCAGCGAAGTCAAAATCCTCCTTAGTCTCTACACCTTCTACTATAATATCCATGTCAAGGTCTTTGGCAAACTCCGATACGCTGCCCATAATGCGGGTACCCCGGGCAGCATTCTTCCCCTTCCTGGTAAAGCCCAGGTCCACCTTCAAAGTATCCACCGGCAGATCCTTCAGCATATTCAGGGAAGAATAGCCCCTGCCAAAGTCATCCAGGGAAACCTTGAAGCCGTTCTGGCGGAAAAGCTCCACTTCCTCTATCAGCTGACCGGCATCCTGGGTATAAGCAGCCTCGGTTATTTCCAGATGAAGGAACTCCGGAGACAGATTATGCTTCCTGATCAGCCCCATGAGGAAATCCAGCAGGTCAAGATTATAAAGGTTCAGGCGGGACACGTTCACGGAAATAGGCAGCAGCCTGCCGGTGGCATCCCGGAGCTCTGCCATGAACTCGCAGACCATTTCCCACACATAGCGGTCCAGCCGCACGATGAAGCCATTGCGCTCAAAGACGGGAATGAACCGCCCCGGGGAAACCATGCCCTGGGAGGGATGCTGCCAGCGCACCAGCGCCTCGGCCCTGGCAATCCTGCCGGTCTCTGCATTGTAGACAGGCTGCAGATAGATGTCGAACTGCCTTTCCTGCAAGGCAAACTCCATATCCCTGACAATCATCTGCTCCTCCAGCATCTGTTGCTTGAGCTTGTCATCATAGTAAGCATAGCGGTGAAGATTGCTGCCCTTCACCGTATTCATGGCCATGCGGGCCCGGTCGCACATCTGGTCCATTGCCATATAGATATTTTCCACATCGTAGATACCCGCATAGAAAACGATATTATGGCTGATGCCCAGCGATACCACTGTGCTGTCAATGCCTTCCAGCAGATGCTCGATGCGCACCTGCCCCCGGGGCACGCAGAGCACGAAATGGTCAGACTCCACCCTGCCGCAGACTCCCCCATTGCTGGTAAGGACATTGAAGTAATAGGCAGCCGTCTTCAGCACCAGGTTTCCCGTTTCCATGGTGAAAAGGTCATTGATGACCTTGAAGGAGTACACATCAAGATAAATGATCTCATACTCGATGTCCGGATTGTCCCGCAGCAGCCGGGAAGCCTTCCTGTAAAAAGCCTCCCTGTTGTAAAGTCCCGTGAGGCTGTCATTATCCACGTAACTGGCCACTTCAGCCAGCTGCTTATCCGAAGCCAGCTGGGCCACCCGCCGCCATTCATTCTCCGATGCCCCCATGACATTCTTCACCCGGCAGCGCACCACCGAGGGATTGTAGGGCTTGGTGATGAAGTCCGCCGCCCCCAGTTCCACGGCCCAGGTCTGCCCGTCCAGGTCGTTGTTGGTGGTCATAGCCACCACGGGCATGCCCTTGTACTGGTCATTGTTCTTCAGGACACTCATGAACTCCAGCCCGTCCATCACAGGCATCATGAGGTCCACCAGAACAATATGGGCAGGCTCCTGTTCCAGCATCGCCAAGGCTTCCTTGCCGTTCTCTGCCTCCACGATGCGGTAATCATCACGGAAAAACTGCGCCAGCACTGTGCGGTTGATATTCACGTCATCCACAATAAGCATTACCGGTTTATTGTCCATCTTCTCGCCTACTTCCGCAAAAAAGAGTCATATTTCCCTATTTTTTCATTCGCCAAGACAGGGCCAAGTTCCTCTATTGTCCTGCTATTTAATTTCCGCCCCCGCTGCCGGCAGATAGACAGATACTGCTGGCAAACTGCCCCCGCCTGAGTTAAAATATAGGGAATACCTGTAAAAAGTTTAGGAGGGACTTAATTGTACATAGAATATATCACCATCATCGCCATCCTGCTCCTGAGCCTCGTGGGGCATAATATGACCGTGGTCTATGCGGCAGGGATCGTGCTCCTGCTGAAGTTGCTGGGGCTCACTTCGGCCTTGAATGCCTTGGGCACCCAGGGCATCAACTGGGGCATCATCATCCTCACCGCCGCCATCCTGGTGCCCATTGCCAACGGTACCATCACCATCCACACCATGATTGACGCCTTCCGCACCCATGCGGGCATCATAGCTATTGTGGCAGGCCTCCTGGCGGCGCTGGCCGGGGGCAGCGGCGTGGAGTTACTCAAGAGCACTCCTGATGTGATTCCGGCCCTCATCATCGGTACCATGGCGGGGGTCATCTTCCTGCACGGAGTAGCGGTGGGGCCGCTGATTGCAGGAGGCGTGACTTACTTCGTGCTGCAGATCATTGGACGGTTCAGCTGAAAATAAAGAAGGCTCTCCTGTTTACAAGGGATGTCAATACAAAAAACACGTTGCTACAATCAAGCAACGTGTTTTTTGTATATATGATGATTTTTTGGAAAACAAGCTCAGAACCCTGCCTGGAAGACCAGGTTCATCAGAAACAGGAACCCAAGGCCGAAGCCCAGAGAGGACACTTCCCTTCGGCTGCCGTCCATCAGCTTCAGCAGGGGATAAGCGGTGAAGCCAAAGGCCAGACCGGTGGAAATGCTGCCGGACAGGGGAATCAGCACCACGATGAGAAAAGCCGGGAACCACTCGGCAAAATCCTGCAATTCCACGAACTGCAGCTGCTGCATCATCATGGCGCCGGTGATGATGATAACCGGGGCAATGGCTGCCTGGGGCACATAGGAAAGGAAGGGAATGATGAAGATGGACACACTGAAAAGCGCAGCGCTCACCAGAGCCATCAGCCCTGTGCGCCCGCCGCTGGCAATGCCTGCAGCGCTCTCTGCCGCCGCCACCGTAGGGCTGGTGCCCAGCACACTGGAAATCAGGGTAGTGAAGGCAGAGCCTTTGTAAGTCCTGCCAAACTTCTCTTTCTCTGGCAGGATGCCCTGCAGGAGCCCCATGGTCTCAAAAATCATGATCATGGACATGGAAAACACTGATAGCAGGAAGGGAATGCTCAGGATATGGCTGAAATCCGCCTGCAGCAGCATAGAAGGATAATCAGCCAGCCCTTTCATGCTGACCTCCAAAGGCGCGCTCAGGCCAATGTCCAGAAGATTGCCAATGATGCTGGTGATGACGATGGCTATGAAGAAACTGCCCATCACCTTCCTAAGGTACAAGGCCAGGCTCAGCACCAGTCCAAAAATAGAAAGCAGCGCCACAGGATTTGTCAGGCTCCCCAACTCGATAATGGAACTGCTGCCGCGGCGAATCAGCTCTGCCTTCTCCAACCCTATCTCCACCAAGAACAGACCGATGCCTGCGGTAATGGCACACTTGATGGAAGGAGGCACTGCCGCCGAAAGCCTCCCGGCCCACCTGGTGCAGGCCACATAGGCAAAGATCAGGCCGGACACCAGGGAAATGGCAATGGCTTCCTGCCAGCTAAGCCCCATATGGGCGCAGACCGTATAGGTGAAGAAGGCATTGATGCCCATGCCCGGCGTGAGGATAATGGGAGCATCAGCCACAAAGGCCATGATCAGACACCCTATCACTGAGGAAAAGATGGTGGCAAAGACACTCATGCCCACAGGATTCCCCGCATCCGCCAGAATCAGCGGATTGACGATGATGATGTAGGAAATGGCGAAAAAGGCCGTGATGCCTGCCAATATTTCCCTTTGCAAGATTTTCCTGTCTTTCAATGCTCCGCCGAAAAGCGTTCCCATG
>ODAI013276615.1_pt1 | contig 11173 bp, 11 predicted proteins | sample 1539321 | NCBI WGS metagenome assembly ODAI01 (sample SAMN02144231, study PRJEB22623) | gut metagenome | biome: sheep rumen | host: Ovis aries | place: New Zealand
CCATGATGATCCCGAGATAGCGGGCCTTGCCCTGCAGCGTGTCGTTGTACATCGTCAGCATCTTCTCATAGTTGTACTGGCGCGTGATAGAATTGGGGATCTTGTAGATATTGACGAGCTCGTCGATCATGATCATCAGTCCGGCATACCCTGCCATTCTGAAAAAGACCGCGAAGATCTTGAGATAATCGTACCAGTCGTCGTCTGTGATCATGATATTGATGCCCAGCTCTTCTTTGACCTCGCGCTTGAGGGCGTATTCACCTCTGAACCAGCGCACCACCTTCATCTTCGTCTCGTCGTCCGCTTCCACGTAGGCGTGGTAGTATTTTGACAACAGACGCGCAAATTCGAAGCCGTGCACCATCTCGCTGACGGCTGCTGTGACCGCGTAGATCTTCCGGTCCACCGCCTTTGTCAGCATCGGATCGCCGGGCTCAAGGCCCGTCTCCTGCGCCGCCTCTATCTGCACATTGCTGATCCAACGGTCGAGCACCAGCGTCAGAGCGCCGCCTTCCGGCTTTGTCTTCGTAGAGAGATTGCCGATCAGCTCCCGGTAGGTCGCAAGCCCCTGTCCCCTTGTGCCCTGCAGACGTCTCTCCGGCGACAGATCCGCGTCCGCGACGATAAAGCCTCTGTCCATGACATAGTTCCGGATCGTCTGGATGAGGAAGCTCTTGCCGGACCCGTATCTGCCGACAATAAAACGAAACGACGCACCTCCTTCCGTGATGACTTCCACATCGTGGAGCAGCGCCTCGATCTCATTCTTTCTTCCAACCGCAATATATGGAAGCCCGATCCGCGGGACTACTCCGCCCTTCAGTGAACTGATCACTGTCTGGGCGATCCGCTTCGGAACTTTTTTCCTGATTTCAGGCATTTAGTTTCCTCCAATTATGAATTCCACGTCTTCTCTGTAATCCTCAATAAATGATATTTCATCCCCGTCGCATTCGAGCACATTATCGCCGATTTCCTCCTGCAGAGCCTCATTGATCGTATCTGTCACAACAGAGGGCATCAGACGTTCCTGCCGGATCCGCTCTGCCACCGGCTCGCCGCGCATGACCGCAAGCAGGATCTGCGTGTGCACCTCATCCAGCGAGGGAATTCTTATTGTAGCAAAATCCGGCTCTTCAAGGGAAGCCTTTTCTTCTCCAAGGCTGATCATTTCTTCCTGCGCACTCGGCACCGGCATTATTTCCGGCTTTTCCTGCGCACTCGGCACCGACACAACCTCCCGCTCCTCATCCGTCAGGAGGCTGTCCTGCGTGATCAGCGCGTCGCGCCGGATCCGGTCAAGACCTGAGAGGTCGATCGTGATCTTCGGTTTGGCAGCCCCTGCTTCAGCCGCCTGATCAGCGGCAATGACCGCCTCCACATACGGAGCGATCCACTCCTCGCCCTGTTTGGCGCGCAGATAATGGCCTGTTTTGAGATATCTTCGCAGCTGCCTGTCAGCCTCATGCATGATCGCATGGATCCTGTATCTGTCAAAATACAGATCGTCGTACCTGCTCTCGAACCACTCTCCGCCCTTATAGACATACTTTCTGCAATCACCGATCGCGCAGGTCATCTCTTTCCGGTCCGGCTCATCCACATAGATCGCATTTGCGAGCGGATGCCACGGGAATTTTCTCATTTTCCCGAAACATGCTGTAAAGATGTCCCAGCCGTCGTCCGAGTAGTGTTCTGACATATAGCGCCAGACCTCGCAGAAAAGATGCCGGCCCTTTACGGGTTCCCGCTGCAGTACGGGAGATTTCTCTGTTTTGCCGTCGCTGAGGGCACAGAGCGCACTGAATACTTCGTCTTCAGAAGATTCTGACGGATGGCGCAGGATATTCAGATGAGCGTCCCTGACAAGTATGGCAGGGTCCAGCTCAGCACGGATTTCTTCCTCTGAACAGCCTTTCAGTATCGCGAACTCCATTCTCCAGCGGCGCAGATTCTCGCGAATAGCGTTGTCTCCGTATCCCGCATCGAGGTAGCCCGCCTCGAACTCCTTCATCTTATCGAGACTCTCCCCGGGAGAAGATGTTCCGATCCCGTTTAGCAGTTCGTAGAGATACATATATGCGAGCGAAGCGCTGATCCGGTGGAACTCGCCCTTTCTCACTCGCGTCCTCCAGGAAAAATAGCCTCGCAGCTGATTCAGGTTCAGGTCGTGATAGGTCGTAAAATAGCGCTTGAACTCGACGTTCCAGGGTGCGTTGTCCTCATAGTCCTCCATAAAGCGGCCCTGGCGGATAAAATTCCTGCATTTGTTCTCGAAAGAACCGTCTCCGTATTCATAGAGCTTCATCATCTCCAGGATCCGGGGCGGAATGTCCGTGCCCGGTCTGCCAGCCGAAGCTGTTGCATATGCGCCCGGCCTGCCGCTACCCGGAGCTGTTGTATATGTATGAGGCTTGCCTGCGACAGGTGCAGAGGCGCCGGGAGCTGTCCTCTGTGCAGGTCCCTTCGGATAATTGCCGCGCAGGCTCTCAAGCGGAAGAAGCGTATCGCGGTATATTTTGCCGCCCGCTTTTTTTTCTTCCCCGGTCCGTTCCTCCAGAACGATCGTATAGCCCTGCCGGCCCGCACTGACCGCCCGATCGAACAGCCTGAATACAATCTCCGGATCCGTGCTGTTGTCAAAAATGACGCCGACCCATTTCTCTCCTTTCATGCGGAACGCTTTTGTCAGATATGGCACCTTCCATTCGGCAAGGCACTCCCGCCCGCACTTGATGTCGCATCGCTGAAGCTCCGTTCCTGTCTCATAGTCCCACTGGCGCATCATAAGAGCGACCCACTTCCCGGTCCGGGGGTCGGCCACAACAGAGAAGCCCGGAAATGAGGCCCATTTGTGCTCCTCGCTCATATGATATTTATCTTTGGCGTATGCCGCCAGTTCAGACAGTTCCACAAAAACCTCTTGCCTTTTATATCCTCTCAGAGAGTGGTACTTGGTCCGGTGCCTCCTCCCTGATCTTCTTCTGTGTCCACTCGTCGACAGACGCCCTGAACTCCTTCAGATACTCAGAAAACTGCATATTTTCCCGTCCGTACGACATCTGCAGGTCATACTCGAGCGGCAGCCAGGTTCTGATATCCGATTCATTGTGGGAGATAAGCGCTTCCAGCTTATCCAGCGCCTTATAGAGTTTGGCTTCTCCCGTCTCCATTGCTTCCATCTCCGCAAGGAGTCCCTTCCACTCCGTGCGCTGCGGCTCCGGAAAAGAGTTCACCCAATTGCTGAAAATATCGTCCTCCACCTCTGCGTCGTCCTCTGTTTTTTGAAAAGTCGGAATATCTCCGGTGAAAGATTCTCCCAGATCGTGGATCAGGCACATTCGGATGACTCTGTCCATATTGAGGCCGCGAAACTCCTCAATTCCGGTCATCAGCATTGCCATCAGCGCGATCCGCCAGCTGTGGTCTGCAACACTTTCTTTTCTGTTCGCTTCCGTAAAGCAGTGGCGTGTAGTTATTTTAAGCCGGGCAGCCTGAGACAGTATTTTTAACAATTCTTCCGGTCTCATAGTATCCATAGAATCACCTTTCATTCGTAAAGCTCCAGGAACTCCTCCAGCGTCAGATCGTGCTCCATGATATAGGTCGCCGCCTCCTGCCCCACATACCTGAAGTGCCAGGGCTCATAGATAATTCCGGTCACCTCTTCTTTCCCCTTCGGGAATCGCACGATAAAGCCATACTCGCCGCAGTGCTCACTCATCCACTGATATAGCTCTGTATTCTCCAGGCTGGAGTCCTTCATCTCATAATAGCGGTCCGTGATATCACAGCACAATCCTGTCTGATGTTCACTCGTTCCGGGCCTTGCGACGATCGTCTGCGCCACCGCTTCCCCGTACTCATCGACCTTGCGCCGGTACAAATATGACTGCGTGCCGTAGCTGCGATAGCCGGAAGAGAGGAAAACACTCAGTCCCTCGTCTCGGGCCGCCTGCGCAAACGCCTCCATGTCATCTACGATCCGCTCGTCAAACTGCTGTCCCTCGAGTGAGGCCAGCACCGGAGTATACTCGCCGATCTCATTCCACGGGTTTGCCAGGATATACATCCAATCATCGGGATCGATCGCCGGACGGTCCCTGTAAGGATCTGCGGCAGCTTCCGCGATTGAACTTCCAAGTTCCTGTATTGTCAGCGATAAGGCATCGGCCGGATCTGCGATCATCCGCATCCGGTTCATGGGAGTTTCCACTGCCTGCTGTTCCATCGACCCGGCTGCTTCTTCCGCATTCGCGCGGATCCTTCCAGCCTTGCCAAAGGCAGCATAGCTGAGCAGCATCATGGCTGCTGCGACCAGATATATCATTCTCTTTCCGTTTAACTCTTTGCGAAACAATTTATCTTTATCCCTCTCTGTGATAGTTTTACGCGAGTTTAATTATACCACAAATACTAAATAACCTCAGAGGTTGCTTACTGTCCAAACGCTAAACAGCCTCAGAGGTTATTTATTGTTTATTGCCCTGCAGCCGCAAAAAAAAGAGAACTGTCGATGACAGCTCTCTTAATACATTTCTATGAAGATTACTTAATAACCAGTTTAGCAGTCGTCTTGGATCCGCTGTTCATCATTCTGAGATAAACGACCTGACCCTTTTTCAGTTTGATCGAACCCGTGCGGCTCTTCAGGTATCTGTTGACAACCTTGCCGCCTGTTGTGTTCTTCTGTCCGTTCACCGTCATGCTCAGGAAGGAAGATTTTCCGCCCTTAGTGCTGACCTTGGTCAGGAAGCTGTACTTCGGGCTCTTCTTATCTCTGGTCTGAATGGAGATACTTGTATAACTTCCGTATTTCCTCTTGTCCTTAATGTTGGAGAAGGTAAAAGAGTAAGTCTTCGTCTTGGGGGCGACAAACTTGACATATCCCTCGCCGGCGCTGAAAGTCAGGTTAGTAGTTCCTCTGTAGACTCTTGTCGCTCTCTTATCGATCACCTTGGTTGTGCAGGTGAATGTCTGCTTCTTCACGCTCTTGCTGGAAGCAGCATCTGTGTGGATCGCCATTGTACCGACCACAAGGACCATAGCGAGCATCAGGACCAATGATTTCTTAAGTAAACTCTTCATAATCTCCTCCCTCTTTTCAAGTCAACCGGCTTACTTAAACGTTTAATATTTCTTAATGTGATTATAGCAGTTTAACAGTAGCAGTGCAATAAAAACATTTAAAAAAGCCGCTTTTCGGGCAGCTTTTTTATCGTTACTTATTAAGTATTTCGCAATTACGAAAACGTTTTCACGCTTTCCCGTCAAACCCTTATGATCCCGGAATAATATAGCCATTTACATACAACATCCCGGACCAAAAGACACTTCTTATGCTTCAGCAATGCACTCGATCTCGCACAGTGCCCCCTTGGGGATCTGTTTTACCGCCACACAGCTTCTTGCGGGCTTGGAGATGAAATACTTCGCATAGACCTCATTAAACGCCGCAAAATCCGCGATATCCGCGAGAAAGCAGGTAGTCTTGATGACCTTCTCCGCGCCGGAGCCTGCCGCCTCAAGGATCGCGATCACATTTTTGCAGCTCTGCTCTGTCTGCGCGGCAATTCCTTCAGGCATCTGTCCTGTCGCAGGGTCGATCGGGATCTGGCCGGACGTGAAAACCATTCCGTTTGCCACATATCCCTGGGAATAGGGGCCAATTGCACCGGGTGCATTTGCAGTACTGATTACTTTCATTCTATACTCTCCTTTCATCCGGCTCTTTGATCATCAAACAACTTAAAATCTGTTCCTGCCACCGCCGGATTCTCCCGCTATTGTAACACAATTCTGATCCTTGTTCCGAGGTCTTTTCTCGAGAGCACTTCAAAGTGGCCTCCGTGCTTGTCCACGACCCACTTTGCGATTGAAAGTCCAAGCCCTGTACCGGCGCTTCCCCGCGCTTCATCCGCCCTGAAGAAGCGCTCAAATATATGCGGCAGCTCAGATTCGCTGATGCCCTGTCCGAGGTCCTGAACCTGCAGATAGGGGTTACCCCTTTCGTTCTTCCCGTAGGAAAGAACAATCTCCTCTCCCTTGGGAGTATACTTGGCCGCGTTGTCGATAAGGATCCTCACCGCCTGCTTCATGAGACCTGGATCGATCGACACTGCTTCAGATTCCCCGTCTGTCATCAGGCGATATCTGTGGTCCTCGTCGATCATCAGCGACTCCTCGTAGATCTCCTGCATGAGTTCTCCGGTGTTGACGGGCTGTCTGTTTAATGACATCCTTCCGCTGTCCCCTCTTGCAAGAAACAGAAGCTGCTCAACCAGGTAATTCATGTGGTCCGCCTCGTTTTTGATCGCGCTGATGCCCTCCTCAAGGATCTTCTCGTCCGTCTTTCCCCATCGGTCCAGCATGTTCGCATATCCCTGGATCACAGCGATCGGCGTCCTCAGCTCATGGGAGGCGTCATTGACGAACCTCGACTGCTGCCGCATCGTATCCCTCATGCGAAGAAGCAGGTTGTTCATCGCCGCTTCGACGCCGATCAGGTCTGAATCGCCAAAAGAGAGCGGCCCCTCAGCTTCCGCCTGCTCGGGATGGATGTGCTCGAGCGCATCTTCGATCATCTGGTACTTATCTTCCGTGAAGGAGAGCCTGCTCAGCTCATCCGCCCTGATCGCAATTTCATTGATCGGGGCCAGGATCCTTCTGATCGCCCTGTCCTCGCGAAAATAGGAGAACATAACGCCCAGCAACTGTAGGATCAGAAGCATTATGGCGACAGATGCAATGACTATAAACGGGATCATGCAGGGAACCGACAAAAGAAGCTTACCGTCTGCAGAAGAGACTTTGTAGAGAAGATCGATTCCGGGCTCCACCGCGGTCTTAATGGGTTCAAAATCCCTGTGATTATTTGACAGAAGCACACCCGCCGTGTACTCCTTCTCCGCGCACCAGCCCATCACCCCAAGTACGGCGAGCAGCAGGTCTGAGCCCAAAAAGCGCGCTATTTTGCCCCGGAGCAGGTACCAGTGAAGTTTCCTGGTGATCGACGTCATCCGCCGCTGCTCATCACGCCTCTGATTTAATGACATAGCCGACTCCTCTGATTGTATGGATCATTTTAACGCCGAACACGTCGTCGATCTTGGACCGGAGATAGCGGATGTAGACGTCCACAACATTCGTCTCTCCGGCGTAATCATAGCCGCATACCTTGTTTAAAAGCGTGTCTCTCGACAGAACGATGTCCTGATTTTCGAGAAGCGTCTTGAGCATCAGAAATTCCCTGTTTGTGAGCGTGATCTCATGCCCCGCGCAGCGGACCTGATGACGACGCTCGTCGAGCACAAGGTCCTGCCAGGTAAGGACGCCTTCCTCTTTGTCCGCGCTTTTTTCGTTTTCCCGGGCAGCATGACCCGCGTGGAGCTTCAGCGCCACGCGGATCCTTGCCAAAAGTTCTTCTATTGCAAAGGGCTTTGTGATGTAGTCGACTGCGCCCGCATCCAGCCCTGATACTTTATCCATCACAGCATCCCTGGCAGTGAGAAGAATGACCGGCACTTCCTTCTCTTTAAGGAGCCTCCTGAGCACTTCCAGCCCGTTGAGACCGGGAAGCATGATATCCAGCAGGATCAGGTCGTAGTCATTCCTGAGCGCCATTTCCAGCGCCTCTCTCCCGTTGCCGGATTTTTCCACCTGATATCCCTCGTGCATCAGTTCAAGCTCGACGAACCTCGCCAGTTTTTCCTCATCTTCTACCAAAAGAATGCTCGCTTTCATTTGATCTCCCTATCACCCCTCATCGGAGCCGCTGTCTTTTCTGGTAAACTCGTTTCGCACATCCTCCGCGAAATCTCCTGCCTTGTGGAGGATCGTGTTGGCTTTCTCAGCCTCTTCCTCTCCCTCAAAAGAATACCGAATCCCGAAGAACAGTGCAATGATCATCACCGGCGCAAGGATCTCCCAGAAGAAGAAAAGAAGGAGTGCAAACACCACTGTGGGCATTGTGAAGAAGATGTTCTCTTCTTTGGACACGATAAACGTCGTCGACTTGATAAAACGGATCAGTCCCCTGAACAGGCTGCCAATGGTCTTGCCGAAACTGGGGGCTGAATTCTCCTGCTCTTCTACCTTCTCCCTGACCCTGATATACTCTGTCTGGTCCTCATATTCCGTTGAAAAAGTGCTCTGTGCCGGTTCCTTGACCTTGCCCTGGCGCTCAAGAAGCACCATCGCATCCAGAAGATCTCCGTTCGTCTGCTCCAGCGCTGCCTTAGCTTCCTCGTAAGTCACATTTGCTTTCTCTCTGAGACGTTCCACTTTTTCGATCATTTCCATTTTCATACCTCCAACTCGTGTACAGTTTTATTATAACTTTCTTTGAACGCTTTTACATCTCCGGTTTCTCTCCCGCTTGATGTAAGTAAAGGATAACGCAGCAAGATGAATGCATCCTGAGAGAAAGATTAAGAATACATTAAAATAGTTCTATGATATAATCGAACACGAAATGTTGTTTGACATATAGAAAGGCTTGTATCTTGAAAAAAATACTTGGAAAAATCAATCCTCGCGTTCTTCTGGCACACATGATCATCACATTGGGATATCCGGCCGCAAAGGCCTACGTCACCGGCGTCAACCGTCTCCAGGTCTTTACGGACGCGATGACGATCATCGGCATGGTGCTGCTGATCGGCGGAATCGTATATTCTCTTGTTCTGCACGGCGATTATGACATCTCCGGCTTTATCCTGCGCCGCGGTGCAAGGAAAGGTGATGAAGAACTTGATTACGCCAAGTATAAGGAAGAACAGCGTCAAAAAAGAGAGGAAGCTTTTAACTATCCTCTCTTTCTCGGAATCTTATATCTTGCAGCCTCAGCGGCCATCGCTTACGGCTTCCTTTAATAAGCTCAGTTTAAATCAGCTCCGTCCAGATCGAGTCTATTCAGATCGATTCTATTCAGACCACTCTATTCAGATCACTTCTGCTTTTCCTGCTCCAGCTTAGTGGCCTTTGCGCAGTACTCATCAAATTCCTTTGCTGTGCAGTGTACAAAGTGTCCCGGACGGACTTCACGCATCTCACGAGGCTCACCGGACTGATCCAGTACAGAAGGATCGTACACGACGTGCTTGCGGTTCTTCTCTACCAAAGGATCCGGCATAGGAACTGTGGAGAGAAGTGAAGTCGTATACGGATGCAGAGGATACTCAAACAGTGTCTCGGAATCCGCGATCTCAACGATCTCACCCAAATGAATGACCGCGATCCTGTCGGCGATGAAACGCACAACAGAAAGGTCGTGGGCGATGAAGAGATAAGTCAGGTTCTTCTCAGCTTTCAGCTTATTCATCAGGTTCAGGACCTGCGCGCGGATGGAGACATCCAGTGCGGAGATCGGCTCGTCAGCGACGATAAACTTCGGCTCCATGATCATGGCGCGGGCGATACCGACACGCTGGCGCTGTCCGCCTGAGAATTCGTGCGGATAACGGGATTTGTGCTCCGGAAGAAGTCCTACATCCTTGAGCGCCTTGTCAACCTTCTCAATGCGGTCCTTCTCATCCTTGTAGAGATGGAAGTTGAGCAGTCCCTCAGATATGCAGTACTCGATGGTCGCTCTTTCATTGAGTGATGCAGCGGGGTCCTGGAAGATCATCTGGATGCTGCGGACCACATTTCGGTCTTCCTCGCGTGAAATATTTCCGGAGATGCGCTTACCTTCAAACTGGATCTCTCCGGCGCTGCAGGGATTAATCCTCATGATCGCTCTTCCAAGCGTCGTCTTTCCGGATCCTGACTCTCCCACAAGCGCAAAAGTCTCACCCTTGTAGATATCAAAATTCGCATCTTTGACGGCGACAAATTTCTTTTTCGTCCCCGTGTCGAAGGAGATGTCCACATGTTTGATGGACACGATCACCTCTCTGTCAGTATTATTATTCGACATGGAACGCGCCTCCCTTATCAGTCATTTTCTTGATCTTTTCATGCAGATTCTGAATCGCTTCCGGTTTCTCAAGCTTGGGTGCTCTGGGATCGAGCAGCCATGTCTTGGCATAGTGCGTATCTGACACCTTGAACATCGGAGGCTCCTGCACGAAATCAATCTTGAGCGCATGCTCGTTTCTCGGAGCAAAAGCGTCACCCTTGATCTTGTTATACAGTGACGGCGGTGTTCCCGTAATATAGTACAGATCCTGTCCCTTCACGCCGAGCTGGGGCAAACTTGACAGCAGTGCCCATGTGTAGGGATGACGCGGGTCGAAGAAGATCTCTTCTACTGAGCCGTACTCAATGATCTGTCCGCCGTACATAACACCGACGCGGTCCGCCACATTCGCGACAACGCCGAGGTCATGTGTGATGTAGAGCGTCGTGAACTTCAGTTCATTCTGCAGATCACGGATCAGACTCAGGATCTGCGCCTGAATAGTAACATCCAGTGCAGTGGTGGGCTCGTCACAGATGAGGATTTCCGGGTGGCAGGACAGCGCGATCGCGATAACGATTCTCTGCCGCATACCGCCGGAGTACTGGAAAGGATACTCGTCAAAACGATTGGCCGCGTCCTTGATTCCAACGCGCTCCATCATCTCGATCGCCTGCTTCTTGGCCTCCGACTTGGAAATCTTCTGGTGCTTCTCAATGACCTCTGTGATCTGGGATCCGATTGTCCGGATCGGGTTGAGTGAAGTCATCGGATCCTGGAAGATCGTGGAGATCTTCGCGCCTCGGATTCCCTCCCAGTCCTTGTCTGTCTTAAGTTTCGTCAGGTCTTTTCCATGGAACATAACGGAACCGTTGGAAATAACACCGTTCGACTCAAGCATTCCTGTAAATGTCTTTGTAAACACAGATTTTCCGGATCCGCTCTCTCCTACGATCGCGAAAGTCTCACCCTCATACAGATCAAGCGATACGCCCCGGATTGCTGTAAGGTAGTTGTCTCGGACCCTGAATCTGACTTCAACGTCCTTCGCTGACAACACAATATTTCTGTTTTCTGCCATTGTTCTTCCTCCTACATGTGCGTACGCGGATCAGCAGCGTCGGCAAGCTTCTGTCCCACGATATAGAGGGAGATAGAGATAACTGCCAGAACACTGACGGGGATCCAGAAAAGATGCGGATAACCGTTCATGTACGAAGTATACATGGCAATGGACTGACCCAGGGAGGCGTTCGTCGTACCAAGGCC
>ODAI013026813.1_pt1 | contig 11172 bp, 9 predicted proteins | sample 1539321 | NCBI WGS metagenome assembly ODAI01 (sample SAMN02144231, study PRJEB22623) | gut metagenome | biome: sheep rumen | host: Ovis aries | place: New Zealand
ACATAAAGTTCAACGAGTTGGGATTCCCTGTGTTCGATATCTGCCATAAAGGAAACACGGTTGCTACTATAGAACTCAGCGTTCCGGGTGAGCACAACGTTCTTAATGCAATGGCTGCATTTGTGACAGCATCTTACCTGGGTGTAGATACTCCAACAATCGTATCGACTCTTAAGGAGTACAGCGGGGCAAACCGCAGATTCGACTTTGTAGGAACTACAGAAAACGGCGTAAAGGTAATTGATGACTATGCTCATCATCCGACCGAGATAAAGGCAACGCTTTCAGCGGCTAAAAACGTTAAGCATAATAAGCTTTGGCTTATTTTCCAGCCGCATACTTATACAAGAACAAAAGCGCTTTTCAGCGAGTTTGTTGACGCATTCACTGATGCAGATGTCGTGATCCTTACCGATATTTATGCAGCACGTGAGAAAGACGTTTATAACATTTCATCATATAAGCTCATGACAGAGATGAAGGCAAAGCATCCGGACAGACCGGTCTACTATGTAAAGGATTTTGAGGATATCGTAAAGTATATCGAGAAATTCGCCGGTAAGGATGACATTGTGATGACCATGGGCGCAGGAGATGTCTACAAGGTCGGAGACATGCTGCTGCACAGAGAAGACCAATAATTCATGCTGCACAGAAGGGAGATTTAGCGCAATGATACGTAATATGACAAGTGATGCATTTTCTGACCTCAAGCTTTTTTCCTGCAATTCCCATCCGGAACTTGCACAGGAAATAGCCGAGCACATGGGTATTGAACTTGGAAAAGCAACTGTTACACAATTCAGCGACGGGGAAACCAGTGTAAGTATCTGGGAATCGGTAAGAGGTAAGGACTGCTTCATTGTTCAGTCGACATGCGATCCTGTAAACGATAACCTCATGGAGCTTCTGATCATGACAGACGCTCTCAAGAGAGCCTCGTGCAACAGCGTAACCGCAGTCATGCCATATTACGGATATGCAAGGCAGGACCGTAAGGCAAAGGCCAGAGATCCGATCACAGCAAAGCTGGTTGCCAACATGATGACAGCAGCCGGAATCGACAGAGTCATCACCATGGATCTCCACGCATCGCAGGAGCAGGGCTTCTTTGACATCCCTGTAGACCACATGCTCGGACAGCCTATGCTGACTGACTATTTCAAGCTAAAGGACCTTGACGACCTGGTCATCGTATCTCCTGACCACGGTTCTGTAACAAGAGCCCGCAACATGGCTAAGCCTTTCAACTGCCCAATTGCTATTATCGACAAGAGACGTCCTGCTCCTAACAAGAGTGAGATCATGAACATCATTGGTGAAGTAAAGGGCAAAAACTGCATCATCCTCGACGACCTGATCGACACAGCCGGCACTATATGCAATGCTGCAAAGGCTCTCGATGATCTTGGTGCAAAGAGCGTTTACGCATGCGCAACTCACGCAGTCCTATCCGGACCTGCTATCGAGCGTATTGAGGCAAGCCCAATCAAAGAGATGGTACTGCTCAACACCATTCCAATTCCTGAGGAGAAGATGCTCAAGAAGTTCACCGTCCTTTCAGCAGGTCATATCTTTGCAGAGACAATCTCAAGGATCTACTCGAACAAGCCAATTTCGGTAATGTTCTCAGCTTAATAACAGAACTTAAATGGGACTTTTCAAAAAAAACAATGATGCGCCGGGGTTTGCCAAAGACACCTATGTTATAGCGGGTCTTGGTAATCCCGGCAAAGAATACGAAGAAACAAGGCACAATATGGGGTACAAAGCCATAGATGTGCTTTCTTCGAATGAGAATATTGAAGTGAGGCGGAGCAAATTCCACTCGCTCTTTGGGCGCGGCACGATCGCTGGCAAAAAGGCGATTCTCGTAAAGCCGGAGACTTACATGAACAGAAGCGGCATCGCAGTAAGGGAAGCCGCCATGTATTTTGACGTTGCACCGCAGAACCTCATAGTTATATATGATGACATAGATCTTCCTGCAGGCTCGATCCGCATCAGAAAGTCCGGCGGAGCAGGCACTCACAACGGTATGAAGAGCGTTGTGCAGGAGCTTGGCACAAAGGATTTCATCAGGATAAGGATAGGTGTTGGAGCTGCTGAGGCAGGCGAAGACCTTGTAGACAGGGTTATCGGAAAAGTGCCTCAGGCTGAGAAGGAGCTGCTGGGCAAGGCAGCGGCAGAAGCGGCAGAAGCGGTCAGAGATATAATTGCTATAGGTGTAGACAACGCCATGAACAGGCACAATCACGTAAGTACAAAAAAGACTGATGATAACTAACCACAGCGGAATCAGCGGCAGCAGAACAGCTTATATGCTGACCGCAGGCATAAAGGAGAAGCACAAGCTTCTGGCGGTGGTCTCGTCCGGACAGGCAGCAGCCCGTCTGGCCGGCGACCTCGTTTTTTATATGCCCGAACTCAATGTTATAGTGCTTCCTGAGGAAGAGGATGTTCACGTGCTTTACGAGGCTCGCGACAGAGGGGCGCTCAGCAAGAGAATACAGGCGCTCGCTGCCCTTACGGGCAGCACTCCGGATCCGGATCCGGAGACGGGTGCCGGAATGACTGCCGTGATAGCACCCGTGAGCGCCGCCATGAAGCTGACCGAGTGCCCGGAGAGATTCGCGCGCAACATCATCAGGATCAAGGTCGGAAGCAGGGTGGATCCTCACGATCTCAGAAAGCAGCTTTCTGAGGCAGGCTACCAGGCAGCTCCTGTAACAGAGTCGCCGGGAGAATACACTTCACGCGGAGGCATTCTTGATGTTTTTTCACCTGCGATGGAGACGGCTGTCAGGATCGAGTTCTTTGATGACGAGATCGACTCCATAAGAAGCTTCGATTCAGAGACTCAACGCTCGCTGGATGCTTTAAATGAAGTGGTCATAGTGCCTGCTGCTGAGTTTATTCCGAACAACGAAGAAAAAGAGAAGGCTCTTGCGGCAGTAATGAAGGAGTATGACCGCATGGTGCGTCGCTACAGAAAGGAGCATACGCGTCCGGATGTGGCCGACGGGCGTATAGATGCAGTCGAAACGCGCAGGGGCAGAATCAAGGATATATTTGAGTCCGGCTCGGGTTCACAGCTCTATGCAGACCTGCTTGAGTATTTTGACGTAGAGAAGTGCAGGCTGTGGGACTATGCGGATGGTGCAGCTGTTGCTGTATGCGACCCCGCCACAGTTATGAGTTCCTTGCCTGAATCATGCAAAAATGAAGACTTCTTTGATATCTATAAAGACGCTTACGGTCAGACCGCCAGGCGCAGTATAGATGTTTATACACCTTTCCCTGAGACTGTTCCGGGAGTTGACAGATTCGACCGGATAGACAACGTAAAGAGCAGGCAGATAGCTCCATTCAACGGACACATAGAGCTCTTCGCTTCTGAAGCTGCCAAAATGCTATCTGATGGATTCAGAGTCATAATCGCGGCAGGCTCAAAGGAGAGAAACGAGAGGGTACAGGAGTACCTCGAGATAGCTGAGGTCAGCGGCGATATATCGTACAGAGAAGGCAGCCTCTCGGGCGGCTTTATAATGGACGATGACAAAGTCTGCTACATATCCGAGCACGACATATTTACTGGTGCTGTCAAAGCTCCAAGGAGAAAGGCGAAACGCAAGAGCTCAAAGGACAGCATACGCTTCTCTGATCTTCATAAGGGCGATTATGTTGTACACGAGTCACACGGAATCGGACGATTCGAAGGAATCAGGCCGGTGACAGCTGACGGCACAACCAGAGACTACCTGCTGATCCGATACGCGGGTACAGACATGCTGTATATCCCTACGGAGCAGCTCGATGTGATCCAGAAATACATAGGAAACTCCGGCAACCCGCCTGCGCTGTCGAGGCTTTCCGGCACCAGCTGGAAACGCACCAGAGAGCGCGCCAGAAAGGCGGCTATGGAGATCGCGGAAGATCTCATAAAGCTCTACGCAAAGAGACAGGCTGAAGGCGGATACGCTTTCGGACCGGATACTGTATGGCAGACAGAGTTCGAAGAGGCGTTCCCGTACGCTGAGACAGATGACCAGCTCAGAGCGACTGAAGAGATAAAAGCAGACATGGAGAAGCCTCTGCCTATGGACAGGCTCCTGTGCGGAGACGTAGGTTACGGAAAAACCGAGGTCGCGGCAAGAGCCGTGTTCAAGTGCATCTCGGAGGGCAAACAGGCAGCCATCCTTGCTCCTACAACACTCCTGGTTGATCAGCATTACCACAGTCTGCGCGAAAGATTCGACAGATTCCCGTTCGAGATAGAAGAGCTGTCCAGGTTCAGATCCAAGACTGCGATCACAAAAACCGTGAAGGGCATCAAAAGCGGCAGAGTAGATCTGGTAATAGGCACGCACAGAATGCTTTCAGATGACGTGCAATTCAAAGACCTCGGCCTGCTTGTTGTGGATGAGGAGCAGAGGTTCGGGGTTCGTCACAAGGAAAAAATCAAGGAGTTCAAAAGCAATATAGATGTGCTGACCCTTTCAGCTACGCCAATCCCTCGCACGCTCAACATGTCTCTGACAGGTATCAAAGATATAAGCCTTATAGAAGAACCTCCAGGAGACAGGATACCGGTTCACACTTACGTGACTCCATACGATGAGGAGATCCTGCGCAATGCTGTCTCGAGAGAGCTTGCCAGAGGCGGGCAGGGGTTTGTGGTCAATAACAGGATCACCGGCATCAACCAGGTTGCAGAGGCAGTGAGCAGGCTGGTGCCACAGGCTGTCGTAGGCATAGGCCACGGCCGCATGCATGAGGAAGACCTGGAAAATACCATGCTGGACTTCATAGAAGGCCGCATAAATGTTCTCGTGGCAACCACAATAATAGAGAACGGAATAGATATACCGAATGCCAATACAATAATAATCCTTAACGCAGACCGGTTCGGGCTCGCCCAGCTTTATCAGCTAAGAGGCAGGGTAGGCCGTTCAAACAGACTTGCGTACGCTTACCTGATGTATCAGCCGGGCAAGGTGCTTACAGAGATCGCACGCAAGAGGCTTGCGGCAATCAGGGAGTTTACGGAATTCGGAGCAGGCTTCAAGCTGGCCATGCGCGACCTGGAACTCAGAGGTGCAGGCAACATTCTCGGAGAGGCGCAGAGCGGGCACATAGAGAGCATCGGATATGAGCTTTACTGCAAGGAAATCGACAGAGCAGTCAGACAGCTGAAGGGTGAGGATGTTGGCGAGGCAAGGTCAGATATATCGATAGATCTGCCCGTACACGCATCCATTCCGGCAAATTACATTCCGGACGAAACTCTCAGACTTGAGGCATACCGCCGCATAGCCGGCATCATCGACAGCGATGACGCAATGGATGTAATAGATGAATTCACCGACAGATACGGCGACGTACCGGACGAAGCACTCGAGCTAATCAACGTAGCAGAGATAAGAGCGCACGCAGAATACCTGGGAATCTCGGATATAAACCGTACGGACCGCTGGGTAAACATCAGGTTTGCAGCCGGTGTAAAGGTGCATCCGTTTGTATTCGTTATGGCTAAGTCCGAATACGGAGACAAAATAGCGCTGATAGACGGAAGGTCTACTATGCTCAGATATCATGTCGGCAAGGAGCTGAATCTTACAGCGCTTCTCGGACTTATGCGATTCCTGCGCGCAGCCAGAGAGGACTCAAAGCAATTAGAAAATCAACAGTAAGTAGCGATTGACGGCCAATAATTAAGAGTATTATTGAGATTCAATTTGTACCTGCCGGGCGACTCGAGCACGCCGGCACTTAGCGATTGGCAAGCCGCAGGCGCAGACAGAGCTTAGTACCGCTGCGTGCGAAAGTCAGTGAGAACGTGCCCGGTGGTACAAATTGAATCTCTGTTTATAATAGTTCCATTAATAGCACAGATAATGTAAAATGCACTAGATAATCGCAGCCTGGCTGCAGCACTCAATTTTGAAGAGGTAGATTATGCTTTTCAAGAATATAGGACTTATTGACGAGAACTTCGAATACCGCGAAAACATGTATGTTGGCACAAATTGCCATCGCATCGTTTACATAGACAGCAAACCGCCTGAAAACGAGGTCGCTTTCTTTGAGACATATGACGGGACTGGCAAGGTGCTCATGCCTGCGTTCTATAACGCGCATGGTCATTCGCCTATGAGCCTCATGAGGGGATATGGAGAGAACCTGCCTCTCGACAGATGGCTCAATGAGAGAATTTTCCCGTTCGAGGATAAACTGTACAGTGAGGCCGTTTACTGGTCGACTCTTGCAACAATGGCTGAGTCAATCCGCTTCGGTATTGTATCGACAAGCGACATGTACTACTTCATAGACGACATGGTCAAAGCTGTGGTGCATTCCGGCCTTAAAACAAATATATCTCGTGCTATAACCAACTTTGGTGCACCGGTTTCTGAGAGCATATCGCTTAAAGAGGCGGCTCAGGCAATCGAGATGTATTATGGCTTCGAGGATGGACGCATTCTTGTTGACGCGAGCGTTCACGCGGAGTACACTAATGACTTCGAGATGATGAAAGCCATTGCAGACATGGCGAAGCATTACGATGTCAGAATGCATGTGCACCTCTCTGAAACAAAGAGTGAGCATGTAAACTGCATCGAAAAGTACGGAAAGACTCCAGCAGAAGTCTTTCTTGAGGCGGGTGTGTTCGATGTGCCTTGTACTGCAGCTCACTGCGTATGGGTATCAGACAGTGACCTTGATATACTTAAGGATAAGGGCGTTACTGTGGCCAGCAATCCATGCAGCAACATGAAACTCGCCAGCGGCATGTGCCATGTTCCTCCTATGTATGAGAAGGGAATCAACGTTGCCATAGGTACTGACAGCGTAGCAAGCAACAACAGTCTTAACTTCTTTGAGGAGATGAAGCTCTTTGCTCTCACTGGCAAAGTCACATCCATGGATCCTGCAAGTATGACACCTCAGCAGGTCCTCAGAAGTGCAACCAGAGCCGGAGCTCTCTCGCAGGGGCGCAAGGACTGCGGACTTGTTAAGGAAGGCTACAAGGCTGACCTCATAGTAGTTGATGTTTCAGGGCCTAACTGGACTGCGTGCGATGACATAGCTAACGGACTCATCTATTCTGCTGACGGCAAGGACGTATGCCTCACAATGTGCGACGGCATGACTCTGTACAGGGATGGTGAGTACACGTTCATAGATCTTGAAAAGACTATCGCTGAGGCTGAGAATGCCAAGGCTGAGATACTGAAGAGACTGTAAATGACTGAAGACTCAAACAAAGAAAAGGAAATAATCAAGGAAGAAGGGCAGCAGACATCTACCCTTATGATGAAGGGAGCTACTATACTGGTTATCGCCGGCATAGTGAGCAAGATTTTCGGTGCCATTTTCAGGATACCACTTACCAACATGATAGGGGCAGAAGGGCAGGCTTACTACAGCGCGGCATATGCTCTTTATCAGCTCCTTTTCGTTATCGCTACGGCGGGCTTCCCGGTAGCGATCTCGAGAATGGTTTCATCGAGAGTCGCAGAGAATGACTTCATAAATGCTCACAAGTCATACAAGCTGGCGATGAAGATATCCTGGGCACTTGGGATCACATCGTTCATTGTAATGTACTTTGGCGCAGGAGTGATCGCCAATCTGTACAAGAACCCTGGTTCCGAAGCGTCAATGAGGGCAATATCTGTAGCACTGCTGTTCACACCGCTGGTAGCTTCTATGAGAGGTTATTATCAGGGAAGGCAGAACATGAAGCCGACCGGTGTGACGGAAGTCATAGAACAGATGATGAGAGTTGTAGTAGGACTCGCGCTCGCGTTCATGTTCTACAAAACAAGCCTGGTCAACGCAGCTGCGGGAGCTACATTCGGAGCTTCTGCAGGTATCATCGCGGCATTTATTGCCATGATGTTCATCTATGCCCGCGATAAGAACACCAGGACCAGACTCTTCGAAGAATCAGTTGTACGCGAGGAGACTGATAAAACAAGGCTTAAGGAGCTTCTTGCATTCCTGATCCCTATTACTATCGGTTCGGCTGTAATGCCTATAATGTTCAATATCGACGCAGGCATGATTCCAAGAAGGCTGCTCGAGTCCGGATGGGACCGCGTAATGACAGATAAGCTGTACGGCCTCATGGGCGGATTCTGCGATCCTATCATAAATCTGCCTAACATCTTTATAGACGCTATCTGCATCAGCCTCATGCCGGCTGTCACAACTGCTTATACGCTTAAGAACAAGTCAGACCTTGACGATCACATCAAGACCGGCCTTAAGACAATGATGATCATCACATATCCTTGCGCGATAGGACTTATAGTGCTGGCGAAGCCTATCCTCACCATGCTCTTCTACAAACAGTATGATGATGCGATCATGGCAATTCCTGCGTTCAGGATACTTTCCGTATCAATAATTACACTGGCTGTAATGCGCACATTCTCAACCAGCCTGCAGGGAATAGGGAAGATGATGCTTCCTGTATGGAACCTGCTGATTGGTGCGCTTGTTAAGGCTGTGGTATCCTACATACTGCTCGGTATTCCGGCTGTTAATATCAATGGCGCTGCTTTCGGCTCTGTGATCGCTTACGTGACTGCAGGCATTCTCAATTACAGAGCGCTTAAGAAATATACGGATGTTTCGCTCGACATGAAGAGTATCTTTATCAGACCTCTGGCGGCAGCTCTTATCATGGGAGTGTCGGCAATAGTCGTTTATAAGCTGATCTTCATGATCACATCGAGCAATTCACTCGCAACTCTCATATCCATAATGATTGCCGCATTTGTATATTTTGTTACCGCATTTCTGACAGGAGCTGTAACAAAAGAAGAGGTGGAACTCATACCAAAAGGCGATCTTTTATACAGGATGGCGGTTAAACTTAAGGTGGCAAAATAAGCTCGTAAAATTCTTAGAAATCCCTTAATTTCAACGAATTTTGAGGTTGACATCACAAAAAACCGCTCCTATAATACTAATAGTATTTGCTACAGTTTTAAGGAGGATTAGAAATGAATAAAGCAGATCTGGTTGCAAAGGTTGCAGATAAGACAGGTTTCAAGAAGAAAGATGCAGAGATGGCACTTGATGCAGTTCTCGAGACAATCGAAGATGCTCTCGTAGCAGGCGACAGCGTAAGACTGATTGGTTTCGGAACATTCGAAACAAGAAGCAGAAAGGCCAGAACAGGCAGAAATCCTCAGAAGCCAGATACAGTTATCTCGATCCCGGCTTCCAAGGCTCCTGTATTCAAGGCAGGCAAGTCCCTCAAGGATGCTGTCAACAAGTAATTTAAAAATCAAGGAGATGCGGATAGCTGAGGCTATCCGCTCTTTTTGTTTAAGTATGAATGAGATTTGAATTAATCAGATTAGAATGGATGTTTAGGAGTAAATAAGTAAAAAGATGAGACTTGATAAGTATCTTAAGAATTCCAGAATAATAAAAAGGCGCACCGTGGCCAAGGAAGCCTGTGAGCAGGGTAGAGTCGAAGTGAACGGTAAGGTCGCCAAGCCCGGGCTTGAGCTGAAGACAGGCGATGTGATCCAGGTCACCTTCGGATCTAATGTGCTCAGGGTGCGCGTACTTGCAATGCCTGAGGCAGTGCGAAAGGATGATGCTGATTCTCTTTACGAAGTCATCAATTAGTTTTGATCATTTTAAGCACTGATTTGTCGATTGCGACTATAAGAAGTGCCATTATTGGGATAGCTACAATTTCTTTAACGGCTCTGGAAGCCAGGAGCACTGTGAAGCCCTTTCCTATAATAAATGTAAGCCACCATGTGTTGAGCAGCAGATTAACAATGAGGCATACAAGGGCGGAAGCGATGAGTGCTCTTAAGATTGTTACTTCCTTCCTGTATAGTACCCCTCCGAATATGAGACCGGTGAGCACTGCAGATACAGTGAATCCAGGGAAAAATGTGCCGGTAGGGAGCAGCCAGGCCCCTAAAAGATCTGCGACTCCGTAACCTATGGCTGCAACATAAGGCCCATAGAGTATTGCCAGCACGGCTATAGGAAGAAATCCGAAACCGATTCTGAGGAACGACATATTGATCGAGACCAGTTTCGAAAGCACTACAGATAGTGCGATCATAAAGCCCGTAATTACGAGCATCTCCGTGGTAAATTTAGTTTTTTTCATAATAAAAACCTCCGGAACACAGTAATTGCAATGTAATAACGATAGCGCTCGACTGCAGCAATCACGTCCCAAGAGGTGTTCTCTTGCTTATTCTTGATCTGCAGTAGCGGATGCAATATCAAACCGCAACTATGAAAGTCTTCGTTCCCGGGCAACATCCCATCCCAGGACACTTAACGCTTGATATTTACTCTACGGCTTTGATTTTAACACAGTTTACAATTTGTTTTCAACAATATAAACATGCGTTTTATAGCGTATTATTGCGATATTAACATTGTCAACTGAGCTTCCTTCTGTGACATATTTAAAAGTGCCTCCTGCGGAGGCAGCACACTTTTTGGACATATGTTAAGGAGGGAGACATGCAGAAATATGATTATCAGAGAAAACGCCAGACAGCACTTCCGGAATATATCTCAGTTATTAGCACAAACAGGTGTGCAAAAATCAAGATAGACGACATTGAAGTGATAGAGCAGGAAGGCCGCAAAGTGCATGTGATCACCGCAGCTAAAGACTACTCATTCTACGGAGGTCTTAACACGATTGCCAGTTCCCTGGCTGAGAGAGCGTTTTACAGACCCATCAAAAGGCTCATCATAAACCTCGATCATGTAAGCGACATAAACAGCAGCTCAGTAAACTTTCAGTCAGGCCAGTCTGTTGCTCTCGGAAAGAATGCGCTGCTATGCACAAAGAGGGCATATAAAAGGTATCTTCTCAGGTATCCTCCATATACTATATGGGAACCGGTAAACGTATCGGGAGGTGCAGTGGCCGAGCCATATACAGATGAAGACCTCCCTGCAGTGCTTATTGAAGAGCCTTTGGAAGAAGAGCAGAAAACACTGAATTAAAGGTTACAATTTGTTTGGAAACGAAAGCAAGAATAATGTCAATTTACTGTTGACTAATTTAAATAACATGCTAATATATACGAGTGCTTGAAAACAGGGCAAACAAAGCCCTGCTTTTTTAAGGCAAACAGGCAGCGATGCGCTGCAGCAGCTCAT
>ODAI013872670.1_pt1 | contig 11172 bp, 6 predicted proteins | sample 1539321 | NCBI WGS metagenome assembly ODAI01 (sample SAMN02144231, study PRJEB22623) | gut metagenome | biome: sheep rumen | host: Ovis aries | place: New Zealand
GACTCTTGTCATTGGCATCCTTCCAGCGCATGGGTTGAATCTTCAAACCGTTGAAGTTCATCACCAACTTATTTCCTGTGGTTGCTTCTGGGGCACCGGTCATACCTCCTTTATATGCAGCATTATATCCGGCAACAGCAGCCACATTAGCATTATTGCAGCCGCCTACCACCTTATTATATATAATAATCTTCTTATCGAAATTCAACGTGTTAACACCATCGTAGGTGATACTACCCACATTACCACCGCCATAGAACGATCCGAAATAGGTGGTATAATCTACGTAGGAGCCATCAAATACCACACGGGGCTTGATATCCATCGCCACGGCTTCCATGTATTTGGAGAACTGGGTAGCATCCGTCAAATTCAAAGAACTGAAGGTGTTATCGGCATAGCTCCGCAATACGCCGCCATCACCGGCATTGATCATATTGGCACCATTATTACCCATAAATACATTGTCGGCATAGACATATGGACCAATCTTCAACTCGGAGAAAGCTTCTTTGTTGGGATCGTCATTATGGAGCGTGGCACTGTTTCCTCCGCAATAGATAGAACCGCCGATGATCGTTGGGGCTGCCGATGTTCCACTCACAAAAATGGAAACCGACTCGGTAACTGGACGGAACGCATTCAAAGCCTCCACAGAGTTACCGCCTGGAAGATAATAGAAGTCACCATAATAGGGATCATTCTTCTTCGAATCTCGGTCAGTATAGGCATACGAACCGTTTCCACCACCATAGACATCGCCTTTGATACTATGATAGATGCCAACGGTAGAACCACCCCAGACCTTACCTGAGATATCATTACCACCATAGACATTATTAACATCGCCGCCAAGGATTCTGACGTGGGCTGGAAGACCAGCCTCGAAGGTATAGCCTTCAATGGACGGGGCTACCACATCCACTCCATTACGCATAGGACGCACATCTGCCTTACGGCAACCGCCATAGACATTATTGACCATGATGTTGGAGGTGACAGGTATCTCTAACAGCAAACCTTCGAAATTAGTCATCCTTCCCTCGTTACCACCACTGTAGAGGTTTTCAATATGTCCATTGTTTAGATGCCAGGTAGGGCGGATAGCCATTTCTGCCTTGTTGTTACCGCCAAAGACACGCGAAAAGTGATAGAGGTCACGCTCAACAACATCACCGAGTACGGCAATACCCATCTGTGCTAAACGAGTCGTATTGCGCAACTTATTAGCTGAAGTCCCTTTTGCATCGAGAGGGATTGAGGTTGTCACCAGCCGGTCGTTATCAATACAGATATCTGTGGCTGCGGTTACGGTTGCGTTATTACCTCCACCATAGACGTAGGCTATCGTACCGCCCCGTAATTCCAAATAGGTCTTGGCGAGTTCAGGGGCTGACTTGCCTTCAAACTCGCTGCCGGTGGAATAATCATAGTCACCATTACCGCCTCCAAAAAGCTGTCCGATAAAGATGCCATGCTTCTGAATTTTATTTTCTCCGTCAATGGTCTGTTTCTCAGGGGTCGTTAGCACAAAGGCATTATATGTTTTATCGATGTTATTAACGGTAGCCTTGGTGAGCTCGGTGGGCAACGCTTCCGTAGAAGTGCCGACAGACCCTGATATATCATTACCGCCATAGACGGCATTGATGAGAATATCGTCACTTATATGTTCGCCGTCAATCTTCACGAAAGCCCTGCCTTCAACATTGGCCATTCGGGCTCCACCAAAGACTGTATTAATATCACCGGCATGAACGGTAACGGAGGAACTGCCCTTCACGTCGCCCGCATTACCTCCTCCATAGACGCTACCGCCTATGGTAATCTGTGCTTTCACTGGCATTACGGCCAGCAGCACCAAACTGATGATGGTCTCTTTTATTTTCAATGTCTTAACTTTCAACTATCAACTATCAACTCTTACCGTTGGATTGTCCAAATCGGGTTCTGATAACATATATAGATAGGTGGGGATGACCTTCATATTGAATGTCACACGCTGCCCACGAGTTTCATTTAACACTGGCAATTCATTGGTTGCTGTACAGTTTTCCCGGATGAGGTTCCCATGACGGTCGTACACATCGTAGGTGCTGACCAGGGTTAGCCTATTTCCTGCGATAGGCGCAAAACTGCAGGCATAACTGCTGATGACAGTAGCATTCAGCTCTTCGCCCAAAGCACTCTCAAAGAACTTGGTGGACGATGTACCGTCAGCCTTTGTGTACTCAACAGCTGCTGACACAGGGTTAGTATCAGTAGTATTGGGTGTCAATGTCACTTTGGCATTGACGATTTCCACTGTCGATTTCAGAGTCAGCGACTTCAACTTGATGGAGCGCAACTGACTGTACTCATTATCCAAAGTAAACTTAAAATTGACGGAGGCGAAAAGATGATCCATCAACAGATAGACGTAGTTATTGTCCACCTGTCCTGTATAACCGAAACTGCCTTGGTGCAGATTATCTGCTGCATTGCTGACGCCCGTCACGAAGCAGACATCATCGGCTACGACACCGTCAATATTCGTGAACACCATCTGGATGCTGCCGCCTGAAAGAGGATTGACACTGACCGTTATCGGACTCTGCATAGGCATATAGCCATAGATGTTATAGTTCGTTCCATTCGACACTTGGGTCTGTGAATGCCAGGCACCACTACTATAGCGGAAAGGATGTACGGTGGTATAGTTGTAGCCGTCAGTAGGTCCTGCCTCCGGTACGACAAACAGACCGATAGAGAGATCATGGGCAGGGGTATAGGAACTGAAACCTGCCGACATGGCACGCTGGGAAATACCCACATCATGGTAAGTGGCAGCATAAGGCAATATCGTCAGCGAACTACCTTTCCTCTGCTCATCGGTAGAATCCGAAGAGCTGCAGGCAGTCAACAGCCAACAGCTAACAGCCAACAGCCAATACCCATATTTACCAATTATATACTGCATGTTCTTTTGCCAAATTAGTCCAATCTTTAACATATAAGGTGTTCAACTGCAAGAAACCGCCACCCACATGATAAGCATAGACAATCCATGTATGGTTGCGCAGGAAGTCGCCCGCTGCTGCCATCTGGAAATCGGCCTCTTTTTCATCATCACCTATTTTATAATATATCTTACCCTCCAATCGTTTGTCGGATTCCCGCAGATAGAAGGGACCTATCTTTGTCAGTTCAGCATTGTTAATCAGGTTCTCATAGACTTGAGACTCCTGATTGGTATAGAGATAGATAGTAGGATCTGTCACCTGTACTGCCGTAACCGGTGTTGGCAGCATCTCGGCTGTTCCTGTGTTATATTCGCTGGACATACGGCCCTGTGACAGGAGGTACTCCTCTTTCGGAATCGTATTGGCTGCCAATGTTATACGCTGGACACTCATGGGATTAGCGCCATCAGTATTGGCAAAAGCAAAGCGCAACTTCGAAACGACACGCACCAACGAGACCGTAGCCATCTGACTGACAGTACCTATTCGTAAAACAGGAGCTTCACCTGTTACAGTCTGATTCTTCAACATGCCCGACATGGGCAGTCCACTGGCAGGAACGTTGGTGGTCAGTGTACTCAATCCGAAATAGCCTTCGCCCATCTTGGCATTGAGCAATTCTTCACGGGTACTGCCACGACTGAACGAACAGCCACTGTTATCGGAAGCCACATTAGCCAGTACAATGACATCCACAGCAGGCTTATGCTGGGCAAACTCGTCACTGACGGGAATCTGATAGCTGACACCATCGACAGTGGTGTTCAGCGAAGAGGTTTCTGTGGTTTCCAGATATCCCACGGCATTACCCGTGCCGCTCTCGAATACCCATATCTGGAGCTTATTGACAGCACTCTCGCCTGTCAATGGATTGACATTACCTTCAGTGCCACGAATCACCATAGGGTGTTCGGGCGAATATACATAAATAGACAACATGGTGTTCTGAGGCCCTCCTCCCGCCGTTCCGTCGGAAGAAGAACATGCAGCCAGCAGCCAACAGCTTAAAGCTAACACCCAATATCTATATATCTTCATCTTCATAACTTCACATTTGTCGGGGTGGACTGTTCCCATTGGGTAACAACCTTTACTCCGATTTCTAATTGATGCACCAGGAGATCGGGCATGCAGTTATAGGCATGAGCCAACGAGTTGACTTCCATAGTAGCCTGGGTTGTATAATCTTGTGTAAACACACGATTGGCATAATCTCCTGTCCCTGTGGCAGCGGCTGGATCCAACTGACCAACCAGATAGAACTTGGTGCCTGGATAAACGACGCCATCCTTGCCATAGAATGCCTGACCTGTATTATTCTGAAATTCCAGAATGACGGGCACTTTCTCGCCATCATACGATTGGAACACCAGCGTATTAATTGTAGCAGCAGTCCCGATTTCCTTGTCATAGATGAAACGGGCATCCACATCACTGGGGGTGGCATTGACGGGCTTGAAATGATAGCCGACAGTGTGCTGACCACCAATGATGATACCCTTCAGCGGCATCTTGGTGGCATTGACAGCCACAGCCGTATTCTTAGCATCATTCATGGAGGAAGGAAGGGGCTTTAGGGTTGTTTGCAGGCGAGCTACTCCATATTGCATGGATTTCGTGACAGCCACCGACAAGGTAGCATCGCCTACAGACTTTCCATCTTGGTAGTAGCTGCTGAGCAGTTCGGGCCACAAAGAACTTTCGTAGGTGCTCTTGGACACCTCCTTGATAGACGTGTCAATATCGCTATTGGTATAATACCACAGCTCTGCAGGATAGGTATAGCGGTTGATACCATTGATATTGTCGAGGGTCGTGGTGGTGGTGCGCACTTCAAACTGACTACCCGTCCAACGGAGGACAGCTGCACCGTCAGGGAGTCCGATGGAAGACGGATAGCCACTGTTCAGACAAGCCACTCCCCCGATAGTTCCGATATTTGCCTTAATAGCTTCAGCAAGGGCATTATCAGGGTATTTGTCATCCAGTTCCTCCTTCAAGGCCTCCACATACGCTTTGATATTAGCTGCCGAGCCGGGAATCTGCATAGGTTCATCTCCATGGGCATTGATAAAGTCTGTATAAAGGTCTTTCAGCCCTACATATTCAGTTGACTTCCACCCTGTGGTATTAGCAATAGCCGTCATATAATCAGCCAAAGCCTGCGCATCAGCAGTAGGATTGGTATCAGGACAGATAGAAGCCAGCGCAAAAGATATCTCTTTGGGCTTCATGCGCTCAGTAAGTATCACGTCAAGTTTACCATTCTGCGATGGCAGTGTCTCGCCGATGACAGGACTGGCATTACCATAAACCAGCATGTGGTCAGTACCTTTAGCCAGTGTGACATACCTTATATAAAAATAGCGATTGGCTTCCAATTCTTCCTTGACGGAACCGGAGAAGTTATGGAGCAAAGGTTCATCACTTCCAGTGACATCTGCGCCATAGGTACGGAATGGCAGTACCCAAAGATGCTGCAACCCCCTGAAATGACCATCTGCCTGCATGATGGCAGTGGGCTGGCGCATCTCTTTCTGCGGATTGACATTCAGTACCAGTTTGCACTCCACATATTCTGACGACTCAACTGCATCACGATTCTCTGAACACGATACTAACATCGCGCTCAGCAGCATAAACCATGATAGAATATGTGTCTGTTTCATCTTCATTCTTCTTTTATAGATCTACTTGATGGTGCCCACCGTCATTCCAGTCGAGTGTCACACTGACGCCCACTGTCGGGTCACTGGTTTGTATTTCACCGTCATTACCGATATATGCCCTGATAATTCTAAACTGACCGGCACGCAATACCTCTCTGACACTGAGGATAGACTCCGTGATGGTGCCATCGGTTTTGGTCAGGTAACAGCGGAACTGCCAGAACGTCTGCGCTGACTCCTCGTCCTCGAAAGGTTCTTCGGTCTCGATCACCGTACGCATGGCTGCTGCTTTCTCCTTGGTGGGGAAATTGACGGAGCAGAAGCACAGACTGGCTCCCTCGGTATCCAACTTCGTTGTTCGCACAATAGGCGACTTGTCGGCAAAGGTATAGGTGCTGTCGTTAATCAGGAAGTCGGTAGCAAACCCCGTAGAGTAAACCTTGATGTCTCGGTAATCATATCCACGAGGGTCTATTACCAATGCTGCGGCACAATTGGCCATATACAGTTTAACATTGAACGTCTGGTCAACACCTTCAAGCACGGTCATCGGCTGACGGGCAGTGAAGAGTCCTGTGTTATGGGAGTCTATCGTGTCTTTCTTAGCCGTCGCTAAAGCCAACTGTGATGTACGACAATAATCATCTGCCTGCAAGTCAATCACATGATTGTCCTGAATATTGGCAACGGCAAGATGCATATACTCACGCATCGGCAGATAGAGTGTGTAGCTCTTCTCGCTGGCATTCATCACATGCTGGTCGTGGCTCAGTCGTTCCTGATCATTATCTGTGTCATAGAACGAAAGATCAACATCATGTGCATAGTCAGTGAAAATATTCTGCAAATGAGAACGCAGCGCATTGGCGACATTCACATCGGTGGATGTCGTAAGCTGGGTGTTGATTTCGGTAGTGATGTTGGTTATAAGCCGCAACTCATAGTTCAACTCATAATTCTCTTCATCAGGAGTCGGAGGCTCTGGTGTTGGGGTAGGCGTAGGATCAGGAGGACAGTCGCTCAGATCGTCATCAATCGCTGAGCAACCGGCCAACAACAAACAGCCGAAAACTAAAAGCCATATCCTATATAAAAACTCCCTCATTTCTCATTTTTCATTTCTCATTTCTTCTTACTCACCGCCCACAATGACATTGTTAAACACCAAGCCAGTCTCCCAGTTGATATCTACAGACAATCCAAGAGTCAGGGCACTATAGCGCAGATCGGGTACGGTCAGATAGGCATGTTTCAGAGAATTCTCGCCAATCACGAAGTTAGCGGTTGTCATATAGTCTTGCATGAAGACACGAACCACCTGGTCGGACGTCCCTGTACTTGTGTAAGGTGGCAACGGGTGGTTGGTGGGCCATGTCGGCTTGGCCTGTCCGTCCTTATTGGGATCTAATTCGCCAATCAGGTAGAACGTACCACCCTCGCGAATGACATTATGTTCGCCGAAGAAATCCTTTCCTGAGTTATTAATCAGTTCAAGAGCCACATACACCTTGTCCTGCTTACCATCAGAAGGTGAAGCATTATAGTTGTCGAACACCAATGTATAGTTGGGTTGTGAGGTTCCTGTGGTAGGTATCGACGCAGCCCCATTGATAGCACAGTCATAGACATAAACCGACTTATTGCCCTGAGGCAGATAGTTCCAACCAACTTTCTTGCTCTGACCACCAATCACAAGACCAACCAACTGGAAAGAGGTATTGGTGACATAGATTTCATTATCAGGTTCATCGGTGTCACCAAGAGTGGGGTCCTTACTCACCTGGATAGCATGGTTGTTATCCTTCAATGTGGTAGTCCCATAGGCAATAGTGGTCTTTAGCAAAGAAGTACCATAGTTAATATTGTTCTGCATGGCCACACTCTGCGTAGCTGATGTCACATGACTGTTTTTCACCCAGTCATCTGCCCACATCGCATCCTTCTGCCAGTCACTGACACTGGCTGGATAGGTGTCGGTCTTGTGTTCTATGTTTGACACGCGAATAGGGCTGTTGCCCCAATATACCAATTCTGGAGGATAGCAATAATCCTCAACGGTAAAGGAAGTGTTGCCTACTGCCGAGGTGTTATAGTCCTGCACATACTCGAACTTCTTCTTGGCGGCATCATAGAGATAGTGGGTGGAACCGGCAGCCAAATGATATGTCCGCTGGGGGAAGCCTTTCAATTCTTCGTTACTGAAGCCGCTGATGGACGAAAAGTCGGCAGGGCGTGTCCCTGCTTCGGTAGGCCATGCCGTATCAACAGCAAAGTGAGCCGTTAAATTGGCCATCGTTCCATACGACACTCCAGTAACTGCCTTACCCGTTGAAGGTACTTCACCACTGAAATACTGTTGAATGCGTTCATGCACTTTCTCTGCGAAATACTTAGCTACCGCTTCGCCCTTACTAAACGGAGTAGCACAGCGCACCTCGTTGATAACCGACCAAAGGTCTTGTATGGTATGGATAATGGCATCACCGCATCCGGCACGCAACTCTCCGGCAGACTGCTTAATCACGGTCATCTCTCGGAAGGCATCTGCCAACTTTTTCTCCAGGGGGTAAAGTTCATGACCTGTTTCTACAGGACTGGTTCCTGTTGAGTTGCAGTAGTCAGCCCACGTAAAATCATCGTATTCGCTGGCATTGACAACATAGGTATATTTCGAGGCATCGGTGATAGACACATGGTTGGTGCCTGCCATATTGGTGTTGATGATACAGGTCAATATACCTCCCAGCAGTTCCTCCACCTTCTTGAAATCATCGACATGACCATTGATGCGGGAGCTCAGCTCGATATTGGTAGCACTGAGTGTCAAGCCGTCTGCCCCGCCGATGTCAAACTTCTCCAGATGTCCGAACTGGTCATAGGCAGTCAATGGATCGGTTGTTGCCACGGTTCCTTCTATGGCTCGCCCATAAAACAACAACGAGTTAGTGTTCAGCGGCAATGAGGTTTCTATCACACGGCGCGAGTTTTCTGCATCAATCGAACCGGCTGTCATGATGCGCGACAGGTCGTAATGTTTATCCATTACTTGGGCTGCTGTGATATGTTTTCCGTCTGCTGACTGTTTGGCTGAGAGCAATACAGCATTGTCGATACCACGGAATGCGTCGGTTGATGATGCCTGTGTGGCTGCACTGGTCTGACGCATATTATTACCTGTTGACACATTGAAGACGAACTTAGCAGTTACCTCGTTGGTCTCTGGGTTATAGTTAGGACTCGGTTCTACCGGAGGTACATCCATTGCGCTGTCGCCCGATGATGAGCAGGCTGTCATTCCTGCAACACTCAGCAGTGCTATTGCACTAACAAATACTAAATCCTTCAACTTTTTCATATCGTTATTGTTTTCACTTTTCATTTTTCACTTCATCAAAATACACTCTCAGATAACCAGAATTACGCTGGTCGGCCAAATGATGGTCGCGGATATACTTGTAGGTGCGACCGCCATTCAACTTCTTAATCTTCTGCTCGCGGCGGGCTAAGTTCTGCTCGCTACTGATGATGTCAAGCACTTGGTTCAACTCAGCAGACTTCGCATCTCCATGGACAATGGCCTCCTCAATCTGGTTGCGGAAGTCAGCCCAGTCCTCACCACCGAAGTTCACTTCAAATTGGTCGTCGCCAATAGGCAGTATTTCCTGCACATAGCGTTTCAGTGCCCAGGCACGTTGCTTGGCGATGCTTTCGTTCAACTTCTGCGGACCGTCAAATGATGCCAGACCCACTATCTGTATCTTGCAAATCCGTACATCGCCTTCGGCATGTAACTTCTGGGTTACGTCGATGATGCGATCAAGGGTCTTCTGGTTATCACGCCACTCTGGCTGTATCTTGACTTCCGACTTGGGGAAGTAAACAAACAGGGCGTGTGGATCGCGCCGCACAGGCTGACTGGGGTCGTAGGGTTTGTAGTCGGAAACAGATGCCAAGAAGGGATTCTCACGAACCAACACATCGAGAGGACGCTCTTTCACTGTTTTCTCAACAACAACCGGTTCTGATTCAACGGACACCTGAGGCTCCGGCTCGACGGTAACTGGAATCTCCACCTGCTCCTTTGCCAACTCACGTTTCGGGCGGCCAGGAATGTTAAACACGATGTTAAGAGCAGCCTGGGGAATGACAAACCAACGAGACACATTGCCAATCTTCTCGCCGCACTTCCCACACTCATAACGGTCGTATTTTGCATAGCCCACAGCAGCTCCTGCCAAGGCTTCAATATTCCAATGCCGCCCCAAAGGCCATGAGTATCCATAATAAACGCCTAACGCCCCCAAGTCTCCTTGACGGCGCTCATTGCGAAATCCTTTATAGAGTCCAAACGGGAATTTTACATTTGCTATATTGAAGTGGGCGTAGATAAGATTAACCCCAAAGAAATGATGAACATTCACTGAATCGGTCCAGTAGCGTAGGTCGGGGGAGATAAGCAGGTGTTTCCACTTCTTCTCCTGATGGTCGTCCGTAGGCCAAGGCCTATACCCTGCCGTCACACCTGCCGACCAGTGAGGCGACAACTTCACCCCTACCCTCAGGTTGGGGGTAAGCCATGCATCATACAGCAAGTTGTTGCTGATGGTCACCTTTTGGGCTTGGGCTGTCTGAGTCACAAGGGCAAAAAGAAATAATTTTATGGTTTTTAATAAGCGTCCCACTAACATAATTAACAAATTCAGTTTATTCTGATTAAAATCTTCGCGTGTCTTATAATATATATTCCACATTGCAAAGATATGTATTAAATCTTTAACATGCAAGTTTTTTTTATCTTTTTTTTGTTTTCGCTATCAAAATATGTGAAAAATTGCATTTTGGGGAGACATGCACTTATTCCATAAACAAAAAAAATAAAAAGCCCTACACCCTACACCCAAATTAGCGTTACGCCCTGTGTTCATCGTAGTCTGAAGAGGGTGTACACCTTTCAAAAGTGTACACCCACCCTACACCCTATTTGAAGACTCGGTTTGAATTTGCGCATAGGCGAATAATCGTTTGCGCCTACGCTCACAATGATTTGCGTATACGCAAACGGTCGCCGGAACGGCATCTGTTCCCTGTCAGAACGGCATCTACTCCCTGTCCGAACGGCATCTACTCCCTGTCCGAACGGCTTAGCGAAGTAGAATACCTGTAAAGATACGACCCGACTTCACACCTAAACGACGGGCGGAGAAATAATCGTCGCAACGCTGATAGGTGCAGATGTTGGACATAAAGATATGGCGGATGCCCAAATCTTCCATCTGCATACGATTGCACAGGGGAAGATCAATGTGCCATTTCTTGTATTTTCGGGCAATAGCATACATGTCGAAGCCTGCATCGGCAAACTGCTGATAGACTTCGTCGCCCACTTCGAAACTCTCCAACGAGATGCCTGGACCAATGACAGCCTTCAAGTCGGCAGGGATAGTGCCATAGGCTTTCGTCATGGCGGCTATAGCACTACAGAGGATTCGTTGTACCGTTCC
>ODAI014000566.1_pt1 | contig 11172 bp, 8 predicted proteins | sample 1539321 | NCBI WGS metagenome assembly ODAI01 (sample SAMN02144231, study PRJEB22623) | gut metagenome | biome: sheep rumen | host: Ovis aries | place: New Zealand
CTCATCAACTTAAAAACTTACCAACTCAAAAACTCATGATAAAACTTTCACCCCACTTCTCACTCTTTGAAATGACTGCTACAAGTCGTAAGGTGGAGAACACACCCTCGGTCGAGGCAGTTGTAAATCTGTGCCGACTCTGCAACGAAGTGCTAGAGCCAGCGCGAAAAATCTATGGTCGTCCGATTATCGTCACCTCCGGCTACCGTTGTCCGAAACTGAACAATCTCGTGGGCGGCGTTCCGACCTCGCGCCACCTCACAGGCCAAGCCGCCGACCTCCGCGTGGAGAGCAAGGAACTGGGAAAGAAACTCTTCGACGCTCTGAAAGACCTACCCGCCATCGACGAACTACTCTACGAGCACAAAGGAAAATCACGCTGGATACATGTGGCTTGGGCTGAAGACCCGCGCCACATGGTGAATGAGAATTATTTTGTATAAGCCTCCTATATTAGGGGCTGAACGATTTTTTCGGGACAGATGCCCCCAATCGGAACGTAAATGTTTCGTGACGCGAGGACCAATACAAATCATGCGTTATTCTTCAACCGATGGCGATAGCTGCGGATGGTTGAACTTGACACGCGCAACAAAGCCTGAATCTGCTGGTCGTCGAGTCCAATGTGCTGCAGAACCAAGTAGGTTGTGTGGCGCAGCGTCGGAGAGTTATACGGTTTGCACAGGCGGGCGAAGTCAAGCGGATTGGTGAACGCGAAATAGTCTACGAAGGCCTGCTCCTTTGTCGTGTCGAAGTCCGTCATGTTGCCGGCCAAGATTTCTTCGTAGACCTCTTTCCCACTGCCGAGTTTGGCAGCCGTAGCCTCTTTCATCAGAGAGACCTGCCGTCGCAGGGTGTCTATCTCCTGTGCATAATCCTCGCCTGTCGATTCCAAGAACTCTACCCTCTTTCGCGCCTCGTCCATCTGCTCGATTTCCTGATTGACGGCGCTACGATACTTCTTCATCCTCTTTATATTATGGAGAACCACCACCAGCAAGACGGCCACCAATGCCAAAGCTGCCAATGCCGTCTTCAGCCAGAATGCCTTGCGGTCGGTCAGTTTCCGCTCGGTCTGGGCCTTATCGTATTTCTGTTGAATCATGCCCATTCTCTGGTTGTCCACCTGTTTGCTGTAGGCGAAGAGCGCGCTGTCGGCCTTCTCTTTCAGGGCGTATGCTAGTCGGAAGTCGCCACGTTGGGATGCCAACGCCGAAAGGTGGCTGTAGGCCTGCTGGGTGGTGGAGGTTTGCCCGAATGTCAGCGCGTGCTCCCAATGCTTCCGTGCCTCTGCCGTGTCACCCAGCCCCAATGCTGCGCGCCCCATCATCACGTAGTGCGTTGCGATGGGCTTCAGCCTGACGGCCTTTTGCAGATATTGCTCGGCCTCCGCGTATTCCCCCCGCTCTATCAGGTCGTTCGCAAGGTTAGCATAATATAGAGATGTGTTTGCCGTGTCTTTTTCCATCAGTTCTATGCACAATCGTCGGTAGTAGGCCATGCTGTCCTTCATGTTGAGGGCATAGAAACTTGACGCTATGGCATCATACGAACGGCAGAGGCGGCTGCTGTCGCCCATAAGTCGGGAACTCTGCATGAACAGCCGCGCATACCGCAGCGCCAGGTCGAAATTGTGGGATTTGTGGTTGAGATAGGCCAGATTGTCGTAGACCCTGTTCTTCAGCAGCTCATTGCCGATGCCGCCCAGCAGGTTCTCAGCCTCTTTCAGGTAGAACGCAGCGCTGTCTCCCTCCCCTTTCCCGGCAAGCATCACCCCTTTGTAGAAACAGGACTGGGCTAGGTGCGGTTTGTCGCCCTTCAACTTGAAATAGCGGATGCCCCTATTGATGAGTGAGTCAGAACCGACAGGCTTGTCCAGCTTCACTTGCGCCTGCGTCACGAGCAGGGCATACAAGGCAGCCTCCTGTTCGTTCAGGTCGGCTGGGGATAGTGTTTCCAAAATGCGGAGCGAACTGTCGGCATGCTCCTCCATCATGTTTTCTGCCTGCTCCAGCAGCTGGCGGTTGCCGGAGTGAAATGTGCAGCCTGCAGCCAGCACGGTGCAGAGCATCAACGTAACGGTATTTCTCATTTCGCGTTCTTTTTCCTGCGAAGTTATTACAAATTTCTGATTCCAAAGAAAAGAAAACAGAAAAAGTGCTTATTTTTTTGAAGCAACAACCAAAACACCATCGAAAAGCGTTGCACTTGTCACTTTTTTATGGTAAGAAAAATGGATTGAAACGGCTGAGAATCAAATCGTTACAGCGTTAAAACGGGGTGCAACGCACCCTGAAAAAAGTTCGCAAAACATTTGGAGGGAATGGGGATAAATCCTAATTTTGTGGAAGACAACGGGGCCATCTTCTTCATGGGACCCTATCGAGGGGAATAAAGTCCCCCATGCAAGATTTGCATTGCCCGTTCGTTTAAGAAATAGAATATGGTATATAACCATTGCATATTCCAAATCTTTTACCTATATTTGCAACAAAGAATAATAAACAAAACAGGAGGAAACAACAATGAAAAAAACATTACTTATTATCATGGCATTGGCAGGACTGTTCCTGTCGGCATCTGTGTCTGAGGTAAAGGCCCAGACCAACTATTATTATAACGATTTAGGGACGAAGATACTCTTAACCCTAAATGAGGAAATGGTTTGTATCAGCATTCCTATAGAATGTAGTGAAACAATTGAAAGAATTCGTGCAAATGTCGATATTTTGTTTTCGAAGACAGACGAGTTTTTCGACATCTATTTCATTACTCGGGCAGATCTCGAGAAGTTAAACACATTGGATTTCTGGGAGGAAGACGCCAAGTCGGTTATAATAACTCCAAGTTTCTATATAGAGAATGATGTGTTGGCGAAAGCTTATGGAGCGGCCTTCTCAACTCCATATCTGGGCATAAAGCTCAAAAAGGAAGAGGACAAAGACTTGCTGAATTCTTATATAGAGAAGTATAATCTTCAAATTACTATGCATAGAAAATCTATGCCTTTGTGGTATTTTTTGTCCGTCACTCCAGAGAGTGAAGCAAGCCCATTGGAAATCGCGAATGAAATGTTTGAAAGTGGAGATTTTGCAGTATCTATTCCAGACTTTGCATACGCCGGTTACGGGGGCTATGCACCGAATACCGTCCGAAGCATTACCACCACCCAACAACCATCACCCACCTACGACCTGCAGGGCCGCAAATTGTCAAATAGTAAATGGTCAAATGGTCAAATTAGGAAGGGCATCTACGTGAAGGACGGACGCAAGTTCGTGGTGAAGTGAAATGAATAAGTAATTAGCCTATGAGAACGAAACTATTTTTCCTTTCCGCCCTGCTCCTCGCCATGCTGGGAGTCTTCGGATGTAGTGGCGAAGATGAAGACGGATTAATCAATAGTCAGCCAGCTGTCCTCCACTATCTGTTGATAAAAGATGCAAAGGGAATGGACTTGTTGAATCCGGGGAATCCAAGTGGTTTCAAGAATAATGAAATCACATTAGAATATAGAACTGCGAGTGTGCATCCGTTCATCATTTCTTCTGAAGCGATTGTTGACCAACGGTCTATGCAGCCCATCTATTTCGAATTGCGTTTCATAGCGGAATTCTCGTCATATGTCTTGGTACTGGGTGGTTTCGACACAAGCCTCCCCTTTAAAAAGGAATTCATCATACACTGGCCAGATGACACGAGCGACAGTTTCTGTGCAGAGAATATGTACAAGAATCAAGGCTATGACTATTCTTTTCGCGTCAATGGCGTGGAACAAGGTAATGTCGTTGAACTGAGAAAATGACTTGCAAATGAATAATAATATGCCTATGAAGACAAAACTCTTTTTCCTTTCCGCCTTGCTCCTCGCAATGCTGGGAGTTTGCGGATGTAGTGGCGACGACGAATGGGAGGAGTATGCCCAAAACCTTGATAAAGAGTTTGAGCAGATAGTGGTGGATGAAAACGACGATGCCGAAGACTGGATAGGGATTCACTTGAACATTGGCAGCGAATCTGCAATAATGTCAACACTAGATAATGAAACTACCCCAACAGTCTTTAAAGCTGGAGAGCCTATTACTTTTTCAATTATTGTTCGCTACCTACATGGGATGAAGAACCCGTTCTGGTTCACGGATGAATTCAAGACCGACAGAGAATTTTTCTGCATCTACTCGGAGAAGGGAAAACTAGTGAAAAGACCTGACAGGAACAAGTTTAATGCCTTCATAGAGCAATCGAATCCCCCTTCATACAATATTTATTATAATTGGGTCGATGACGATTGGAACTCACTACTGCCCAAAGGCGACTATTACACCAAATTCAGCGTGAAATACAACGCGCGCCCAAAGGAAGAAAAGGAACATTGGCGGTTGAAGAACTTCGAGGTTCATTTCAAAATCAGATAAACCAGAATAACGGACGGAAGTTCGTGGTGAAGTAAAAGAAGAATAAGCATTGCCCGTTCGTTTAAGGAATAGAATATGGTATATAACCATTGCATATTCCAAATCTTTTACCTATATTTGCAACAAAGAATAATAAACAAAACAGGAGGAAACAAAAGTGAAGAAGGCAGTATTGATTATTCTTTCGGTGTTCCTGCCGCTGTTGGTAAACGCTCAGAACATCAAGACCATCCACTTGGAGGAGGGCGACTCGCTGGGCGCATTTCTGGGCGAGGACAAGTATGAAATCGACTCGCTCGTCATCACGGGCAAATTGGACAAATGGGAGTTGCGTGATGTGCGCGACATCATCATGAACGGACGGCTGCGCGGACTGAACCTGGAGGAAGCCGACTGCGAGGAGATTGGAGCACACGTTATGATTGGCATCGAGAATCTCTGGTGGATAACATGGCCCAAGAACATTAGGTCGATTGAGTTTTATTCGTTTTACGGTGCCGGACTGAAGGCGTTGCAACTGCCTCCGTCGCAGATTGTGACAGGGCAGCATAGTCAGGCTGCGTTCGGTTTTAATCCTTTGAAAGATATCGTGATTCCCGAAGGCTATGAGACGATTGGCAACGACTGGTTTGCTGTGTGTGACGAACTGGTGAAGGTCGTTCTGCCATCCTCGCTGCGCACGATTGGAGTGGCAACATTTGCTGGTTGCACTAAGTTGGCTGACGTCAATTTTCCCGAGGGATTGGAGAGAATCGGCTTTGACGCCTTCTACCTCACTAACCTGAAAGAGGTGGACTTGAGCAAATGCCACAATCTGAAGACAATAGAGTATTATGCCTTTGGATCGTCCAGTTCTTTGCAAAGCGTGAAACTGCCCGAGGGGTTGACAATGATTGATTACGGAGCATTTAGCGACTGCCCTCTACGTGAAATCACTATTCCCTCTACAGTAGATTCTATTGATAACCACGCATTCAGTGGATGCAGCAATCTGAAGACCTACCGCTGCATGGGGCAGACACCGCCACGAATGGAAGACTTGGATGTCCACGACAGAAATCTCGGGACGATATACTCGCCCGATGCCGTGCTCTATGTACCCAAAGGCTGCAGGAAGGTGTATGGTACCGCTCCCTATTGGCGACAGTTCATGGTTATACTTGAGATGGACGATGTGGTGGGCGTGGAACCCGTTACCATTGCGGACAAGCAACACGACAAGGGTCATACATACGACCTGCAAGGCCACCGCATGGCAGAAAATCAGCCGTTACGCCCCGGCATCTACGTGAAAGACGGCCACAAGTTTGTGGTGAAATAGAGGCCGCATCCGCGCTGTGTCGCATACCTAAAGGCACGCCCGTTTCCCTCTCGAATTCTATACCAGCCGTCAAGTCGGCTGGCTATCCCTATCCAATGCCTACGGCATTATTCACATGAAGAAAAAACTGTGAAATCCGCGTCATCCGCGCCGAAAATCTACTGACTAACTTCCCTTAACTCCCTTAACAAAAGGCTTTTTTCTTGGCTTCAATCTGCTGCTTTGGGCGATTTTTCCCCTGCTTGGTATTAAAAATAGTGAATTCCTTTGGAGATTCCGTTGGAATGCGCTATCTTTGCATTCGCTAACAAACAAGAACCAACAGACACAGGCGGAAATAGCTCAGTTGGTAGAGCACAACCTTGCCAAGGTTGGGGTCGCGGGTCCGAGTCCCGTTTTCCGCTCTTACGTCATAAGGGGCCGCAATGGTGGAATTGGTAGACACGAGGGACTTAAAATCCCTTGGCCAGTAATGGCTGTGCGGGTTCGAGTCCCGCTCGCGGCACATTTCTAAAAAACATTATCTTATGCGCAAAAATCTTATCCTTGCATTATCTGCATCAGCATTCATCCTTACATCTTGTTCGAAAATGGGTGCCTTGTCGGCTGACAACTTTGAGGTGACTCCGAATCCGCTGGAGACTCAGGCAGGTCAGGTGCCGGCTACCATCAACGGGAAATTCCCCGAGAAGTATATGAAACGCAATGCCGTTGTGACGGTCATCCCCGAGCTGCGTTACGGCAACGGGAAAGTGGCTCGTGGCGAAGGCGCCACCTTCCAGGGTGAGAAGGTGATGGGCAATGACCAGACGGTGTCTTATCGCTTGGGCGGCCGCTACACCATGAAGACTGCTTTCGACTATGTGCCCCGCATGCAGCAGAGCGACATGTATCTCACTTTCGACGCCCGCAAAGGCAAGAAGAAGGTGCAGATTCCCGACGTGAAAGTGGCTACGGGCGTGATTGCCACCTCTGAGCTCTACAAGCAGACGCTCATGAACGATGGCGCTTGCATCGCCCCCGACTCTTTCCAGCGCATTCAGAACCAGAAGCAGGAGGCTAACGTGAAGTTCCTCGTGAATCAGGCCATCCTGCGCCAGAGCGAGCTGAAGAACAATTCGGTTCAGGAGTTTGTACGCCTGTTGCAGCGCATCAACGCCGACCGCGGCGAGACGCTCGATATCAAGAACGTGGAGGTGGAGGCTTTTGCTTCGCCTGAGGGTGGATTCTCTTACAACGACCGCTTGGCCAGCAAGCGTCAGGATGTGTCGGAAGACTATGTGAAGCAGCAGTTGAAGAAGACTCAGGTGGACGCAGCCATCGACGCCCACTACACGGCTCAGGACTGGGACGGCTTCCAGCAGCTGGTGCAGGCTTCCAACATTCAGGACAAGGATGTCATCTTGCGCGTGCTCTCGATGTATAAGGACCCCGAGGAGCGTGAGCAGCAGATTCGCAACATGAGCGCTGGTTTCCAGGAGTTGGCTTCAGGCATTCTGCCCGAGCTGCGCCGTTCGCGCATGACCATCAACTACAACATCGTTGGCCGTAGCGACGAGGAAATCAAACAGCAGTATGCCAGCGACCCCACTCAGCTCAGCGTGGAGGAGATGCTTTATGCCGCCACCTTGGAAGACAATCCCGCCAAGAAGGAGGAGATCTATAAGACTGCCGCCAAGTTCTTCGACCGCGACTATCGCGCTTATAACAACCTTGCCGCTTTGGAGTTCAACAATGGTAACGACTTGGCTGCCAAGACTTATCTGGAGCAGGCTTTCCGTGTCAACTCAAAGGCTCCTGAGGCATTTGCCAACCTCGGCTTGATTGCCTTGAAGAACGGCGACCTGAAAGAGGCTGAGGTGAATCTCGCCAATGCCATCGGTGCCAACGGATTCGGCCAGACGCTTGGAATCCTCAATATCGCCAAAGGTAACTATGCACAGGCAGAGGCCAACTTCGAGGGTACCGTCAGCAACAGCGCCGCTCTGGCACAGCTCTTGAACAAGAACTACGAGGGTGCCCTGAAGACGCTGGACAGCGTGAAGCGCCCCGATGCCATCACCAGCTATCTGCATGCCATCGTTGCCGCCCGTCGTGGCAACAAGTTCGCAGCCGAGTCCTACCTGAAAGAGGCTTTGGAGAAAGACCCCTCGCTGAAAGCTTATTCCGACAACGACCTCGAGTTTTCTATCCTGCGCAAATAATCGGTAGCAGGAATACATAGAACACATCTGAGCCGACCGATAACAAAAGGAAAAAATGATGAAACTCCGCATGCGCCCTGTGTATAGCGCCCTGTTCCTCGTCAGCCTTCTGTTGTCGGGCGGCTTACTTTTTTCATGCTCCACCGACGGGCGCCATTTCCGCATCGAAGGCAAGTTCTTGAACATCAATTTGGGCGAGTTTTATGTTTATAGCCCCGATGGAGGAGTCGATGGAGTCGATACCATCAAACTCAATGGCGGACGCTTCGCCTACGAGGTGCCCTGCCGCACTCCCGCCACACTCGTGATGGTTTACCCCAACTTCTCCGAACAGCCCATCTTTGCCCAGCCGGGGAAAACAGTCAGCGTGAGGGGCGATGCTTCTCACCTGAAGGAGGTGCAGGTGAAGGGTACGAAGGACAACGAGTGGATGACGGCCTTTCGTGAGCAGATAGCCAATGCTTCGCCTCCCGAGATTGCCAAGTATGCCGAGCAGTTTGTCAAGGACCATCCTGATTCGCCCGCCAGCGTCTATGTGGTGAGCAAATATTTCGTGCAAGCCGTTCAGCCCGACTATAAGAAAGCCAATGAGCTGCTGAACATCGTTAAAGAGGCGCAACCCAAGAACCTCTATGCCGTTCGCCTACAGCAGACGGTGCAAGCCCTGCAGTCGGCTTCGGGGCAGGGCAGTCTTCCTCAGTTCTCCGTCCTCGACATGAACGGTCGGACAATCTCCTCCAGCACCTTCCAGCAAGCCGATGTTGCCGTCATTCTGCAATGGGCTTCGTGGAACTACGAGAGTGTCAACATGCTGCGCGACATCAAGAAGCTAAGCCGCACGTCCGCGGGCAGGCTCAAAGTGCTGTCGGTCAGCCTAGATGCTGGCGTTCCCGAATGCCGCAAGACGCTGGAGAGCGATTCTTTGCTGTGGCCCAACGTCTGCGATGGCCAGATGTTCGACGGCCATCTCACACGCGCCCTTGCCCTCTCTGCCGTTCCCGACAACATCGTACTTCAGCGCGGCCGCATTGTTGCCCGCTCGCTCTCGGCCAGCAACCTGAGAAACGAAGTGGAAAGGTTGCTCAAGTAAAGGGAATCGTTATGCCGTTGCCTTTTTTCTTCAAAGGCAACCGTCAATGATTCCAATTTCTTGTTTTTCTGGCTCCCAAATATCTTATTTGTCGATTTTAACGCGGTAAACAAACAATTCGTTAGGAAACAAACTGTTCGAATTGCATTTATTCTCTAAAATCACTCGGCTATTACAAGCTTTTTTCGTACCTTTGCATCCGCAAAACGAAACCAAAAGGATATGGCAAATTTAAGATTCCAAGTCGTTGAAGACGCCTTTATGAAGAAGCCTATGGAGGTGGAGCAGCCTGCCGAGCGTCCCTCCGAGTATTTCGCCAAGTATGTCTTCACGCGTGCAAAGATGTATAAGTACCTGCAGCGCGACGTCTATGAGAAGCTCATCGACGTGATTGACAATGGTGCTCCGCTCGACCGTTCGATTGCCGATGCTGTGGCTAAAGGAATGAAGCAATGGGCCGACGAGCAAGGCGTGACACACTATACACACTGGTTCCAACCCTTGACGGAAGGAACGGCTGAGAAGCACGATGCCTTCATCGAGCACGATGGAAAGGGAGGCATGATCGAGGAGTTCAGCGGAAAACTGTTGGTGCAGCAGGAGCCTGACGCGAGTAGTTTCCCCAGCGGTGGCATTCGTGCCACATTCGAGGCGCGTGGCTACAGCGCTTGGGACCCCACCAGCCCTGTGTTCATCATCGACGACACGCTTTGTATCCCCACCATCTTCATCTCATATACGGGCGAAGCGCTCGACTACAAGGCTCCGCTGAAGCGTGCCTTGCGCGCTGTGGGCGATGCTGCGGTGGCTGTGGCACGCTATTTCGACCCGAACGTGAAGAAGGTGATCACGAACTTGGGATGGGAGCAGGAGTACTTCCTTGTTGACGAAGGCCTCTACTCGGCTCGCCCCGACCTGATGCTCACGGGACGCACGCTGATGGGCCACGACTCGGCCAAAAACCAGCAGATGGACGACCACTACTTTGGCACCATCCCCGACCGCGTGCAAGCCTTTATGAAAGACTTGGAGGTGCAGGCGTTGGAACTGGGAATCCCCTGCAAGACAAGGCACAACGAGGTGGCGCCCAACCAGTTTGAATTTGCCCCAATATACGAAGAGACGAATCTGGCTGTCGACCACAATATGCTGTTGATGCAGTTGATGAAGAAGGTGGCACGCAAGCATGGTTTCCGCGCATTGCTCCACGAGAAACCTTTCGCAGGTATCAACGGAAGTGGTAAACACAACAACTGGAGCCTCTCCACCGACACGGGCGTGCTGCTGCATGCACCGGGTAAGACGCCTGAGCAGAACCTTCGTTTCGTGACGTTTATCGTGGAGACGCTGATGGGTGTTTATCGCCATAACGGACTGCTCAAAGCCTCGATCATGAGTGCCACTAACGCCCACCGACTGGGCGCCAACGAGGCTCCTCCAGCTATCATCTCGAGTTTCTTGGGCAAGCAGGTGAGCGAACTGCTCGACCACATCGAGAAGGCTGACAAAGAAGACCTCTTCGTTGTGGCTGGAAAGCAGCGCATGGAAATCGACATTCCCGAGATTCCTGAACTGCTTATCGATAATACCGACCGAAACCGCACCAGTCCATTTGCCTTCACCGGAAACCGTTTCGAGTTCCGTGCTGTGGGTAGCGAGGCCAACTGCGCCAGTGCGATGATTGCCTTGAATGCGGCTGTCGCAGAGGCTTTGGTCGACTTCAAGAAGCGTGTGGACAAGCGCATAGCAGACATCTCGGAGCATTTTGCCGGTACCGGTCATTCGGCTGTCTTCCATGCTATCATCGAAGTGCTGCGCGAGGACATCCGCACCTGCAAGCCTATTCATTTCGATGGGAACGGTTACAGTGATGAATGGGTGGAGGAGGCCACACGGCGTGGGCTCGATGTTGAGAAGTCGTGTCCTGTCATCTTCGACCGCTATCTCGACGACGATACTATCCGTATGTTCGAGAGCCTGGGTGTGATGAATCGTAAGGAGTTGGCTGCTCGTAATGAAGTGAAATGGGAAACCTACACGAAGAAGATTCAGATTGAGGCTCGTGTGATGGGCGACCTTTCCATGAACCATATCATCCCTGTTGCCACTCATTACCAAAGCCAATTGGCGAAGAATGTGCAG
>ODAI010183983.1_pt1 | contig 11171 bp, 9 predicted proteins | sample 1539321 | NCBI WGS metagenome assembly ODAI01 (sample SAMN02144231, study PRJEB22623) | gut metagenome | biome: sheep rumen | host: Ovis aries | place: New Zealand
GAATACCCTCTCGAGTCCGGCCAAGCTGGCCCAGTGTCCGTTCCCGGTCGACGAAGCTGTGCTTCGCCGCATAGCAGGACTGTGATTTCCATTACATCTCCGGATGATTCATGCGGAGGCTGTCCGGAAAGTCTCTGATGGGTCAGTCGGCAGATTGTCCGGAAAGTCTCTGATGGGTCAGTCGGCAGATTGTCAGGAAAGTCTCTGATGGGTCAATCGGCAGATTGTCCGGAAAGCCCGCGAAATTGCGGTTGAAAGCCATAAGTACATAAAAAAAGTGCAGGTGCAGCGGGATTTCTACCGCCGCCATCTGCACTTTTTGTTTCCATGAATTCTTTTTCCGTATGTGCTCCAGTCCCGCGTCTTCCGGGTTGATGGGCGTTGATGGGTATGGGGCAAAATATTCCGTTCCGGCGCCAGGCGCATGAGTCTGCCCCCGCACGCCAGATCATCAGCGTTTACAGTCCTTGCATCTGACCACCGGAGCAAGTCCGTTCCGGCACATAAGGTCATCAGAAACCACCGGAATTGTCCATCTCGTGATCCGGAAGCAGATTCTCTCCGGGAACGCCATAATCCCGGGCTGTACCGTTCATCTCCAGCAGTCCGCCCTGTGCGTCCTGAACATCTGACGCGTCCACATCAATGACACCCTGATCGGATCCTGTGTCCGCGCCTGTTCCGGCACTGTCTTCAACCGTTCCAAAGTAGAGTCCGCCGGGTCCCTCCAATGCAGGAAATCCCGTTTCACCTGTCTCAGCCGTCGTGTCCGTACCCGGCGCCTCCGGATTTTCTGCCGAGGAAGCATAAGCCGCTCCATCCGCATTGGCTGTATTGTCCGCGTTGGCAGCATTGGCGGCATTAGCCGAATTCACTGCTTCCGCAGCTGCAAAGGCGGCTAGAGCTGCATCGCGCGCGCTGCTGAGGGTGATCGCGATGACCATGGCAAGAATTCCTTCCGCCACAAAGCCCAGAATATACCAGAGTATCTGACCGGAAGAAAGGCCGTATCCGATCATACCTGCACAGATTCCGTGCAGCAGAACCGGCAGCAGGTAACTCATGCTGAGCATGAATCCCGCTCTGCCCGAATGACTCTTCTGGTCTGACCCCTTTGCTATGCCGTACAGGGCTCCCATAAATCCGGAGAGACCGAAATGGGCAGGGATAAACAAAAGAGCATAAACAAAAGAAATGATCGAGCCCGCAGAGAGAAAATCAGGCATGCCCGCCCTCAGAGAAGCCATATCCGCCGGGATCATCCAATAGGAGACCTGCCATGCGAGAAACATCACTGCGGAAAAGCCTGCGCCCACTGCTGCGGAGGCTGCCATCCCGTCCGCGACTGTCTCCATTGTCATCTGTGTCCATGTTGATTTCCTGAGCACAAAGTGCTTCCACGCTTCTTCAATGACTGCAGCCACCAGTACATAGCGCAGAACAGCAGAAATCAGGTAGAGGCTTTCTTCCCTGCTGCCGGAGAGAAAGACCTTCATCAGGACAGTCACCGCAAGCATTCCGCCCGCCTCCATCAGAAAAGCGGGTACGGCAGCCGCGACTCCGAGGAAAAACAGTTTCAGAAATGTGCCTGCGGATCCTCTTCCGAAAGAGCCGGACCGCAGAATCAAAAACAGTATCGGGAGAAGAGGCAGATATGCTGCGATCAGCAAAACACTAATGTTCATTTTCCCAAGCATGCCGCCATTCAGCGGTTTTCCTCCTTCCTGCAGGTTTCCCGCAACAAGTCAGTTTCCGAAATCCGGGGTCAGTCCGTCAGTTTCCGGGGGTCTGTCCGTCAGTTTCCGGGGTCAGTCCGTCAGTTTCCAGGGGTCTGTCCGTCAGTTTCCGGGGTCCTGTCAGAATCATCCGGGTTTTGGTCTGTCCACGTCTGAAGCGCAAGCTGTTCAGCGGCAAATTTCCCGGACTTGAATCCCGCAGGTCTCTCTATTGCCTCCTCCTTGAGAATCACAGGCTTTACAATCATTTTCACCGGGTAGAGAGCGGGTTCATTGTTTTTGTCCGACCAGCAGACCAGATGATAGTCCCTTCCGTCCCAGGCCAGGTCAAAGGGAGTGCAGATGAAGTTCTCTCCCTCTCCCACAAGGCGCCTGCGCCCGACTGTCCCGGGTTCGCCAAGCTGAAAGCTGATCTTCCTTCCCTGGTTGATCGCGTCATTGATGATATCAACCATGCTGCACACCAGAGAGTCTCCGTACTGTGGAGGCACAACGCAGACCAGATGGCGCTTAACTTCCTCGGCCTGATACTTGCTGCAGAATCCCCTCAGTTTTTCCTGGATCACTGCTTTCTGTTTTTTCCCGATAAAGCGAGAAGAAGCAACAGCGTCGCTCATCATGCGGAGTTCATCGAGCGTGAACTCACGATTCCTGAAATAATAATAGTTTCCGGAGCTCACTACTGTCTCAATATCATATCCCTCGCCGGCGAGAGTATCGATATCATTGCGAACCGTCTGCCTGCTGTAAATCGACTCCTCATCCTTGAGCGTGTTCATGATCTCATTTTTGGTCGTATAGTGCTTATCATCAGTATTGATGTACAAATAGCGGTAAAGCCTCAGCAATCTGCTTTTGTTGCTGACCATACATACACCTCCCCGGCAGCAGTCTTCGGTCACGCGTTTCCGAATCAATTATAGCATGACTGAACAAAAAACATAGGTCATTATACCGAAGAATCCTTTCCTGAGAGTCCTTTTCCGGGAATCCTTTTCCGGGAATCCTTTTCCGGGAGTCCTTTCCCGGGAATCCTTTCCCTGTCGGAGCAATAGTATTATGAAACACACCCTCGTCAGGGTGTGTTTAAAGTAACGGGCTATCATGCTTTAGTCCGGATTCATCACATTAATTCTACTTTCCTAACACATTATGTTCACATTTGGCATCTATCCTATACACAGATCACAGCAAGGAGCATTTACTCCCTCCTTCCAACGGCTGCTTGTGGTGATCCTACATATTCCCTGCACATGCAGGTTTTTATTTTCATACTCCCCTTTAAACCCCTTCGAGACGGCTTTTGGCAGGTGCCGTCGCGAAGGGTATTTTTTTCAGACTGTACAAAGAAGGGTGTGCTTTTCAGACTATAAAAGAAGGAGTTTTTTCAGGCCATGGAAAAAGGCTGTTTCCGAATGAAAAGTGTTTTCAAATAATGAAGGATTTTCAAATAATGAAGGAAAGGTGTTTTTCAGGCCATGGATCGTCAGACCATGGAAAGGGAGATCCTCTTCTTTTTCAGATCCACTGCAAGGACTGTCACTTCCACGATGTCGCCGACGCTGACGACCTCCAGGGGATGCTTGATGAAGCGGCCTGACATTTTGGAAATATGGACAAGGCCGTCCTGGTGCACGCCGATATCCACGAAGGCACCGAAGTCCACGATGTTCCGGACTGTTCCCTTCAGTTTCATACCCGGCTGGAGATCTTCCATTGAGAGCACATCGCTGCGCAGGACAGGGGCGGGCATATCCTGCCTGGGGTCGCGCCCGGGGTTTTCCAGTTCGGCCAGAATGTCATTCAAGGTGATTTCGCCGATTCCGAGTCTTTGCGCTGCCGCTTTTGGATCCGGCACCATTGCTTTCATCTTCCGCAGTGCCGTCTCCTCCATGGGCATGCCAAAAAGCTGTGCCAGGGTCTTTACCGCGGCGTAGCTCTCGGGGTGGACCGCCGTGTTGTCGAGGGGATTTCTGCCTCCCCGGATACGCAGAAATCCTGCGCACTGCTCATATGCCCTGGGTCCCAGTCCCTTCACTTTGAGGAGCTGGCTTCTCTCGGAGAAGCTGCCGTTTTCTTCGCGCCAGGCAACGATATTTTTTGCGATCGAAGCGCTGATGCCCGAGATCCGGGAGAGCAGGGGCGCCGATGCTGTATTGAGGTCTACGCCGACGGAATTGACGCATTTTTCGACTACGCCTGAGAGAGCTCCGTCCAGTTTTTTCTGGTTCATGTCGTGCTGGTACTGGCCGACTCCGATTGCCTTGGGATCGATCTTGACCAGTTCCGCGAGGGGATCCTGAAGTCTGCGGGCGATGGAAGCCGCGCTCCTCTGGCCTACATCAAACTGCGGGAACTCCTCTGTCGCCAGCTTACTGGCGCTGTATACGGAAGCACCGGCCTCATTGACGATGACATATTGCAGAGGTTTTCCTGTCTTTTTGAAAAAGTCGGTGATCACCTGCTCCGACTCTCGTGAAGCAGTCCCGTTCCCTACGGAAAAGAGGGAAATGCCGTACCTGGAGATCAGTCTTTCCAGTACTGTCTCCGCCTCCCTCACCTTGTTCTGCGGGGCGGTCGGGTAGATGACCGCTGTGTCCAGCACCTTGCCTGTCGGATCGACCACAGCCAGTTTGCATCCGGTCCTGAAGGCGGGATCCCAGCCCAGAACAACCTTTCCCGCGACCGGCTGCTGCATCAGCAGCTGTTCCAGATTCTGTTTGAAGACAAGGATAGCACCGTCCTCCGCTTTTTCGGTCAGTTCGTTCCTGACCTCGCGCTCGATCGCGGGTCCGATCAGGCGGTCATAGCTGTCCGCGCAGACTGCCTCCAGGATGGGTGCCGTAAAAGGATTGACAGCCCCCTTTTTCTTTTTGATCACCTGCCGCTGCAGATACTGGAGAATCTTCTCTGCGGGGGCGTCCACTTTCACGGTGAGATATCCTTCCTTCTCCCCGCGGTTCACTGCAAGGACCCGGTGTCCCGGCATTCTGGAGACCCGTTCTTCGTATGCAAAATACATCTCATAGACGTCACTGCGGTCCTCGCCGGCTTTTTTTCCTTTTCCGGAGTTCTCTGCGGCAGAGTCCTTCCCGGTCTCTCCCTTTGCCGCACTGTCTTTGAGGGCCGTATCCTTTTTGGCGGCTTCTTTTTTGGCGGTCTCTTTTCTGGCAGTCTCTTTCTTTGCGGTGACAATAAAGCCATCCCTGAAAGTGCATTCCCGGATCCAGGTCCTGTATTCCGCATTGTCGGAGATCAGCTCCGCGATGATGTCCTGCGCTCCCTGAAGCGCTTCCTCCGGAGTTCCCACTTCTTTTTCGGCGGAGACATATTTTGCAGCTTCCTCAAGAGCCTGATGGTCCGCAGCGGGGGACAGGAGCCAGTCGGCAAGTCCCTCAAGTCCCTTTTCTCTGGCGATCCCGGCTCTGGTTCTGCGCTTGGGACGGAAGGGGCGGTAGAGGTCCTCGACCGCAACCTGTGTCTGCGCAGCCTCGATCTGTGCCCTGAGCTCCGGAGTGAGTTTTCCCTGGGCCTCGATACTCTCGATGACCTTCTGCTTCTTTTCTTCCAGATTTCTCAGGTAAGCCAGCCGCTCGTCCAGAGTGCGAAGCTGTTCATCGTCCAGTGTTCCGGTAGCCTCCTTGCGGTATCGGGCGATAAAAGGAATCGTATTTCCCTCATCAATAAGCCCGATGGCCGCCTCAACCTGCCAGAGCCTGACATTCAGTTCCTCAGCGATCAGCTTGGCAATGTTTTTCTGTACCTGTTCATTTTCATTCATATATCAGTTAAGACCTCCGTTCACAAAACTACGTACCGCACTGCGGCCGGATATGCTATAATGTCACATGGCACGGCTGCCAATGAATATAAAAGAGCCGTCAGGTATATGAACCTTTTGGATCCAGGGCCCGTCATAGTGCGCCGGCAGCGGCAGGGCCTTTTCTATCATACAGTAACGACAGGAGAATTCTATGATTCATTTTGCAAAAGAAAAAACCGGCCTTCTCTCTCTGAGAGGAATCACATGGGCTGCGGTCCTTTCAGCGGTTCTGCTGCTAAGCGGCTGTTCAGGCACAGGCACCATGTACACACCTGAAAGTGAGGAATCCTCTTTCTCTGCCTCCACCGGCAGTACACCGGCGGCCGAATCGGCAGCGGAAGCCGCATCCGGAGGAGCCGGAGCGGAAGCAGGCAGCGGGTCAGGACACGACAGCGGCCATCCCATGCAGGGGGAGGATCCTGATGAAGAAACACGTGTCAGGTCCACAGTCCTGGAGGGAATCGGAAGCGACATGTTTACCTCGGAAACTGTAGATTACTATTACACCTTTACTCTCGAGAGCACAGATTTCCACCTGCCCTGCAGCTATTCTGATTTTGACAGATCAGGATGGAAGCTCATTTTACCGGAAACGGAAGCAGGAAGCAGCGGAAACAATTCCATTCCCTACTATTCTTTTGAATTTTATGATGCAGTTTTGTCAGGTGATGGAAGCAGCAGTCCCATTTCCGGCGGAGACAGTCAAAAGAAGATCCGCCTCTGCCTTGCGAATTTCACAGATCATGAGTGCCCTCCCGAGCTTTGCACGGTCTGCGGCATCTCATTGACCGCGGACAGCGGCTTTTCCTTCCAGACTTCCTTCAAAGAAGGCATAGGCAGCAGCCTGGATGATCTGACTTCTGTTTTCGGAACGGATGATTCCATCTACTCTCTTTCCAATTACGAGGATGGCTCGAAGGTAGTCAAATATCGCTTTTCGAACGGTCTGACGGAGGGCCAGGAAATCCGGGTGCTCGCGGAAGCGGAGTCAAAGTCCCTCGCCGAGCTCATGATCGCGGAGACAGGCGAAAACGGGGAAACTGTCGAGAAACTGTCCCTCTTCTATTTCCGGATTTCGGATTGAGGGAATCCGGCTGTCACCGGCTGTCATCTGGCCGCCGCAACACTAGTCCGGCTGTCACCGGCCGTCCTCACCGGCTGTTCAGCCTGCAGGCGTAGTTATTTGACTGACCTGCCCCACGCGCAGGCACGGCAAAAGCACAATTCCGCGCACTTATCATTTCCCTTACAAATCAGACAGGCAGGCTGCCCGGGCAGCCTGCCTTTTCATATGACACAGCCCGTGTAAGGACTTTTTCCGCCTGTCGGCGGACACGGGCCGGTCGGGGGGAGAGGACGGCAGGGCCGCCTCTACCCTATTTTTTCAGTAGGAAACCTCTCCGGTCTGTTCCACGAGAGTCACACTGTCCACTTCCGGAAGATTCGCCAGCTCATTTGTGAGACGCAGGCGCTGCTTGGTACGGATTCTCAGAACCAGGCTGCTTCTCTTCCCCAGCTTTCCTTCCGAAATAGTTTTCACTCCTGTACAGTTTCTGGAAATCACCTCGCCGCACACTTTGCGCAGATTCGCTTTTTCTCCTTCGTGTCCATAGACAGAAAGAATAAGCGAAGCTTTACTCAACGGCAGGATATCCATAAGGATCACGACCGCCGTCATAAGGATCGACACGATAATGCCGATCCGCCATCTGCCGGCGGCAATAAAGATTCCGCATGCGACCGACCACAGAATGAACACCTGATCAAGAGGCTCCTTGACCGCCCCCCTCAGGCGCACGATGGAAAGTGCTCCGACCACCCCGATCGAAGCGATTGCGTTCTGTGACATGAGGAGAATCAGGGCCGCCGTCACAGGTCCGGCGCCCAGCAGCGCAAGGTTGTAACTCGCGGAATAAAACGATCTGCGCCCCACAAGTCTGTAGCAGAAATAAATGTAGATGCTCAGAATGATCGAAGCCAGCATGGCAGCGGCGATTCCCATTCCCTTATATTCCGAAGGGGCGTATCCTTCCGCCAGAATTTTATAAACTACATCAAAAAAACTCATATCCTATAACCTCAAACCGGTAAACTGCTCTGTCAAAAATAATATACAGCAACAACTCTGTCAAATAGTTTTTCTATTCACACCCGGTCCCGTATTTCATTCAGATGACGTCCCGTTTTTTCTGTTCCGATGACGCCCCTCTTTTTTATTCAGATAACATCCCGTTCCGGGTCTTCCCGGGCAGAGTGCTTCTGCATCCGTTCCGGGGACAGTGCCTTTTACCGGGGTGTCTTACTCGAAGTGCTTCATAAGCTCCACGCCTGCGCTGGTCCCCAGTCTCTCCGCACCCGCTTCTACCATAGCCAGGGCAGTCTCGAAATCCCGGATGCCTCCCGCAGCCTTTACCTTGACCACGTCCCCGACAACCGATTTCATCAGGCGCACATCTTCGACAGTCGCCCCGCCTGTACCGAAACCTGTGGAAGTCTTGATAAAATCAGGACGGACTTTCAGCGCGATCTCAGCCGCCGTGCGCTTTTCCTCATCTGTCAGATAGCAGTTTTCAAAAATCACCTTGCAGATGATGCCGTTGGAGCGGCAGACCTCCGTGATTCCCCGCATCTCGCGTTCAATCAGACCGGTATTGCCGTTTTTGAGTTCCGCGACATTGAGCACATAGTCGATCTCGTGCGCCCCCTTGCGGATAGCATCCCCGGTCTCAAAGACCTTGCTCTCGACCGTCATCTGCCCCAGAGGAAAGCCCACGGTTGCCCCGATGTGGACCCGGCTGCCCTCCAGATATTTGGCGCAGCGCTCGATCTGCGCGCCGTTGATGGCGACTGCCTTGAAACCGTAGCTTCGCGCCTCTTCGCAGAGCTTTCTGATCGCCGCATCATCGGCGAAAGCCTTCAGGTTCGTGTGATCGATCATGTCCGCCAGCTGTTTTTTTGTCAAACTCATTCTTCACCTCCATGGCCGAGAGCGTCGAAGACGCGTCATCACTCATAGCATCTTACTTGTGAATCCGGATCAGCAGTCTGTGTATGTAAATCTGATTTTTATAAATCTGTGCATGTAAACCCGGTTTTGTAAAACTGTACGTGCGCGTCCGGTTTTGTAATCTGCACATATGAACTTGTACATGTAAATCTGAGAACTGTGTTTACAGGTACAGATACCATTTAATATTGCGTCCGTCTCCCGATCTCAAAAAAGGCAATCGCGCTCGCGGCGGCGACGTTCAGAGAATCCACTCCCCGGGCCATGGGAATCACAGTGACGCGGTCCGCTCCCTCAATCGTCTCGGGGAGAAGTCCGTCTCCCTCCGCGCCCAGTATCACGGCCGCCTTCCCGTCCATTCCCAGATTCAGGTTCCTGATCTGAACGGCGTCCTCGCGCAGAGCCATCGCAATGGTCTGATAGCCTCTGTCCTTCAGCATCTGCAGTCCGCTCTTTTTCCACTCGTCGATGCTCCTGCCGATCCAGGTCCAGGGAATCTGCAGGGTCGTTCCCATGCTGACCCTCAGCGTCCGGCGGTACAAAGGATCGCTGCAGCCGTCCGTGAGCAGTACTGCATCGATGCCCAGCGCCGCCGCATTTCGGAAGATCGATCCGACATTGGCGGGATTCATCACATTTTCCAGCACCGCGATCCGGGCCGCGCCCTTTTCAGCAGCCGCCTCTGCGGTCTGCAGCACTTGCTCCACAGTTGGCAGCATAGGCCTTTTCATGGCACAAAGTACTCCCCGTGTCAAAGCATATCCCGTCAGCCTGGTGAGATCTTCGTATCTGCCGGTATAGACAGGGATCTCTCCGCTCATCCGTCCGCATTCCGCGATCACACCGGCGGCTTCTCCCTTGACATGCCTGTCCTCCACCAGAAGAGAGACAGGAAGACATCCGGCATCCAGCGCCCGCTGCACCACCTTGGGACTCTCTGCTATAAACAGTCCCCCGTCGGGCTCATAAAATCGTTTCAGCTGTACTTCGGACAGCTTCGTATATACTTCCAGCGCCGGATCCTCCAGACCCGGAACAGAAACAAAATGGACCATTCTCACTCCGTGCAGATCCGCGTGCAAGCCCTCAAAGGCTGCCATTCCCGCCCTTTTCAGAGGCCGCTCTTCCCCTTTTAAAGGCTGTTCTTTTCCTTTTCAGAGGCCGTTCATATCCCTTTTCACGGTCTGCTCTTTCCGCGTTGACTTTTTTTCGTATCCTTATTAATATACTCCGAAACTGCCGTTTTGCCAATTGTCTTATGGAACTCTCCTGCCAGGGATTTACGCGGATTTACGCGGAATTTACGCGGATTTACACCCCGGGATATGCGACGAGGTTTACGACGGCACAATAACCTGGCACAATGGCTTCTGCAAATAATTCATATGGCACGATGGCTTCCGCAAATAATTCATATGGCACGATGGCTTCCGCAAATAATTCAGGCAAATAATTCATAATTCACAGGGCGGTCATAGGGGGCGGTGATAGGGCGCGAGTTACTGTACAGACCCTACTGAAAATTGAGGAATAAAAATCCGCAACCTCCCCTGTGGGCAGCAGCGGCTAAATCGCCCCTGCTGCCCTGGATATGCAAACCTGTGTCATCTCCTATAGTTTACATCGAGGTTTTCTTTTGCCGACTGGCATGCCAGCCGGCAAAAGGTCCCGGGATAAACCTGTAAAGCGTTTATGCGGGTTTGTACCTGTTGAATACTGCACTGGTGGATTCAAACATATTTCCAGACTCCTTTGCATAAGTGAGGAGGATGCTGAGGCTGTCACAAAGATCGACCAGGGAGTCCATGCTCCTGAAGGAGATCACCTGAGCAGCCTTCCGTTTCACGACCCTGGCAAGCCTCTCGGCGAGATTATTGTCATAGGGTACCCTGATATCGTGCAGGAAGAGCAGATGGCTGTCTTTATATTCGAGCATCCTTTTATAAAGATTGTACCCGTCTCTGTAGTACTTTGTCGGCGGGTAGTCCTTGTACTCGTTTTCTGCAAGATCAAGGATCTCCTGATATCTTCTCTCAAAGTCTGCGACCACACCGGCTTCCGGTCCTTCTCCCTTTCCAAGGCCTTTCCTGTAGTGGATGGTCTCCCTGAGCAGTCCGCGCATTTTCCCGGCCCAGGTAAGGTCTGTTTCGTTCTGGACGCTGTCCAGAAGGTATCGGAGAACATGTGACAGGCATTCCTGGTGAAGGGCCCCGTAGTTATAAAGGGTGCGGTCGTGATCGTGGACAAGGACGTTGAGGAAGTGCTCGACCGGTGTCCCTTTGATCCCTTCGTGCCCTTTGTGCTCTCTAGCCTGGATAAGGATGTCCCCTTCCCCGTTCCCGCACAGGTGCACATGGACATTCTTCCCGCTTATTTTTGCAGTTGTAAAATCCGTATGTAATGCATGGGACTTCACGAGCCTGTCAAACAGTCCGTCCCTTTCTTCCTTCGATTTTTCAGAGAACTCGCGGGCCAGGCTGTTGATCATCCCCCTGGAGACCGTGAGTTTCCCGCCGGTGATCTCCGAGAGGAAGTCTCTGGTCTTGTCGATGGAGACGTTGCAGTAATTGTTGAGGAGGAAGGCAAATGCTTTTACTGTGCCATC
>ODAI012539932.1_pt1 | contig 11171 bp, 7 predicted proteins | sample 1539321 | NCBI WGS metagenome assembly ODAI01 (sample SAMN02144231, study PRJEB22623) | gut metagenome | biome: sheep rumen | host: Ovis aries | place: New Zealand
AGCTGCTCCTGAATCAAGTCTTTCATACCCATAAAATATTTGGTTAAACATATAAGGTATGTTCTAAAAATTAGCTTTCAATTGTTTTTAGTTGATTTTAGAGTAGATTTGGGTGCAAGACCGTAGGGGCATAGCGAGCTATGGCCCAAGGGATTAAGCCCAAAGATGCCCAAAAGCAACAAAAACAACGGAAGATAATCATCTCAGATTTAGTAATTATTAGAACATACCTTAAAACTTGAAATTATTCATATTTATTTCTAAGACAAAATCCATGACGTGGAATAACGAGCGATTATTGTTAAAAGGAAATGAAATTGAGGTGAAAGAGCCGAGAGCAGTGTCGGTGGAATGGAGGGTGGAAAGAAAGGTGGAAAATTTTGGAGAATATAGTGGAAAGGAAGGTGGAAAGAATTTTCGATATTTTACTGTAAACAAAAGAATAAGCATTTAGAATTTCGCTAAAACCTGTTCTAAGGTTACAGAAGCATCTTCTACATAAAATGTTTGCTTTTTGAGTGTCGATTTACGCTTCTTCACCGCCGATTCGCCAATATTGAAAATGTGAGCAATGGCAGCATTCGGCACCTTCAAAAAGGTGAGCATGCAGAGCTGAAAATCCTTTTCCTTCAAACCTGGGTGTTGACGCAAATGTTGAACAAACTGAGGATGGGTAGATCCAAGAACTTTTTCGATATTTCTCCACGCCCTCTCCACTCTTTTCCGCGCCTTCTCATCCTCGGCCTGTCGTGGAGAATACGAAACCAATTTTTCCACTTGCTTGTCTATTTGCACAGAAAGCAACGGCTCACTCTTGCCTGCAGGTTCTGCATTCTCCTGTATCAAAGCGTTGTGTTGACTCGCCAAACTCAAAGGTGCTTCCGCTGTTTCGAGGGAGTCTGCTCGCACTTTGCCCAACAAACGCATGGATAGCAAGCGGATTTTACCTCCATAACGCATATAGACAAAACCAGCCACCACGAGAAGGACGAGTACGGCACTCACGATGACTCCCAACATCCAGTTCGCTCCATGCTCTTGCTGCACCACCTCCAGTTCCTTCTCTTTCTCAACCACAAAACTCTCACGTTCACGCGAAAAATGACCCTTCATGAAATCGTAAACCGAATCGACATAAGCGTAAAGCGTGTCGATGTTCCGATTCTGGAGCGCTATCTCCGACAATGTACGGAACGTGAGGTAACGACTGGCAAAGTCGTCGGAATCGCAACTGAGCGTGTCGAGAATAGCTTTCGCCTGCGTCAACGAGTCGTTGGCATAATAACATTGCGCCAAGGAAAGCAACGATGAAGTCATCGTGGTGCTGTCGGCTGTCTCAACACCAATTTTGGCATAGTAGAGCGCATACCAGAAAGAACCCATGTAGCAATACGTGTCGGCCAATCCCATGCACATGCTGTTTTGGGCATCGCGCAAGTTGTGCGACTGCGCCAAGTCATATCCCTTCAAGTAGTAAACCAAAGCGCTATCTGGCTGATCGTTGGCAAGATAAGATGCTGCCACATGACCCATTATCAGCACCTCATTGTTCACGGCATCGTTGATTTGGTGATACACATCCAGCGCTGACAGAGCCTGATTTACCGCTTCCTGCGGGGAGGTTTGGCTATGGATGAGGCTAAGCAGCGTGTGGGCCAAATAGCAAGTGTGAAAGTCGCCCACGCTTTTCGCACTAAAAACAGCCTGACGCGCCAATTCATCGCTCTTTTCAACACTGTCGGTCGAGAAGTAGAACACACCCATGTAGTAAGAACTCTGAGCATATCGGCGCAAAAGGACAGAATCGGTCAACAGACATTCCCGTGACTTTTCGTAATAATAGTCATAGCTCTCTCTGATGAGGGTGTCACTCCCGATTCCATCGGCAGAAAAGTTAATCACCGCCGTACGCAAAAGACCATACAATGCCCTTTGAGAATCGTCCAATTTATCGGGCCGAATGCTGTCTAAACACATCGCAGCACTGTCCGGCTGGGCAGGGAGATAGCACTCAGCACGCTCAAGCATCACATCGGCTTGGCGGTCGCAGCAACAAAACATGATGGACAGCCACACACAAAGCGATATGTACAGTTTTTTCTTCATTGGCAAAAAACTCAGGAGGGTACTATTCTATTGGCGCAAATCGAAGGGCTTTTGTCTCATTGCGCAAAGTAGGTTTCCATCAACTTTTTGGCGGTTTCATCGCCCATATCCACCGCCTTTTGAATGTTGGCACGCGCATTTTGCTTGTCACCCTTTTGTAGCTGCGCATAACCCAGAATGCGGTAAGAGTCAATAATGTCGGGGTTCAGCCGAATGGTGTTCTGGCACGACTCTATACATTCGTCGAGCATCCCCACACGCAGGGCAAGGGCAGCGCGCTCCACATGATAAAGCGGTTCGCGAGGCGCCATCTCAATGGCGTGGTTGATGTCCTCCATGGCTGGTTGAAACATCCGTCCGTTGAGTTCTATCTGTGAACGCTCGTAGTAGAAGACGGCATTCACCTTATTGTTCACCAAATAACAATACTGGTTGTAATCCAGCACCGCCTCGCGATATTTCCCACTGTTGGCATAGAGCTGTCCGCGCCGAATGACAAAATTAGCGGCTTCGGCAGGCATGGGATTGCCAAACTGGGCAATGGCAGAGTCGATGGGTTCGAGCACTTGCGCGATAGAATCGCCCCGAGCTTCCCGAGCCAAACTGATGGCATAAAGGAATGAGGGGTTGTTGGCTTCGTCCTGTCTGAGCGCCTCATACAGAGCGATAGCACCGTCATAATCGCGCTTATGCATCAGAATCTGCGCCTTCAGCACCCTATATTTCAGCGCCTCAGCTCTCTGTTCCTCAGCAGGCTTGGAGCTGTTCAGTTCCAATGCCTTATCCACATACTGCAGGGCAGCGTCCTCATTCCATTTTTCGTAAGCAGGCTCAGGCTGTAGCCTCAGTTTGTCGAAAATGAGCGAAGCTACATTATAATGGCCTGCCGCCTTATCGTCCACCAGCGAAAGGTACTTCTGCAAGTCGCTCTCTGCCTCGTCAAATCGCACAAGATCAATCAACGGAGTGGCACGCCGCAAATACCCCTCTGCATTCTGAGGGAAGGAGGCTACGAAGCGGTTCGTCATGTCCATGTATTCATCGTTGCTCGTTGAGCGCGACTTCATGTACAGATAAACAAGAGCTTCCTCAGCCGTGGCTGGCAGCCCCTTTGGAATGAAGATGTTACCCAAAGCCACAGAAGCCGAACTGTTAGGGATGGCCTCGATATTCAGCACCTCGCGGAATCGGATGTCCAGCACATAACTCTTGTTGCCCATGGAGGAATGGAGCATACCCACCAACACACCCGCTTCGTTAAAGACAGGCAGGCCAATCAGATTGTCGTCCACCTTTCGGTCCAGCCCATAGAAAACATATTTACCCTGAATGAGCGAAGTGTCTGCCACCGTAGCCTGTTCACTCTTCATGTCGGCTTTATCCGCGCCATTCAGCACAAAAATTTTCGAATTCATCGGCTGAAACACCTTGACAGAGGGCAGCACAACATTCCCTTTCGTCGCCACTCTGAAGCGCACCATCGAGTAGGCATCGTCGGCGCCCAACACGCAATCCACCCCCACGGACTTCCCCGCAGCGTCAACAGCCACCGCCTTATAAGCATTCTTAAACAGGCGGTAGTCAGCCACCGCTTCGCCATTGTCTCCCACATAAAAGCCTTTGCCTTGGCGCAGCAGATTACCATTCTTGTCGTAGGTGTTGACTGAAAAGATGCCTTTCTTCACTTTCGAGGCAAACTTTGGTTGTGCAGCACCCATCAGGGTTACCGTCCACAACAGCATTGTTAATATGAAACTCTTTTTCATGCTCATTTCTATAAATTATGTATCGAACACCCACTCAGGTCTTCACCCTTGTGCCAACAACGCCTTGGCATTGTCCAGGGCAGCCTGTGTCAGCTTCTCGCCGCTGAGCATGTGGGCTATTTCCTCCACTCTTTCATGTTCCGACAGAGTCACGATGTGGGTGACGGTGGAATCGGTCCTATCCTCCTTATACACCTTGTAGTGGTGGCTCCCCATCGCAGCTATCTGGGGCAGATGGGTGATGGAAATGACCTGACGGTCGCACTGGCCCATGTCCTTCATAATGCGCGCCATCTTCTCAGCTATCGACCCGCTCACGCCGGTGTCTATCTCGTCGAAGATGATGGTGGGCAGTTTTACTGCTCCTGCAATGAGCGCCTTGAGTGAAAGCATCACGCGAGCAATTTCGCCGCCCGAAGCAATCTGACTGACGGGTTTCAGCTCGCCGCTCTTGTTGGCATTGAACAAAAACTGCACCTGGTCGATTCCATCGGCAGTCAATTCAGTAGGATGAGCCACCACCGAGCATTTGAACTGCACATTCGGCATACCCAATGGCAACAGGCGCTCTTCCATCTCTTTTTCCACCCTCCGAGCCACTTCCATTCGGCCCTTGGAGAGTGTCTTGGCCAAAGCCAATGCCTTGTCCTTCTGCACTTCCAACCGCTGACGTATTTCCTCGATGAGATCGTCGCTATTGGTAATACGGCGGAGTTTCTCCTCCCATTCTTCCTGAACCCTTATCAAGTCGGCCACAGTTTCCACCCCATGTTTCTTCAGTAAAGAATAAATCGTGTTGAGTCGATCGGTGACTTGTTCCAACCTCTGAGGGTTATATTCCACATCCTCAACCTCCCCTTCAAGCTCCTCAGCCACATCCTTCAATTCTATATAGCACGAATCCAAACGTTTCGTCCATTCTTCGGAGGTAGTAAACACTGATGAAATCGGATGTAATGCCGATATGGCTTGTTTAATCTGTCCCAAGACATCGGCACTTCCATCCGCCGCCTGCAACAAATTGGCAGCTGTATAGAGTGCCGACTTTATTTCCTCGGCATGTTCCAGCTTCTCCGCTTCTTCTTCCAGCTCCTCCTGTTCCCCTTCTCTCAAATCCGCTTCGACCAACTGTTCAACCTGGAAGCGCAAGTAGTCCTCATCTTCCTTACTGTTTCGTGCCTCTTCCTCAGCTGCAGTCAATTCGCGCACCAGCAATCGGTAAGCCGTGTATTCCTGCTTGTAGGCAGCCAGCAAGTCCTGGTGTCCACCCACCACATCGAGCATGCTCAGTTGGAAATCCTCCTTTCCCAGCAGGAGGTTCTTGTGTTGAGAATGGATGTCAATGAGCCGTTCCCCAATTTCGCGCAGTTGAGCAAGGGAGGCTGGTGTGTCGTTGATAAACGCCCTCGACTTTCCCGCAGCAGTGAGTTCGCGACGGATGATACATTCCGCACCATCAAAGTCAAAATCGTTCTCCTCAAAAAAGGAAGTGAGCGAATAGCGCGACACATCGAAAGTCATTTCAATGACACAACGCTTTGCGCCTGTCTTCAACGCTTTCGAATCGGCACGTCCACCGAGCAACAGGCCTATCGCCCCGATGATGATAGACTTCCCTGCGCCCGTCTCGCCTGTTATGACCGAAAAGCCTGTGTGGAAATCGATGTCGAGATGTTCTATGAGCGCATAATTTTCTATGTGTAGATGACGTATCATTTTCTGATTTTCTCCCAATAGGCGTTTTGGCTGGCATTGATGTTCGACACTATGTCATACACTTGCTGTCGTTCCTTCTCTGTGCCATGTCCTGAATAAATATTGACGATTTCATCGCGCTTGAAATCCGTAAAAATTTGTGGCAAAGCCGACAACGGCTTAGTCTCGTAGGCTTCCTTCAGCAGCTCCAGTGCCTCGGTAACCGCCGCTCGCCCCCGGTCAGCATTTTGCGCCATTTCATCGAGTCCATTACGGCAGTACTTATACTGCATTTGGCGCAAAGGCTCCATCGACGACTCCAGATAGTCGTTGATGATGGCATAGCGGTTACGCTCATTCCCGAAAGCCTTCCACCCGTTGTCTCCCACCGACGACTGAGCGTTGTTGGCAATGTTTTCCACAATGTGTAGCACATCCGTTCCGCCCAGTGGCGAAAAGGTGTCCAAATCCATGCCGATAAAGAAATAAGCGTAGTAAGCCAGCATGGCTGTGAGGTTGTTGTCGAGGTTGTTGATGTTGAACTCCAAATTATCCTGTTCGCGAAAATTGAAGTTGAACTCCGAGTCGTGCATGGAGAAGACGATGGTGCTATAGGCCGAATTGTACACTGGACGCGACAAATGGTAAGTGAGTTCGCACGTAAACGCCCCTGTACCCTCATCATATTTCTTCACCACGATGGTCATGGTACAGTCAATCCGTTCCGATTTCTGAAACTGCAAGTCGGTCCACGAGCGGTTGTTCATGAACTCTGTCACCGCCCGCTCCAACGTTTCAAATACACTTGTGCTTGTTCCTTGAATTTGAGCATGATTCACCTTCACCGAGCAGTTCAGCTCCTGAGCCTTCAGAACCGAACCACAACAACAGGGGAACAACCCCACGACAAGCGCGACAAAAAATCTAAGCATATTTACCTTTCTTCATATTTTCGGCAAAAGTAGCACTTTCTTTCGACACTCCCAAATATTCGTTCCCTTTTCCGCTCTCCACCTTCCGAAAAAGCCCCCACAAAGCCTTCATCAAGGCTCTTTCCTATAAAAATGAAAACATTTGTTTCATTTCTTCAACCACATCTTCAATTATTTCCTTACATTTGCACTCACATCTATTCTTCATTCTATTAACAAAACCTCATCAACATCACAACATGAAAAAACTAACCATCCTCATGGCCTGTACCTTGTTGGCTACAACCCCATCTTTGGCACAAACCAAGAAGAGCCCCGTCCGGTTCGACACCTACGAATGGGACTTTGGCCCCATCAGCACCAACAACGGCACCGTTTGCCACACCTTCACCCTGCACAACATCTCCAACGCAACGGTACAAATAGGCAAGGCCATCCCCACTTGCGAGTGCATCAAGGCCGTCTGCCCTACGGAAGTCATCCATCCCGGCGAGGTGGCCAAAGTGATGGTAGCCCTTTCGCCCTCTGGCGGATCAGGAAAAACCTACCGCAGCGTGGAACTGGTGGACAACCAAGGCAACACCCTCGGTTCGCTCACAGCCAAAGCCACCATCAGCAACACACCCCTACCCGATGGTCATCAATATCCCTTCCAAAACCCCAAACTCTCGAACGAGGAGCGTGTGGAGAACCTCATCTCGCTCCTCACCCCCGAAGAGAAAGTGGGCCTGATGATGAACAAGTCCATATCGGTCGATCGCTTAGGAATCCCCTCCTACAACTGGTGGAGCGAAGCCTGCCACGGAGTGCGCCAGGGAGGCTACACCGTCTATCCCCAGCCCATCGGCATGGCTGCCGCCTTCAACTCGCAGCTGGTTTATGACGTTTTCTCCACCGTGTCGGACGAAGCGCGCGCCAACTGGAACCGCACCAACCACAACGACCCCAAGCTTTTCAACGTACCCATGGGTGTCACCTACTATCCCGGCAACCCCGAACTCACCTTCTGGTGTCCCAACGTCAACATCTTCCGCGACCCTCGCTGGGGACGTGGGCAGGAAACCTGTGGCGAAGACCCTTACCTCAATGCTGTCCTGGGCGTACAAACCGTTTTGGGCATGCAAGGCAACAACGACAAATACTTCAAGACCCACGCCTGCGCCAAGCACTACGCCGTACACAGCGGTCCCGAACCTCTGCGCCACTCCTACAATGCTTCCGTGTCCATGCGCGACCTTTGGGAAACCTATCTTCCCGCTTTCAAAGCCCTGGTGAAGAAAGGGAACGTGCGCGAGGTGATGTGCGCCTACAACCGCTACGAAGGCAAGCCCTGCTGCACCAGCGACCGTCTGCTTGTTGACATCCTGCGCCGCAAATGGGGCTACAAAGCCATTGTGCTCACAGACTGCGATGCCATCAACAACTTCTACAACAAGGGGCAGCACGAAACTCACCCCGACCCTCTGTCCGCTTCGGTCGATGCCGTGCTGAACGGCACCGACCTCGAATGCGGAAAAGTCTTCATGGTGCTCACCGAAGCCTTACAGAAAGGCCTCATCAAGGAATCCACCCTCGACGACCACCTGCGCAAAACCCTCTTAGGACGCTTCGAGCTTGGCATGTTCGACCCAGCCGACATGATTCCTTGGGCAAACCTTGGCCCTGAGGTCATTAGCAGCGAATCCAACGACGCTTTGGCCACCCAAGCCGCTCGCGAATCGATGGTGCTCCTGGCCAACAACGGCGCACTTCCGCTCTCCAAAAACATCAAAACCCTCGCCGTGGTGGGACCTAATGCCGATGATGCCTCTATGCTGAACGGCAACTATGGCGGCACACCCACCGAAGCCCACACTCACTCTCTGCTTCAAGGCATCCAAGCCGCCCTGCCCAACACCAACATCATCTACCGCAAAGCTTGTGAACTGGCCGACGAATACACCACCGTTCACCACCTGCAGGAGTTTAACGACGGAAAGGGCGTGAAAGTGGAGTTCTTCAACAACAAGGAACTGAGCGGCACACCCGACAAAACGGATTACTACACCGAGCTCAACTTCTCCACCTTCGGAGCATGGGGCTTTGCCGAGGGCATCAACAACGACAACCTCTCCGTACGCATCACCGGCCGCTACAAGGCCACTTTCACAGGGCAGATGCAATACACACTCTCCACCGACAATGGCTACCTGCTCAAGGTGAATGGCGAAGTGGTGGAAGAAGCGCAAGCCAGCGCAGGAGGTCGCCGCGGCTTCGGTTTCGGACGCGGAGGAGCCAACTACAAGTCCTTCCCCGTGAAGGAGGGCGAGACGTACGATGTACTCATTGAATACAAGCGCGGCAACGGCAACTTTGCCATGCTTCGTGGCGACATTTGCGAACGGAAACTGGTGGAATTTGACGACTTGGCGAAGGAGGTGAAAAATGCCGATGCCATCATCGTCATCGGCGGCATCTCTGCCCGCATGGAGGGCGAAGGAGGCGACAAGGCCGACATCGAACTGCCCAAGGTGCAGCAACGACTGGTTCGCGCCATGCACAGCACAGGACGTCCCGTCATCTTCGTCAACTGCTCCGGTTCAGCCATCGCCTTCGGCAGTGTGGAAGGACAGTACGATGCCCTGCTTCAGGCTTGGTACGCCGGTCAGGGAGGAGCCAAGGCCTTGGCCGACATTCTTCTGGGCGATTATAACCCTGGCGGCAAACTTCCCGTCACGTTCTACCGTTCCAACGACGACCTGCCCGATTTCCTCGACTACAGCATGGACAACCGCACCTATCGCTATTTCCGCGGTGAGCCCCAGTACGCCTTTGGCTACGGACTCAGCTACACCACCTTCTCCATCGGCAAGGGGAAACTGTCAAAATCCTCGATGAAATCGAACAGCTCAGTACAGTTGACCGTTCCCGTCACCAACACGGGCGACCGCAAGGGCACTGAGACCGTTCAGGTTTACATCAAAGCCCTCGACTATCCCGAAGCCCCCATCAAGTCGTTGAAGGGTTTCCAAAAGCTGGAAATATCCGCTGGAGCCACGGCCAAGGCTGTCATCACCCTCGATGGCGAAGCCTTCGAATACTACGACCCCTCCATCGACGAACTTTCCACTCGTCCCGGTCGCTACCAAATTCTTTATGGCACATCCTCGCGCGACAAAGACCTCCAAAGCTTGGACTTTGTGGTGAAATAAGAGGATGACATTTCAATAACCCGGGGTTACCGCACCATAACCCCGGGTTATTTTTTGTACATAAATAAGGTTGGAGTTGGTTCAAAGTAACCGTATGGCATCAAGCGAGTGCCTCAACTATTTGTCCGATAGTTGAGGCACTCGCTTGTCACCCTACGGATAATCCGATTCCACTTCTTGCTGGTGTTGTATCTTGATGCGGTTCATTTCAGTGGATTTCACTCCTAAATTCACTGGATTCATGTTCAATTTTCGACCACGAATCTAACGAATGCAACAAGGCTTATCACACTTTATTCGGTAGATTCGGTAGATTCGTGGTCGAAAAAATTAGCATCCTAAGTATCCTCTTTGCCATACCATACGATTCTTTTAGTTCATTCGTAACCTGCCAATATTGGTAATGGAGCAGCAATTCGATGGAAGTTCCAAAGACAAGGGTCTTCTATATTGAGAAAATCTTCCAGCCGCTTATTCTTAAACGGATTTTCCACCTCACCTTCTATTGGATAAATAATCACACATGGGATATTTGATTCTGGCTTTGTTGGGAATATCCACTTATCTCGACTATATCCACTCAGCTGACGGACAATATAAGTATCGAGGTTTCCATATTCAAACCTTGGTATGTACTTGGTGTCCAGTACGACTCTGGGTGAATAGCATACGAAATCGGGATAGCCGGTATGACCATGTACCTGATAATGTATCTTCTCTCCGTAAGCATCACGAAGCAATCCTAAAACGTAATGCTCATAAAGCATGGCCATGTCAATCCAGAAGACAGGACAAGACTCTTCTTCAGCTGTGGTGATATTGGTAATGCTATAGTCATAGCGATGGAGTATCATCTGCGCCAGCTTGATAGCGTCATCGTATTCCTTGAATATTTTATGATGTTTGATGGCTTTGACTTCCCAGACCTCTATTTGGTCGCCAACATTACCAAAAGCAGACAGACACTCATGAATGGTGTGCTGAAGGGAAAGAAGGCTTTCTGAGTTCCCTGCAATCTGCAAAACCTGCTGAGAGAATACGAGTGCTTTTTTAATCAACCTGTTCTCCAACGTGTCTTCTGAATACTCCTGGTAACGGCAAAATACCTTATCAAATTGTTTCTTTAGGACATTCATGCGCTCATTTCTGGAGATGTCGATGCGCCCCCTCACTTTTCTGAGGTTATTTTCGCGCTGAACATAGTCTTTCTTCAATCCACGTTTAACTATATCCTTAACAACAGAAAGGAAATGGGCGACAATAAGAGGACTTAGAACGCTTTTAAGTTCCGGTGCTTTGATACGGGGAGCGTCCAAGTCAACGGCATATATCTTTGAGAACGCTTTGGCTTCAATGCCACTATTGAGACAAACACTGAACATCTTTAAGAAGTCAATACGGTCGCACCCATGTTTGGTTGTGACAACCAGAGGCATTGTCTTTGCTTCATCAAACCACTGTGCGCCAATGACGTATGAAGC
>ODAI014495280.1_pt1 | contig 11171 bp, 5 predicted proteins | sample 1539321 | NCBI WGS metagenome assembly ODAI01 (sample SAMN02144231, study PRJEB22623) | gut metagenome | biome: sheep rumen | host: Ovis aries | place: New Zealand
CCTCTTCCGCAGGCACGTCCTCAGTGGATACGGCAGCATCCCCTTCCGCGGCCGCATCCTCATCGGAGTCGGCCGTCGCGCCGTCGGCAGTGCCGTCGGCAGCACCCTCAGACACCACCGGCTCGCCCTCGTCTGCAACCGCCGCCTCAGCCGCTTCTTCATCGAGCGGCTCGACCGCAACGGGTTCAGGCTCCGTCGACTCCACCATCTCAGGGACCAGATTGCCGGTCTCATCAACTGCTGCGGGCTCGGTGCTCACCGCCACCTCAGCCTCGGCAGGCGCCTCAACAACGCCCGTGCCCTCCGTTGCCAGCTCGCGCATGGCCGGAACAACCATCGTCTCGTCGGGGGAGAACGAAGCCGGCTCAACGATCTCCAGCGGAACCGCGCCAGGCGTCGTAAAGCGACTCGCCGCCTCGCTCAGCAGATTCCCAAAACCCGAACCCTCCGACACCGGCTCTACCTCAGCGGCATCCTCATCGAGATACTCGTCGTCCGCGTACTCCTCGTCGTACTCGTCGTAAGCCTCGGCGTCATCGTCGTACGCACCCTCATCGTACGCATCTTCATCATCGGACGCCTCGTCGTCATCAGCGTAGTCGTCGTCCTCGTACTCGTCGTCATACGCGTCGTCGTCTTCGTACTCATCCTCGTCGGCGTCGTAATCGTCGTCGGCGTAGTCGTCGTACCCCTCGACGTAGTCGTCGTCCTCGTTCTCGTCGTCGCCCCCATCTTCGGCGTAGGCGCCAGCACTCGGCTCGTACACCCCACGCGGACCGCGATCTTCGCCCTTCTCGATCTCGGGAACCTCGCGCTCCTTGCGCAGGCGGCCACCCAGACCCGCAAAGAACTCACCAATCCTGGCGAAGAACGCCGCAATGTTCTTGCCCAGCGAAGCGAAGAAGCTGCTGATGGATTCTCCGATGCCCGCCAGTGCACCAGCACCTTCATCCTCAAACGCCTCGTCAGTCTCGGGCAGCTCGGACTCACTCACATGGCTCGGCATCTCGTCGCGCGGCACCATGTCGGTGTAAACCACTTCGCACGTCTCAGGCAGCACATTGAGCGACTTCAGAAGCTCCGCACCGCGACGCACGGTCGTCAGCTCCTTCACACCCGAAGCGCCGGCCACAGCACCAGCCGCAGCCGCAACGGGTGCCGCAGCCGCTGCAACACTCTTGCGCGCGCGAGCCTGCACGGGCGCCGACTCCTCCGCCGGTTCATCGTCGTACCACTCGTCGTACTCGTCAGCGGTCTCATCAGACTCGTACTCATCGTCGGCATGCTCATCGTCAGCGTAGGCCTCGGCGCCATCGTCCTCAGCGTACTCATCATCCGCATAGCCGTCATCGGTGTACTCGTCATCGGCGTAAGCCTCTTCGTCGTAGGCCTCTTCGTCAGACTCCGCACCCTCGCCAAAGAACTCGTCCTCAGCCTCGCCATCCTCATCCGCAAGCTCGTCAAGCGGGCGACGAACCGCCTGCGGGTGCGTCTCGGCCCAGTCCTTCGCAGCATCCGGACCCGGACGAACCATGTCAAGCACGCCCAGCATCGCCGCCACCGAAGCCTTGTTGTCGCTCGCGCCCGTCGTGCATGCCGCAAAGCGCTCATATATAGATGCGGCGCCCAGCACCAGCAGCGGCAGGGCCGCAATCACGCCCAGCACCCAGAACACGTGACGTGCGGCTGCGGGAATGAAGGGGATAACCTGGAAGACGGCCATCACCAGCACGCCAATGGAGAGCGGCCAGCTCAGACGCTTGACCAGCGGCTGCCACTGAGCCAGCTGCGGCCCGTTGAGCGGGTTCTCGCGCGGGGTGTCGTAGTGAGCCACAATCACGATGGGTCGATTGCCCTTGATGACGTTGGGGCCGGTAGCGCGGTGTACGCCAATCACGTTCTGGCTGCGCGCCTGCGGGCCCATCGAGCCAAAGAGGTCGTTGCCATTGCGCGCAAGCGCCAGCAGCATAAACGAGGCACCCGCAATCACCAGGCCCGCCACCATGACCGGCGTCCCCAGGAAGCCCGAGAGCAGCACGCCCAGGAACAGCAGCACCAGGTAGATCTTGGTCGTCAGGCCCGAGGCCGTAGGCGTCTCAAACTCCTGTAACTGCGTCTCAAGCCCATGCTGCGCGAAGATCTCCTCAATGAGCTCGGCAGCCTGTAGCTCTTCTTGACTGTTGACGGGGGCTATGTCCACCTGGTCGTTCAGGTAATCGGTATATTGGCGCGTCGTGGGCATGTTGGTACCTCGCCTAGCGTTGGTGTGTTTGCGTTGCGGCATTCATCTCTTAAGTATACGTCTACCCGCGCCGTTTGTGCGCAACGGACACGTTTGTCGCAAAGCGGTATATCCTTTACGGTAGACACGAGCCTGCAGACGCCCCATGGGCGCCCCGCACCCCACGCCGTGGCATCCGTGTCGCCCAAAACCAGCCTCACGCCACGCGTCAAAGCGCACCACATAGAGCAAAAGGACCAGCCATGGCCTCACAGAACAACGCGTACCTCAAGATGACCGGCGACGACCTGCGCGCGTCACGCGTGCTCACGCTTGCCATCAAGTTCTTCGCTACCCGCAGCGCCATCGCCTCCTCGACCATCGCACGTGACCTCTACCCGGGCCTCGACGAGCGCTCGTTCAACCGCCAGTACCTGCGCGACCGCGAGCTTCTTGCCACGTTTGGGCTGGTCGTACGCGCCGTTGACGACAACGGGGGTGACACGCTCTGGCACGTTGACGAGGGTGCTTCCTACGTGCAGGACGAGGTGCTCACACCAGCTGACGCGCGCATGCTGTACGTGCTCTGCCACGACCTGGTGTACGACCGCTCGTTTGCCTACCGCGACGAGCTGCGGATGGCCCTGGCCAAGATTTCGCAGATGTACCGGGGCACCCCGCTCGGTCGCACCGAGGCTTCTCCCAGCGCAGATCGCAAGATTCTGCAGACCCTCGTTGCCGCCATGGGTAACCGCGTGGCGGTCGCAGCAACCTACACCGATGCGCACGGGGCCACCAGCGAGCGCAATCTGGCGCTTTTGGGGTCGTTTGGCCTGCACGGGCACACGTACTTTGTGGCGAGCCGCGTCGAAAAGGACGGCACGCTGCTTGACAACTCGGTGCGCACCTATCGCCTCGATCGTTTCAGCAAGGCCCGCGAGCTGCGCAATTGCATCTACGAAGTACCGCAGGACTTCTGCGTGAACGACTACGAGCGCCTGCCGTTCCAGATTGGCGACGCCACGGGCACCGCCCGCTTCCTCATGCCCGAGGAGCCAACGCGCGAGGTCATGCGCGCCGCAGCACGTTCGGGCTGTATACGTGAAGAGACTGCCACGGCAAGCGCAGCGCCGCGCACCACCTGGGACGTGAGCTACAGCAGTCCGCAGACGGCTGCCGCATGGGCTGTGGGTGTGGGCCTCATGCCCCTCGATCCGCCCGAGCTGGTTGATGCATACCACGCCGTGCTTACTCAAGCGCAGGCACACGACCCCTTTGACCTCGCGCTTTCTGACGCCACTGCTGTCGGGGCCGAGGAGCGCAAGCTGAGCAGCAAAGGTCGCACGGGCAGCGTGACCGTCGCGCGCCAGCTGGTGGCACTGGCAACCAGCCTCACCCGTGAGGGGCGCGTTATCAGCGCGCGCGACATTGCCGACACCCTCGACGTTGACTACGACTACGCCCGTCACCTCATCGCACTCGTGTCGATGACCGGCGGAGAATCATACGATTACCTGCCCGTTGTCCTTGGCGACAACGACGACGAGGTCTCGCTGATGGAAGGGGCCCTGACCGCCGCCCGTCGGGTGCGCCTGACGCGTTCGGAGTCAATGGCGCTGCAGGCGGCGCTTGCCGAGCTGGGTGTGGCCCAAACTGACCCCCTCAGCCAGGCGCTGGCACGTTCCTTCGCGTCGCCCGCCTTCTCGCTCGACGACATCTCCCGCTCGCTCGAGTCACCCGCCGCCACGGGGGCAGGCCCTGCCCTGCGCACGTGCTCTCTTGCTATTTCTGCTGGTAAGGGGCTTAGTTTTACCTATCGACCCGTATCGGGAGGCGCTGTGTCGACACGTCGGGTTATCCCGCGGCGCGTGCGGCGCACCGACGACACCTGGTACCTGGATGCCTACGACCTGATGCGCGCCGACGACCGTGTGTTCAGAGTCGACCACATGAGCAACGTGAGTGAGATCACTGCGCCCGGCAAGCCTGTGCAAGACGAGCAGCAGCCGGACGACCATCTCGTGCTCGTACGCTTCGACGACCCACTCTACCTCGACCTTTACGCATGGGACCGCCTCGAAATCCTCCAGCAGACCGCCAACCACGTACTCGTACGCATGCCGCTCTACCGCGGCACGTGGCTCGCACAGCACCTGCTTGCGTGCGGTAACAAGGTGCACGTGGGCAGCAAGACGCTCGCCGAGCAGATGCAGCAACTGGCGAAGGAGCGGTAGGAATCAGCTTCGGCGGCCGTCGCCTGCGGCCGGGTCCGGCTGTGAGGCCCCTCTCGGGCAGTGAGGAGCCGAGACGTGGTGGAAGCGAGGACCAGCGCGGCGTATGCGAGCGCCTCCGCAGCTGCCGCGCCGAGGTGACGAACGCCCTTGCCCGAGCGAGCCTCACAGCCGGGCCCGGCCGCAGGCGACGGCCGCCATCAGCTCGCTCAACCAACCTCAATAGCCACAAAACCCCAGCTAGTGCTCGCGTGAGGCCCGCCACATCTGGATAAAGCGCCCCACGTTCTCGCATTCGAGCTGCATGCAGGCATTGCTTGGCATCGAGCGCACAAACTGCTGACCGTAGCGCTTGCTCACCACGCGCGAGTCGGCAAACACCACCACGCCCGCATCGTTGGCCGTGCGAATCAGGCGTCCCGCCGCCTGCTTCACCGAAAGCACCGCCTCGGGCAGCGAGTAGCGCCACCAGGCACGGTGTTCGCGCAGGTCGCGCTCGCGCACCAGCGGGTCGTTGGGGTTGGCAAACGGCAGCTTGGTGATTACCACGCAGCGCAGCGTGTCACCGGCTGCGTCAAAGCCCTCCCAGAACGAGCGTAACGCCATCAATGACCTGCTCTTATCCGCCATGAAGCGCTCACGCAGGCGTCGCGGTGACGACCCACGTTCCTGGCAGTCAACTTCCAGCCCTACTGCCGCCAGGCGCGGAGCTAGCGCATCGTGCACGCGCTCCATCTCGCGCCGGTTGGTAAAGAGCGTGAGTACCGAGCCTCCCATGCTCACATGCACGTCGTACAGAAGGTCTTCCAGAGCGTCGAGATACGGGCGGGTACCGGGAGCGGGCATGTCGCGGGCCACCACCACGCTCATGTTGTGATCGAAGTCAAAGCTCGAAGAGAGCTGCAGGCTCTTATGCATGCTCCGTCCCAGCTGACTCAGACCCACCGCACGTTCGAAGTGCTCAAATGAGCTGCCCACCGCCATGGTTGCCGAGGTAAAGACCACGCTCATCATCTCGGGCAGCCAACGAGCGGCCAGATCGGAGCCCACGTCCACCTTCTCAGCCACGAGCGCCTCGGACGCAATATCGCGGTGGTGGCGCATAAGACGAGCGGAATATACATACGTGTGGTCTTCGCCCTCGTTGATCAGCACCAGCGCGTCACACAGGTCTTGCAAAAAGCTACTGGCTTCCTTGAGGTCGGCCCCCAGCTGGGGAGCCACGTCTGCCAGAGCCTCAACGGCCTCGGCGGCATCCTTGGCGCTCTGCTCCAGACGGTCGGCAGCCTGCACCATCGATTCGCTCAGCGCCGCCCACTCGGGAGTCTGGCGCAGCGAATCGTCGATCCACAGCGTCTGGGCATCGTAGCCGCCGCTCGGGCCCGCTGCGCTTCCCAGCTCGTGCAGGGTCTCGAACAAATCGGCTGTCGAAACCTGCGCCCTGCTGGCCGAAGCCGCCAGCTTGGTGAGCAGGCGCGCCGGCAGCGTCGCCCCTTCCTTACCGTTGAGTTGGCCAAACAGGGTGTGAATCGTACCCGTTTGAGCACCGCCGAGCTTCTCGAAGCTCTGGCGCACGTCGACACCAGTCACCTCGATGGCCCACTGGCGACGCGCTTCCGCCTCAAAACCGTGGGCCTCGTCCACAATCCAGTGGCGGATGGGCGGCAGAATGTGGCCCTCCGCGTCCACATTGCGCAGCAAGAGCGAGTGGTTGGTTACCACCACATCGGCCGAGGCCGCGCGACGGCGGGCGCCGTGCACCATGCACTCGTGGGGGAAGAACGGGCAGCGCGTGCGCTGACAGTCGTGCGAGGTGGTGGTCAGCATGCTTCGCGGCACAAAACGCCAGCGAATGCCCAGCGTATCGAGGTCGCCGTCAACCGACTGGCACACGTGCGCATACGTCACCGCCAAAGCCGTCAGCATATCCTGCGGCGCCGAGTCGGAAAAGCGATTCTGCGAAACTTTGTCGAGCGGCAGCTCTTGGTTGGTGGCGCGTTGCAGGTGGTTGAGGCAGGGGTAGTGGTCGTAGCCCTTGAGGCTCACAAAGTTCACGCCCTGCGGCAGAGCCTGGTCAAGGGCCGGCAACTCGTGAGCCACCAGCTGGTCGGTGAGGGCATTGGTTTTGGTTGCCACGCCTACGGTAATGCCGTTTTGCTGGGCAAACGCAATCGCTGGCACCAGGTAGGCCATGCTCTTACCCACGCCGGTGCCCGCCTCGATGGCACGATGCGTGCTCGTGGCAAGGGCGTCGCGCACCTCAAGAGCCATTGCCTCCTGCTCGCCGCGGTGCTCGTAGGCGTCGTACAGCTGCGCCAGCAGTCCCTGGGGCGCAAAGGCCGCTTGCACCCAGTCGCGCGACGGAGCGTCAAGCGGACCTTCCGCCGCCAGCTCCGCAGCGTCGGTGCGCGTGGTGCTCTCGACAGACGCAAGCAGCTCGTGACGCGCCGCCTTGAGGGAAAACCCCTCGTCAGGCGCACCAAACTCCTGTGCAAGGTACGAGAAGAGCGGGCGGAACGGCCACTCGACGTCCTCGTGCATGTTGGCGAGGGTAGCCATCAGGCCCGAAGGCAGGTCACAGAGACCCATCAGCATGACGGGCCACATGCCGCACAGCGCATCTACGTCGTCCATCGCGCGATGCGTCACGCTATCACACCCAAAGGCCTCGGCCATGTCGGAAAGCCGGTGCGACGAGAGACGCGGCAGCGCGATGCGCGAGAGCGCAAGCGAGTCTATCCAGGTGTCGCTCACCTCGCGCCCGCCGCGCACCTTCTCGATAAACGTGCGGTCAAAGGTGGCGTTATGGGCCACCACCGGGCAGCCCGCCACAAAGTCTGCCAGCTGCGCCACAGCCTCTTCGGCGCTCGGTGCATCGGCCACGTCAATGGCCCTGATGCCGGTCAGGCGCTGAATCTCGGGCGGAATGGGACGACGCGGATTCACAAAAGTCTGTAGCCGCTCAACCACCTGTTTGCCACTAATGCGCGCCGCGGCAATCTCAATCAGCTCGCAGTCCCTGAACGAGAGGCCCGTGGTCTCGGTGTCGAGCATCACGAAGTCCTCTTCGAGCGGGCCAAAGTCTGTGGCCTGCGCACGCTGGGCGAGGCTGCGGTACCGCGCCGACACCTGCAGGGGAGTTCCTGGCAAGATCAGGGAGTCAAGCAGGGTGGTTGTGGTCTCTTGTGCCATCTACCTGCACATTCCTTTCCATTGGCATGCAAGCCGTGTAAGAGAGGGACGCACCTGCCAGAAGGGTTAACCCCTTGCGACAGGTGCGTGCAACAACAACGTGTCTCGTCGCCTACTGCTCGAGTGCCAGCTCGATCATGCGGCGGCAGAGCTGTGGGAACTCGATGCCTGCGTGGCGCGCGGAGTCGGGCAGCAGGCTGCTCTCGGTCATGCCGGGGATGGTGTTGGTCTCCAAGATGTAGGGGATGCCATCCGCCGTCACGATGAAGTCGCTGCGCGAGCACCCACGGCAGCCGAGGGCCTTGTGCGCCATCACGGCAAGCTCCTGAGCCCGCTCGTAAACGCTCTGCTCCAGGCGCGCGGGAATCACGTGGTGCATCGACGCCGGCTCGTACTTCACCTTGAGGTCGTAAAACTCTGCACCCGTCACCACCTCAACGATGGGAAGTGCCTGCGGATTGTCGTTACCCAGTACCGGCACCGTGATCTCGGTTCCGGTGATGCACTGCTCAACCAGGGCCACGTCGCCCTGCTTGGTGGCGGTCTCCACGGCATGCGCCAGTTGCTCGGCCGAAGTCACGCGGGTCACGCCGTAGCTCGAGCCATTGGCCGCCGGTTTCACGAACATCGGCAGGCCAAGCCGCTCTACCAGCTCGTTCGTCAGTGCCTCGTCGACCACGGTACCAGCGGGGAGGTTCACGCCGGCAGGCGTGGGAATGCCCGCGCGCTCAAAGACCAGCTTGGCCATGTCCTTGGCGGTACCCAGCGCCGACGCCAGCACGTGGCTAAACGTGTACGGCATGTGCAGAACCTCAAGCAGGCCCTGAACGCAACCGTCCTCGCCGTAGCGGCCGTGCATGGCCACGAAAGCCACGTCAAAATTGCCGCCTGCCAGGCGCGTGACAAAGTCGGGGTCGGCCACATCCATCAGCTCAACCGCAGAAAAACCAGCTTCCAACAGGGCTTTCTCGCAAGCCCTTCCCGAATTCATCGAGATCTCGCGCTCATCAGACCAGCCACCTGCAAGTACTGCAACCTTGCATTGCGTGACGTCATTTCTCTCCATGGAGCCGCTCCTTTGTACCAGCGCTTGCGCTAGACTCACTTCACAGAATGTGAGATGGTCATCATTGATATTGTTCTATGAGGATACCCCACCCACAACGTCAATACGAATAAGGGCAGAAATCATGCAAGAAGTCAGAAACAACCCGCAGACCGGCGGCGCGCCGGTTGTTGATCTCCGCGCACTTTCACGCGGCCAGCTGAGCCAGACGCTCTCGGAGCTTGGCGAGCCGGCATTTCGCGTCAAGCAAATCGAGGAGTGGGTCTGGGAGAAGGGCGTCTCGTCGTTTGATCAGATGACCAACCTTCCCAAGGCACTGCGCGCTAAGCTCGCGGAGCACTTTACCCTCGGCGGCGTCGAGGAAGTTGCGCGCCAGGTATCCGAGGACGGGAGTCGCAAGTACCTGCTGCGCTACAGCGACGGAACCACGGTGGAATGCGTGGGCATGCCGAGCGGCAATCGTCTGGCTGTGTGCGTCTCGAGCCAGGCCGGCTGCGGTATGGGATGCGCCTTCTGCGCGACGGGCGCCGCGGGTCTTTCGCGCTCTCTTACTGCCGGCGAGATCTACGACCAGGTCGTGCACGTGCGCAACGACTTCGACGAGCGTGTGACGAGTGTCGTACTCATGGGTCAGGGTGAGCCGTTTGCCAACTACGACGCCTCGCTTGCCGCCATGCGCAAGTTCAACTCGCCCGACGGTCTGGGCATCGGCGCACGTCATATTACGGTCTCTACCTGCGGAATCATTCCCCAGATTAAGCGCTTTGCCAACGAGCCCGAGCAATTCACGCTTGCGGTTTCGCTGCACTCGGCTGTCCAGAAGACCCGCAATGCCCTGATGCCGGGCGTGCGCAAATACTCTCTGCTGCACCTGTACGAGGTCATGGGGGAGTACGTCGACAAGACCGGCCGCCGTCCCACGTATGAGTACGCGCTCATTCGTGGCGTCAACGATACCGAGGACGAGCTGGGGGCGCTGTGCGACTTCTGCCGCGATAACCTGGCTCACGTGAACATCATCAAGCTCAACGAGGTGAAGGGTTCGCGCTTCCAGCCCTCAAGTGATGCCCGTGCCGGTGAGTTTGTTCGTCGCTTGGCCAACGTGGGTGTGGAGGCCACGATTCGCGAGTCACGCGGACAGGATATCGATGCGGCTTGTGGCCAGCTAAAGCAGCGTTTGGGCAGGTAAACTGCGAGGTTGCTAGACTTATCGAACAATTGTTCTTATAATGGTATGAATTAGGGCCTCGTGCATTTCTTTCGCACGAGGCCCCTTCTTCTGTCCGTTGGGATTTGTTTCCCCGTTGTCTGCAACCTTCTTGCAGATTACCTTCTCTCGTTGGTTGCTCCAAAGACCTGAGCTTGCCCTTCGTTGACTGCTGCCGCTGTCATCGCACCTGACTCCGGACTTCTTCTCCGGCAATCACCCGTCGGATCACCTAAGTACCCGAGGGCAGCCCAAGCTTCCGCCCCCTTAGTACCCGAGGGCAGCCCAGGCTTCCTTGATCTGCTCACGATTCTGGGCGACCACATCTTCGTCCATTATGGTCCCGATCCGCTCGTTGACCATGTCGCCAAGCTGCGTTTCCGAGTCGCGAAGCGTTGTCACCATACCGTTGATGTCCTGCTTGGCGCGGTCATCCAACAGAATTTGATAGGCCACGTACCCAGCAACTCCAAGAAACGCGGCAAACAGCAGCCTGTTACGCACGCGTCTAATCTGCTTCTTAAACATCGCTACTCCTGAGGCTCTTCACGCAAGCTGACGAGGCTGAGCTGCTCCACCAGACGAGCCAGCTGTTCTTCATCGGCAAACTCAATCTCGATCTTATTCTTGTTACGCAGACGCTTTACCTTAACGTTGGTGTCCAGGGCGAGTCGGAGCTGACGAGCAGCACGCTTATATGACTGCGGCGTCGGCACACGCTTGGGTGGCTCGTGATTCATGTCAGAAAACAGTGGTGCAAGACTTTCTGTCTGACGCACCGTCAAACCTTCGTCAACCACCTTCTGAGCTAGGCGAATCCGACCTTCCTCGCTCGCCACCGCAAGGATCGCGCGGGCGTGTCCTGCGGTGAGAAGACGCTCAGCCATTAACGCCTGCACCTGCTCGGGAAGATCGAGCAGGCGAAGTGAGTTGGTGATTGCCGAACGTGACTTTGAGACGGCACTCCCAAGCTCAGCCTGAGTCATACCTGTCTTCTTGATAAGAGTTCTGAAGCCCTGAGCCTCTTCTATCGGATCAAGATCAGCGCGCTGCAGATTCTCGATAAGGGCAAGCTTGAAGACATCCTCATCGGAGATGTCACGGATAACGACTGGAATCTCATCGAGTCCTGCGCGTTTCGACGCCTGATACCGGCGCTCGCCCGCTACGATCTCGTAGAAATTACCCTTCTTACGTACAAGGATGGGCTGCAGAACGCCATTTTGCTTGATGGAGTCAGCCAGCTCCTCAAGG
>ODAI013288031.1_pt1 | contig 11170 bp, 8 predicted proteins | sample 1539321 | NCBI WGS metagenome assembly ODAI01 (sample SAMN02144231, study PRJEB22623) | gut metagenome | biome: sheep rumen | host: Ovis aries | place: New Zealand
CGGGCTGCGGGTGTTGGTGAGCATGGACAGTGCGAACATGCATCTGGCTTCGCTGGTCGGTACTCGGGTGGTGTCTATCTGGGGTGCGACACATCCGTATGCAGGGTTTATGGGAATCGGGCAGAACGAGAAAGACTGTGTTCAACGGGATTTGAAATGCCGTCCGTGCTCCGTTTACGGCGACAAGGAATGCAAATACGGTGACTACCGATGCATGGATATCAAGCCGGAAAAGATAGTAGAGAAAGTGAAAGGATGAAGATAGTCATTAATCCGACATATGTAGGTTTGCGGGAATGGATTGCGCAACTGCCGGAGAACTTTGCCACACAAGGCGAGGTGATTTACGATGCACGCAACCAGATTCGTCTGATGCAGGCACCGGACGGCACAAGGATGTGCGTGAAACGGTTTCACAAGCCGCGGTTGCTAAATCAATACTTCTATAGGTTCCGAAAAAGCAAAGCCCATCGAGCCTATGAGAATGGCCTGTATATGCTGGCACACGAGGTAAACACTCCCGAACCGGTGGCGTATATTGAGGAATACCGATTCGGTGGATTAGCCTACTCTTATCTAGTGACACGTATGTCGGAACTGAGGCATCTGCACCGCGAGTTCACACTGGATTACCGACCGGAGTTGGACAAAACGATCCGTCCTTTGGCGCGATTCGTTGCACATATGCACAACGAGGGCATCAATCATCTGGACTTCTCACCGGGGAATATACTCTGGGATTTGGTGGATGGGAAATACCGGTTTGAGGTAGTGGACAACAACCGAATGACATTTGGTTCCGTAAGTTTGAAAGAGGGGTGTTGTAGTATCCGGCGGATCTGTGCACGCAGGAGTTTTTTCGATACCTTTGCCGAAGAATATGCTAAAGCCCGTGGCATGGACGAGGCACAATGCCGATATTGGATTCATTATTATCGTGACAGGTTTTGGCAAAACGGCAGAAAAGCGAACTATCAGTATGATTAAAGCAATTATCAATCGGATAGCCGGTGTGATACGCATCAAACGGCGGATGTTTATCTCCCCCACCATAGGGGCGGAGAACACCGTCTCTATCTCATATGCCATCACTGTGTGCAATGAAGCCGAACAGCTTAAGAGCCTGTTGGAATGCCTACGCCCTTGTCTCACGCCCGGAGACGAGATTATCGTGCAGGCCGATCGGTCTCATGTCACGGAAGCTGTAAAACGGGTCATTGATGCATCTGATTGCATAGACACCTATACAGAGCATGACTTGCAGATGGATTTTGCGCAAGCGAAAAACCATCTGAACACGCAATGCCGCGGTCAATGGATCTTTCAGTTAGATGCAGACGAGTGTCCCTCCCCCGCCTTGTTACAAGAGTTACGGGCTATTATAGGGGCAAACCCCAATGTAGAGTTATTCAAAGTGCCCCGGAATAATATTTTCCTGAATAGCCGGGGAGAAATGGAAAGAGAGTTTGTCTCATGGCCTGATTATCAGGGGCGGATTTACCTTAATGCACCGGAACGAATCCAATGGAAACGTCCGCTGCATGAGAAGATTCACGGCTATTGGGCGTACACTTATTTGCCGAAAGAAGAAAAGTATGCTATCGTCCATCGCAAAGATAAAGCGCAAGACGAAGCCAAATGGAAGAACTGGAAACAACATTTTGCATGAATATAGCTTATTTCATAGCATCTCCCATATGGGGCGGAGGCGAACAGTACGTGTATGATCTTGCGCTCCATGTAAAAGAGAAAGGCGGCATACGTCTGTTCTTTCTCTTCCCTCCCCATAGCAATCAAGCGATGATTTCCCGCTTCAAGCGCCTGGGTGAATGTCGTGTGTTTCCATATGTTAGTAAAGGAGTTCGTTTCCTTCCCTTCTCTGGTCGCCAGTTGGCAAAACTGTTAGACCTATGGCAAATAGACATCCTACACATTAACAGCCGGCAGAGCTATTTTGCCGCTGCTTGGGCGAAACGATTTGCGGCACACCCGTTCCGACTGATAGCAACCCAGCATTTGGTACGACCTGCCAAAAACTCCGCATTATGGCGTTGGGCATACAGGAAGATTGATTTATTGATTTTTGTCAGTGACTGCGTTCGCCGGCAATATATGGCAAAACTGAAAGACAAAGATTTATTCTCCAAAATCGCCGTTGTGTACAATAGTACTGCGATAAATGGATTTGAGATCAATTCCTCCCCCCGCCGACTGAACCATATTCTATTCCACGGTCGCATATGTCGCGAGAAGGGTATAGAGCCGCTGTTTAAAGCGTTGGCTATGCTGTCTGATCTGCCTTTTCAGATGACTTTTTGCGGAAATATCAGTCCTCAAGACAAAGATATGTGGGATAAGTTAATGAGCACCTCCCCTGTTCGCAACCGTATTCGTCATTTAGGGTTTCAGCCTGACATGCGTCCCCTTTTGAGTGAACACGGGATAGGTATTCTCCCCTCTATTGTTGCGGAAGCGGGTCCACTCTCTATCTTTGAAGATATGTCCTTTGCTCTGGCGATCGTCACTACGAATAACGGCTCGCAGCCGGAGGTTATTCAAAATGGTGTAAACGGTCTGTTATGTTCCCCTGACAACCCTACGGAATTGGCTGCTGCGTTACGCCGATTATTGACTGACCCCACATTGACACAAACATTAGGAGAGCGGGCAAGGACGGATTTTCAGGCTCGCTATTCCTATGACCGGTTTATTGAAACAATGTACCATTATTATACCCGATAATACTATGCAAAAATTTCTCAATTACTATCTACGAACCATCGGTATTTTAAATTTCGTAGTATTTATGCTATTAATACTCTCTCTCGCCTTTCCCTGGAGGTTCAGCCAACCATTGGCTCCGCTATGGTTAGGGTTATGGTTTTTAGAAGGGCGATGGATTGATCGTAAGAATTTCCGATGGAGCCGCTCCATATATCCGGTATTGTTCCTATGCCTTTTCACGGTTTGGGAGTTGATCAGTTTATCATGGAGTGAGGATGTCGCAAACGGTTTAAAGGAATGGGAGTGCCATTGGCCTATATTGGCGGTTTTCTTCGTCGCCCTATTTGGGTGTAACGAGCACTATAAATCCTATCGGTTAAAGAGTGCGTTGATAGTCGGCAGTTTGTTATCCATTGTGAGTTACAGCGTAGTATGTTACCAGCATTACTGCACCGGAACTTTGGAGACGAACCCTCCTTATTGGTACGGGTCGGTGTGGACATTATTCGGTGAGGGACCGATTGAGATACTCAAATCACGGAGTTACTACTGTCTGGTATTACTCATGTCGTTAGCTTTCTCGGTGGATGTGTACCGCCATTTCCGCACAGTCTATTCGCCACTGACAGCCGGGCTTACTATCGGCACTGCCGATCTCCTGCTGGTAATAGCCGTTTTACTAACCGCCTCACGTACTGCCTTACTGCTATTACCCGTTGTAGGAATAGCGATGACAATGATGAACTACCGGGGAAAATGGCGGAAGCATATAGGGATTGGCATATTACTCTTGTCCGTTGTTGTCACGGCTTTTAATTTGCGCTATAACACCCATTTCGCCGCTACCAAGAACGATCTTCTGCAAATTACGAAGATTAGCGAGCCTACTCAAACCACCCTCACGGAGCCTCGTATAACCATATACTCATGCGCGTTACGCCATCTTAAAGACACCGGTTGGGGAGGCGCCGGTTTTGGAGCATCGAATAAAAAGATGGTAGAATATTATCATGAGGATGGGATTGAACTGGGGATGTACTACCAGTACAGCACTCATAACAGGTACCTTAAAGTATGGATTGAGATGGGTATTGTCGGGCTGATGGCTATTCTGCTTATTCTGATCTCTGCGCCTTATCTCCATAGCGGGCAGACACGCAAGAACGTACTATGTATGTGCCTTGTTTTCGGTGTGAGCATGCTTACAGAGAACCTATTGAGCACTATGGGAGGTTTATATACGTTCTTTACCTTGATAGCACTTTTACAGATTGCACAACGCGAAGAAGATTCGCTGCCACTCTCTCATCCGTAAATTTCTCCGCCTGTTCATGCCCATGAGCTGTCATCTGCTCACGAAGCGAAGGATCGGATAGGATTTTCACTATCTGAGTCGCTATCTCCTCTGGTTTTGCGGGATCGGCATATAGAGCAGCCTCGCCCCCCACCTCCGCAAAACAACCGCCGGTGGAGGTCAAGACCGGTGTTCCGACAGTGAGTGCCTCAAGGATCGGGATACCGAATCCCTCAAAGATACTGGGATAGACAAAGAGCGCAGCCTCTTTATAGATTGCCGGCAAATCTGCCTGTGGTACGCCGGAGAGTATTTGAATCGCCACTCCTAAACGCGAGGCTTGTTGTTGCAACTCCCTACCATACGCACTCTCACCGCCCACGAGTACCAGCGGAAGTGTAACTTGTGCCTCAGCGAGAGCTTCAATCAGCGTGTGCAGGTTCTTGCGCTCCTCCAATGCCCCGACATACAGGATATATTCCTGTGGCAGAGAATAAGCGGCCCGCACTTGAGCTATCTTCTGAGCTGTCACAGGCTCGTGGAAAATACTACTACACCCCTGATAAACCACACTAATCTTTCGTTCATCCGCTTGTAGATAAGTGATTATGTCTTGTTTCGTCTGCTCGGAGATGGCAATAATCTTATCCGCTACGCGGGTGGCATAGCTCATTTTGGCGGCAAAAAGTTTGCGATACCCGGGGCTATACAGATGCGGGTACCGGAACACTAACAGATCGTGGATCGTAACGATGGTTTTCACACCGCATTGATGGATCCCGAACGGCAGTTCGCCTGAGAGTCCCCAATAGAGATCTGTATTTTTTAGAGCGCGTAAACATCCGAAACTCCGCCATAGTGAGGGAGCCAATTTCCATAACCCCTCAGGGGCGATAGTCGAGGTATGAGGGAATGTATAGGTGTCCGTAGGACGGGCGAAGAGTACGTATTCCTCGTCCGGGCCATAGTTTGTCAGGAGTCGTATCACATCCCTGCTGTAGTTACCTAACCCTCGGTGGTTATGGTACGCTCGTTTTGCATCTAAGACTATTCGCATGGTTTGGTCCATTGTTTATCGATTATGAGTAGATTAACCCGCATCATATTCATTCCGTAAGCCCGCATATCTGCGGCTTTCTCTGGATATTCTTTCAGCAGGTTTTCGCCGCTGCCGATACGGTATAGTTTCTCTTGTTTGCTATGGATGCCATAACACCAGAACCACGTACCATCCGACACGCCCAAGTGTTCGTTGCTGACAAAATAGGCATACCGCCGCCGGGCAGAGAACACATCTATTCCTGTGCAGTTGTTGTCATATTCCAGTCCCAGCAGGCTTAATACAGACTCCCATATATCAATCTGGGAAGTCACGCGCTCAATCCGTTCCGGCTGCAACAATCCGGAATAGATAAAGACAGGAATATGGTTATAAGAGAGCGTCATGTCGTAAGGGGACGGACGGGACGAACCATGATCAGCGACCAGCACAAAAACGGTATTCTTGCCCCACTCAGTCTGCTGCGCAGCCTTCATGAACCGGCGGATAGCATCATCCGCATAAGCGATGATCCGTTGCTCGTCATTCTCTCCGCGGTCGCGATAAGTCTCCGGCACTACGAACGGACTATGATTGCTTACGGTCAAGAAGGACGCAAAGAACGGTTTTCCGCTCTCTGCATACTCTCCGAGTTTCCTTATTCCATAGCGGAACATATATCCGTCTGATACACCGAAATTGTTCACTGCCGAATCCGCCTCGTAGTCATAGAGCGAATACAGGTCATGAATATGATTGTCGCGCCAGAAGGAGTTCATGTTGTCGTACTGCGGGTTGCCGGTCACGAAACAGAGAGTCTGATAGCCGTTTTTACGGAGGTAGTAGGGCAAACCGGTATAGGTTTCGGCATTGACACCCATCGCCGGTTTGGCGAAGTTGGGCACAAATCCGTAGTGCACACCCACTATGCCGTTATTGGTATGTACGCCGGTGGAGAAACAATTTGCCCAATAAATACTTTTGTCCCTCAGGCTGCGCAAATAGGGCGTCAGCCACTGACCGTTCGACTGCAGTTCCAGGTTATCTACTGTCATGGATTCCATGAAAATGAGTACCACATTAGGGCGACCTTGCACACGGGGTGCAGTAGTGCCTCTGCGAACCAGCGGCAGGAGGGAATCAGTGGGGTGAATATGCAACTCGTCTTGAACATAAGTTATTGCCTTTTGTTCGTCTATCGCCTCTAATTCCGGAGGCATTTTCTCCAAGCCGTGCTCGGCGCTTTTGATGATATTAAAAACGGGATTGACGCCTAATCTGTTATAGAACGGGTTGTTGCAAAAATAGGCAAAGCTGACTTGGAGCGGGTACCGCTGGAAACTGCCGCGTATGCCGCAGAATACCACTCCCCAGAGTAATACCGTAATGAGGGCAGAGAGGATATATTGCCCGGAGGAACCGCTCTCGGCGCGTTGCCAGACGGAGGCGAAAGAACGATTAAGTGCCACTACCCCACACTCGTAAAGGCCTATGAGGAGAATGGCTGTCACGAGGAAATACCGGTTGGTAATATCCTCGAAAATCATTCCCGCAGTATCACCGGCGAAGCCGAACCACGCTGTAACGCCTGTATTAAGATGGTTCTCAAAGAAATGGAAATACCGTGCGTTAGATACATGTATCAGGATTAATAGGGCATATGCCACGCCGTAATACCAAGCCACCATATTGGTCAGACGGCGCATGTATAGGCCATAGTTCTCTTTTCTCATCGTAGCCAAGGCGAATACCGGTAATACTATTGCCGGCAGGGCAGTTATATAGCTGGCGATGAGATTATCGAACTTCACCCCTATGAGCAAGGCGGTCGGTAGCAACTGCCAATCAACCCCTTCTGCCGGCATATTGGCAAATAGCAGAATAAGACGACAGATACTCAATGCCAAAAGTCCTGCCAAATGAATGGATACCAGGTATCCGATCACCGTCCCGAATGTTTTTAGTATTGTATTCATCTCGTGTCTTATTTATCTTTCTCCAGTCCGACTCGCAGCGTAAACAGTAATCCCCTCGGGATACAGAGGCTCATCGCCGTGCGGCCGGGAATAGCACTATACCCGTCAAATGCATATTCGGTCAGTTCGGTACCGAAGTCGTATATATTGTAACATAGCACCTCGAGGGACATCGGTATGCCGTTTGCCCACCATCGTCCCGTAGCGCGCAGCTCCAGATTGAAGAATGCATCCTTGCGTTTGCCGAAATGGTTGTTTACAGGATTGATTCCTCGTGCATCGGTGGGGATGACGGCTATCGTTGTGCGTCCGTCTGTCGTCTGCTCAACGGCCTTAAACGTAGTAAACGGCTGCCCGTCCTTGAACTTGAAGTTCAATCCGAGGGAGAAATACCGGCAGGCATTATAGGTCACTTGTAGCCGGGCTATATAGGCGCGGTCCTGATTGAGCCGGCCGTTCGCCTGATATGGTTTGTCACCCTCCGAGGTAGCGGTAAAGGTATTGAGGTCGGCGGTCGATTCCGAGAGAGAACCAAGGTTATTGTGCAGCGGACCGTTGCCTAAGGTACTGAAGCCGGACATCAGATAACTCTGCCAACTCAGCTGCACGAACCATTTGCGGCCGGCATAGGTATAACGGATCAGGTTCGAGATATAATAGGGTGTCAGCGTACCGGGTTGTTTCGACAGTAGGTTGAGCGGTTGGGTAGTGATGGTATAGGGACCGTTCTCCGGTCCTTCCGACAGGCGGGTGAACCACTGGTTGTAGTATGTCCGATAGGTGCTCAGCACTGCGATCTCGTGGCGGCGGCTCTTACCGAAAGTGAAATATACCGGTATGTCAATCACCGCATAGGAGGGCTGGTGAGCCCAGAGGTTCTTTGCCGGTGTGTGGTTAGACTTCGCCTCGCCGGAGAGATAGTCGGAACTCAGGTATTGCACCTCGTTCCAGGTATAAGACATCCTATGATGACTCACGGAGATACCGAACTTGAACCACCAAATCGGCTGATAGTCCAACATGAATTTAGCAGTCCAGTTAGGGCTGACCACACTCTTCCTCTGCCCTAACACCACGCCGTCCAGCGAGACTCCTACATGCCCATACAGTTGCAGTCCGCTCGCGGGGCTGTGTTCCGCGATTACCAACGCCTCGTTCTCCAATATACCGGAGGTGAAGGCTCTACTCTGCCAATGGTAGGTATAGAGGTTCGTCGGCGAGGCATCGGCGATGGATTGCGCATAGATGGCGTTGGTCCACGTGCCCGTAGTCGGATGGAAATGGAGGATCGAGTTATACCCCTCGGCATGCACACGAAGCCATCGTAAGAGGGGCTGGTCGTACTGCAAGGAGAGGTTCACCGAATGGAGCCGTCCGTCCGCATACCAGGGCTCAAAAGCCTCGCCGTCCTGGTCGATGATATTCCGGCTGAAAGAGAGGGAATCATGCTTCAGTTGGTTGATCTCATAACTCACGCCATAGACCAGTTTGCCATTATTGGCAAAGGTTTTGGCGGCATACAATCCCGCCTGGTACATTTGTTGGCGAGCCTGCTCGTTGCGGTTGTAATAGAACTCTGAGCCATAGTCCGTCCGTCCTTTCGCCAATAAGAAATAATGGAGTTCGTCCATCGCTACGTTAGGGCAAAGGGGAATCTGTCCGTCCATCTGCGCCGTATAATACGGGGCATTGTACATTCCGCTGATACCCGTGCGGTCAAAAGCCGTCAGTTGGCGTTGACCGTAATGAAGGTAAAGGTGTTGATAGTATTGTTTCCCGTAAGCCCGGATACCGAAAGCGGTTTCCGCCGTACCTGCGCCGATGATGTGATTGCGCATCTCCATCGGCCGCGAGTCTATCGTCCGTTCTTCGGCGGAACGGTGAAAAAGGTTGATCAGTTGCTTGGTGCCGGGGGCGATTCCTCCTATTCCGCCGGCATTTCCGGTCAGCCGTACGGATGCTTGCTGCACGCTGTCATCGGTAAAATTCAGTACGCCGTTATGGTAATCGAGTACCAGCGAGGTGCGGTCCATGCCATAGTGAAGATAACTATCGCCCGGCTGGGTACGAGAGTCCGTACGCATGCCGTTAAGACGGTATTTGGTTTGGCGGAAAGAGTTGCCGGCGATTGAGAACACGGCCTGATCCCCTAAGTTCCATTCGCCGGTGGTCTCTGTTTCATAAACTGCATACGGGCTGCCGTTATCCAGATAATGCCCGAGATCGGTGGTCTGGTACCAATCGCGAAAGAACGCGCTGCTTACGCTGTCTGTTCCCGGAGTGGCGGCATGCACACACGCCGAAATGCATAAGAGCATTATGAGGACTTGCCGCTTCATGTATTTTTACGGCGAAGGATATCTATATGGTATGCCAAACCCACGCGGATTTGGTGGAACGGGTAATCTTTAATACCCCACTGGTACTGAACAAAGGGTTCGAAGCCTTTCACATGCCCGGCGAGTTTGGCGCGGAGCACCATCGGTGCATCGCCGTGCCGCTCCCATCCGACATAACCGCCCCAGGTTGTTTCTAACGACACGTACTTTTGCTGGATTAAAGCCTGCAGACCGTACATTACGGCATCGTTCTGCCTGCCGTTATCGGTCTGCCAGCATAGGAAACCCGCCGAGCCCGCCAAACGGAACTCCCAATCTTTATGGTAGAGCGAGTTGCCGATACTGAGGTCGAAGAAATAACCCGGTGTGTCGTAATGTCTATACCGTGCAAACTGTCCTCCGCTAGCAGATTTGAGACCGATACGCACCGTTGCCTGCGGGATATATTTTGCCCACTCGAAGTGAAACCAGTCGCTATGAAGCACCTGTATTTCCGTGGAGACATACGCATCGCCCGCGCCGCTGCCGGTGCCGTCTGCCTGGCTGTACCACTCATGGATCGGCATCCAGATACTGAGGTTCGCCCACCGCGTGAATAAAGGAACATGCACACGCGCGAAGAGATCCGCTGTACGGGTACCGGTATAGCCAAAATAACCATCCGCTGCCACTTCCAGGCGCAGATGGTCATAGGTTCTTCCGTCCGTCATCTCCGGCACCGGAAACGCGTTAGGACCGAAATAAGCGGGGGCTATGCCCGTTGGCTGACCCAGATTTGGAGCGACGACAGGCACTTCAGCCCTTAAAGGTGAAAGGTGAAAGGTGAAAGGCGAAAGGAGGATTAGTCCTAACACCAACTGTCGTATGTGATTCTCTCGTCCTTTCATTTTTCATTTTTAATTTTTCAAATTCCAAAGAGGTTTTGGAAGAAGTTCTTCTTATTGGCGCTTCCCGGCGCAATGTTCGGGCTGTTCTGCAGTTGCTCGATCAGCTTCTTCTCGTCCTTGCTGAGTTTCTCGGGGATATAGACACCTACGTTGATGAGCAGGTCGCCCTCTCCGTACCGCCGTCCGTACTGGTCGATACGCGGCAGTCCTTTGCCCCTCATCCGCAGCACCTTGCCCGGCTGCGTACCGGGGGTGATGGTTATCTTCACGTCTCCCGTGAGCGTAGGAATCTGCACCTGGCCGCCCAATACCGCTGTAGGCATGTCAAGCAGCAGGTTGTAGATCAGGTCGCTGTCGTGACGGACGAAGTCCTTGTGTTCCTCCTCCTCGATCATGACAAGCAGATCTCCCGGCACTCCTCCGTGTGGCGCGGCGTTACCCTTGCCGGGTACGGTGAGCTGCATGCCTCCGGCTACGCCTGCCGGGATCGTTACGGTAATGATATCTTCGGCTCGCACGACGCCCTGACCGCCGCATTTCGGACACTTGTTCTTGATGATCCGTCCCTCGCCGCCGCAGGTCTCACACTCGGTCTGTACCTGCATCATGCCGAATATACCTCGCTGTGCGCGGGTGACTCTGCCTGCACCCTTACAGGTCGGGCAGGTCTCCGTCTGACCGTCGGCGGAACCGGTGCCGTGACAGTCCTGACACTCCACGAGACGGCGGACTTTGATCTTCTTCTCGCACCCCGTAGCGATCTCCTCAAGCGTGAGGGTCACTTTTCCTCTCAGGTCGCTTCCTCTGCGTACGCGTTGACCGCCACGGCTGCGTCCTCCGCCGCCGAAGAAGTCGCCCAAGTCGAATCCTGCGCCCTCGAAGATGTCGCCGAAGTGACTGAAAATATCCTC
>ODAI010853798.1_pt1 | contig 11169 bp, 7 predicted proteins | sample 1539321 | NCBI WGS metagenome assembly ODAI01 (sample SAMN02144231, study PRJEB22623) | gut metagenome | biome: sheep rumen | host: Ovis aries | place: New Zealand
ACCACCTGGACCGGCACATCCTACATGGTACCCACTTTAATGCACGACCACGTCTACCGCATGGGTGTGGCCTGGCAGAACACTGCCTACAACCAGCCGCCACACCTCGGCTATTTCCTTCCCGACTACATCAACGGCAAGTTGCCCGACAGCATTCAGCAACCCGGAGCATCCTCAACGACGAGCTGCGAGACCTACGACCTTCAAGGTCGTCGCGTCAGCGACTCCAAGAAGGGGCTGAACATTGTGAAAATCAGAACCGAGAAGGGTGTCGTGACCAAGAAAGTCATTTACTAACCAGCTAATCACAAACTATAGACTTATGAGCATTTCCAAGTATTTTCTGACGGCACTTGCCGCCACCTTCGCCACGACCGTCTCGGCCCAGAACACGCCTGTGAGCCAGATGGAGAAGTTAGACAGGGGCATAGCCGTCGTGAAGCCCACCTCCGGCTCAGGTAACTTCGTCAGCTGGCGACTATTGGGAACCGATGGCGAGAACACCACGTTCGACCTGAGAAAAGGTGCGACAACCATAGCGCGCAACCTGACCGTCACCAACTACAGAGACAACACCGGCACTAACCAGTCCGACTATTCGGTCGTGACGAAGGTCAACGGCGAGCCTGTCGACACCTCCAAAGCGGTGAAGGCCTGGGGCAAGCCCTACCTCCTCATACAGCTGGACCGTCCCGCAACTGGCAAGCAGGGCGGCAACTACATCCCTAACGACTGTTCAGTAGGCGATGTCGACGGCGACGGTGAATACGAAATCTTCCTGAAATGGGACCCCGACAACTCCAAGGACAATTCCCAGAACGGCATTACGGACAACGTGCTCATCGACTGCTACAAGCTCGACGGCACCAAGCTTTGGCGCATCGACCTGGGCCAGAACATCCGCGCCGGAGCCCACTACACCCAGTTCATGGTCTACGACTTCGACGGCGACGGACGTGCCGAAATGATGTGCAAGACGGCTCCCGGCTCAAAAGACGGACTGGGCATCTACGTGAACCAGGCCACCACCAACACCATTATCAAGGGTGCCAGCAACACGAAGTCGTGGATTACGTCGAGCGGCCGCATGGACGGCGGACACGAATACCTCACCGTGTTCGAGGGCTTGACCGGCAAAGCCATCCACACCATTGCCTACAACCCCAACCGCAACGCTCAGTCAGGACTGAGTGAAGCACAAGGAACCTTCAACTGGGCCATCGGCAAGACCGACAACCACGGCTACAACCGAGGCGACCGCTATCTGGCCGCTGTGGCTTACCTGGACGGTCCCGACAAGAATCCAAGTGGCATCTTCTGTCGTGGCTATTACAGTTATGCCTTCGTATGGGCTGTCGACTTCGACGGTCAGCAGCTGAAGCCCAAATGGTTCCATGCTTCCGACAACAGTAACGGAAGCACGTATAAGCTGACCACCTATAATGATACAGGTGCCGGCTCTACCAAGACTTACACAAACTGCAAGCCCACGAGCGGCAGCGGCCACGGCACCATGTTCGGCAACGGCAACCACAACATGAGCATTGCCGACGTCGACGGTGACGGATGCGACGAAATCATCTGGGGATCGGCAGCTCTGAACAACAACGGCATCCTGCTCTACGGCACCGGCTTCGGACATGGCGATGCCATCCACCTGGCCGACCACTGTCCAGACCGTCCCGGGCTGGAGGTGTTCCAAGTGCATGAGGAGAAAGGAACCTATGCCTGGGATTTGCACGATGCGCACACAGGAGCAATCATCCACAAAGGCGGGCCTGCCGGAGTGGACAACGGACGCGGCATGGCGGGTGCTTTTGACTTGAGGACGCGCGGCTCGCTGTTCTGGTCGGCCAGCGACAGTAAGCCACGCAGTGCCGTCACCGGAATTACTGCCTACGACAACGGCGGCTCCTCGAATTTCCGCATCTATTGGGACGGCGATCTTCAGGACGAACTGCTCGACGGCAACAAACTCGACAAGTTCAACAACGGCAGCGGCGGCACCTCGCGACTGTTCACCATCTATAACTTCGGCCCGGCCAGCACCTGTAACAGCACGAAGAACACACCCAACCTGCAGGCCGACATCTTAGGCGACTGGCGGGAAGAGGTCATCCTGCACAACGGTTCCGACCAGCTGGCCATCTACTCCACTGACATAGCCACCATTCTTGCCGTTCCCACGCTGATGCACGACCATACCTACCGCATGGGCATAGCCTGGCAGAACACGGCCTACAATCAGCCGCCTCACCTGGGCTACTACCTGCCCGACCTGTTCCGTCCCTGCTTCCTGGACCGTCCTGACACCATCCACGCAGTCTTGGGCGACACCCTTGTCTGTGAAATAAAAACGAAAAACGTGAAGATATGCTCCTTCATGGCCTCGATACTGCCCGATGGCACACGCAAAGGATATGTTGTGCCTGATGGCTTCAACCGCCCCAAGTACGACCAGACTCACAAGATGCTGACCATCAGCGGCAAGCCAAAAGAGGCGGGAATCTTCAAGTTTGCCTTCAAGATTACCGGCGTGAATGCCGACATTCTGGAAGACACGCTGATCGTGAAGGTGAGCGATGCCCCGTCAATCATCACAGAGACGGTGAGCACTGTCAGCGCGGCGAAGCCCGTCATCTACGATGCCTCCGGACGCAAACTTCCCCACCAGCAGATGAGCACCCTGCCAAAGGGTCTCTACATCATCCTGGAGGGGAACAAGTCGAGGAAAATCCTTATAAAATAGCTCAGAATTTCGAGTGCAACAGTCTGCCGTCGGGGGTTACTCCGGCGGCACTCATTTTAATGCGCGTTTCCTTACTGTTATTATAGAAGACAGCAGTGAAACGGCCATGCTCGTCGGTCACGGCATTGGGATTCCAGTAGAGCGTGCGACGATAGTCGGTAGGCTCGGCAGGACGCTGGGTGCTGTAGTCGGGCTGATAGAAAGCCTCGGCAGCATTGATGCCATGGAAGATGATGTGACGGTCGCGGAACGTGGGCTGCTTGCCATCGTCAGGAATGAGCACCATGTCGACAGTGACATCGGCAGTGGTCACACCTTCCACCATGGTGGAGTCCTCATTGCGCGGTTCGTAGTCGGTGAACACCCTGACATCTTGCAGCCGGTTCAGCTTCAGGCGGTCGGCATACCACTGTGGTGTACGGTTGGCGCGGAAGAGTCCTGCCACTTCCGTATCGGAGCCGAAGGCATAGGGTGAGTAGTTGCGATAATAGGTATGTCCTTCCATCCGGGCGTCAACATTGAACATCCGGTGGCGGTTCATGTTGCCATAGAGATAGCGGCACACCTGCACGGGGAACAGGCGCATGTCCAACTTGCCGTATGACAGTCCGCGATCCGTCATATCGTTATACATCTCGTAGGCATCTACCACGAATGCAGGCTTTTTCCAGTCGATGGCACGCTTGCCGCGACGACGGCCTTTCACAGTGACGTTGCCTAACTCATGCACGTCGTTCTCCATCGACAGTTCCGACAGCGTGTCAATCATCAGGTCGGTATCAATGTCGGGCTGGTGGTTCTCGTAGAAGTCGTAGGCTTGGGTGAACATGGGGAAGAACAGGGCGCGCTTCACGTAGAAATCGGGAAATGCCGTCTCGTCCATGATTTTAGAGTCCTTTCGCGAGGCCATGCTCTTCTTGATGGAGTCGCTCTCCTTGTAGGCCTTCATGTTCAGGTAGCCGTCGCCGTAGAAGGGCGGCACCTTGAAAAGATAGTGCCCCTTTTCGGTCTTTTGCACCGAGCCCACCACCTGAGTGCCTATGCTGATCTCGGCCTCCACAAGCACGTCGCGCTTCAGCGATCCGCCCAGGAGCCGCTGTCCCGCCACGATGTCGTTCATGCTGCCATATTCCAGTGTACTCACCGAGGTATTCTCTGTCTGCACACCTGCATCCGTATTTGAAATGAGTCCGTCGCCCTCATCGACAGGATCGGTGAAGGGGTCTACTGCAGCTGACTCATCTTCAGGCGACTTTGTTCCGACCTGCCCCACACCCGTGAGCCAGTTGGGAATCTCTTCCGGCTCGACATCGTTGATGGAAATCATCTTGTGAACCGTTCCTTCTACGGTGAGTCCCTTCTCCGGCTCATAGCGCATGACGCGCCCTGTGTCGGTCAGTTCTTCCCACTTGTACTTGCGCCAGCCCTGCACCTGCATGAGCAAGTCGAGGTGGCGGCGATGCTCTGCGTCGTCCTTGGCAAAATAGTATGCCGGACGGGCTATGAAGCCACGCAAGTCGCTGCTGAGCAGCAGGTCGGTCATGATGTTGCCGTCGTCGTAGGTAGGCTCGTCGGTGTAGGTGTCGCGAATGGAGATGGAGAAAGTTACGGGACGGCTGGTCTGCGCACACTCAACGGGTATCTCTATGCGTTCATACGGGTCGTAGACTTTCCTGGGATCCAGCATGGCCGTGATGGTATTGGCCTCCTGATCGTGATGATTGACGAAAAACAGGCGGTCGGCCAGAATCTGACCGTCGCTATTGAACACTGTCACGTCGTTCACGCCCGTTGGCAGGGTGCTCCAAGGCAATTGCACCGATGTGGCTCCTTGAGGAATCCTTTCAAAATGGCGAAGCACACCACGGCACAGCACCGAAACGGCATACTCTTTGTCCTGTGGAACTCCTTTTTGAAAGACGGACAACACGCTGTCTTTCAGTTGTATAGAAACGCCCTGTTTCTCAGCCTTAGGCAGACTGAAGTCGTAGTTCTTGCCCTTGTAGGTGAAGTGTGTCTTCAGCCGGGTGTTGCCAGGAGTGACTTTGAACGAGCCACGTCCCATGTATTCGGTGTTTATTTTTCGCTGTCCTGTTCCGTCGCCCGTCAGCGTTCCGACGAGATTGACGGCCTCGCCCAACTGATTCACCACATTGAAAGCCACGTTATTTTCGACACCTTCAATCAAATGACCGCCCTCAGGGTAGAACGTCACAATGAGATCGTCCTTCTTCGGCTTGGCGATGCGCTGCTTGGGTCGCTCATACATGCGGCGGGCATCATAGTCGCCAGCCTTCGCAGGCTTACTATATATAGGTAACACGCGCGAATAGAGTCCGTCCCACAAGCGGTAGAAGTCGTAGGCCATCTGCTTGTTGTAGAAAGCCCAGCCATCGGTGGTGCTGAAGTGGTGGTAACGCACGTTGAAGTTGAGCATCCAGCGCGTGTAGGCCCGAAGCTCATAGTAGCCAGAGTAGAGCGAATCGCGCAACTCGAACTGTCCGCAAGTAAAGCCCTTGGGATTTACCACGATGGTCTGGCGTTCCACCAGCAGCCCGTCGGGCGAGAGCAGCTCCACGTAGAGCAGACGGCTCATCTCAGTAGGTTGTAGCGTACCGGCCTGAACCACGTAGGCCTTGTACCACAGGGTGTCGCCCACGAAATAGCACTGGTTGTCTGTATGCAGATAAACTTTCTCCTGAAGCTGCGACACAGCCGATTCCTCCAAGGCTTGCTGAATGTCATCCAACCCGTCGGCCTGAACGGATGTCGGTGCAACCACCAACAATAGCAGTATGGTTACGGTTTTCCAGCAATGAAACAACTTTCTCATCATTCTTTTTCGTTTTTTAGGTCTTTTTATATGACGTTTCTTCTTCCTTTTCGTTTAATAGCCTCTCATTTTTAACAGTCATATTACTTCATGCTGAGTTCTTATATCACTTCATGTTGAGCTTCCATTGAAATCACGCTGCGATTTGCCTTAAAACTATGAGTAGTTTTCATTGATATCGCAATGAGTTTTCATTGAAATCTCATTGCGATTTCAATGAACCAATCTTGTTACGATGTCAATGAGATGGAATTGAGTGTTACACAATAGGAACACACCTATCACGTCTGCTCTTGTCTGTCACAATTGTAAGCCGCTGACTATTAGCATGATGCAGATAGGAGCAGATGGAGCAGACGTTTTTAAACTTTTTCCGACAATACTCCAGATTAATCACTCTGAGAGAGAGCTTAAGACTGCTTCAGCTTGAAAGAAGACTCAATGTTGCGGAGTTCCTCAAGGAATGCCTTGTCGACTTTCAGACGCTGCTCAATGGCAGAACAACTGTGGATGACGGTGGAATGGTCACGACCACCGATGAGCTGGCCGATGCGAGAAGTGGGCATCTTAGTGAACTTCTGTGCAAAATACATGGAAATCTGACGGGCAAGCACATACTCGCGCTTACGACTCTTGCTGTAGATGTCCTGCTGAGTGACGTTGTAGTGCTGACAAACTGTGGTCATGATGTCATCGATAGTCAGCGGATGATTGTCGGCCTTCACGGCACGCTTGATGACACGCTCTGCAAGACGCATGTCGATATTAGAGTTATAGACAATGCTGTAAGCCATGAGCGAGTTGAGCACACCCTCCAAGTCTCGCACGCTGCCATTGGCTGTCTGTGCAATGAACTGAATGACGTCAGCAGGAATCTTCAGACCGTCACGACGGCACTTTGACTGCAGGATGTCAATGCAGAGCTGCACATTGGGTTTCTCCAGCTCCGCAATGAGGCCACAGGAGAAACGGGTGAGCATGCGATCTTTCAGCCAGACAAGGTCTACAGGAGGACGGTCGCTGGCCAGAATAATCTGTTTGCCAAGGCGGAACAGGTGGTCGAATATATAGAAGAAGGTGGCGACGGTCTTCTCTGCCGTTGCCCACTCCTGGACATCATCGACTATCAGCACGTCGATGGTCTGATAGAAATTGATGAAGTCATTGACCGTGTTCTGACGCTGGGCATCGGTAAATTGAACTTGAAACAAGCGAGCCGACACGTAAAGGACACGCTTCTGGGGATACATCTTCTTTATCTGCACACCAATGGCATTGACCAGATGGGTCTTACCACACCCCGACGGGCCAAAGATGAAGAAAGGATTAAAAGTGGTGTTACCCGGATGCTCGGCAATAGAAAGTCCGATAGTACGGGGCAGCTTGTTGGAGTCGCCCTCAATGTAACTGTCGAATGTCTTCTTGGGATCAAGCTGTGAATTGAGCTGCTGGGGAACGGCGGCATCAAGGACAGTAGGTGTCTTGTTGCCTCGTGTGACAGCCTGCGGGTCTTCAATATCAGCAGGTCGCTCGCTCTCCACGTCCTGAGTAATATTGTGGGCGCGGTCCATCATCAGCCTGTAAGTAAGAATGACGTTGGCATTAAAGCTGCGATTGAGCGCCCATCCCATGAGCTGAACGAAATGCTGTTCCAGATATTCATAAACATAAGAACTGGGGACTTGCACCAACAAAGTAGCTGTCGCTTCATCGTATTTCTCGAATACGATTGGCTCAAACCATGTTTTGAAGATCTGCTCAGAAACATTTTGTCTAATGAGATGTAGACAGTTGTCCCAAAGCGCCTTATGACTCTGTTGCATCTGGCGTGAAGATTTATTTGCTAATAAATTTCTATTTCAGGTTTATGCAATGCGCTATCCTTTTTGAAGCGTTTGCAAGTGCAAAGTTCTATATTTTTTTTGAAACAGCCAAATCGTTTCATATTAATCGATGTGTTTACAATCTATGTAACTTTCTAATCTTTTGGAATTTATAATGTTTCACGTTTTTTCTTCGCACTTCCCTATTGCATTTTTCCACCTTACTGAAAATCAGCTGATTAGAATTACTTTTCAAGACCTAATCAGCCGATTGTTATTTAGACAAAATTAAAATTACTTATTTTTGCTGCCGAAAACTGAGAAGTGCACATAGCGTTTGGGATTCGCCTTGAGGTCAATCATGAGTTTGTCGGCATCACTCATGGTCGCATTCAGATTGTTATAGAGCTGAGCATCGTGTAAGAGAAGTCCAAGAGTGCCTTCCTTGCTGTTCAGTGCATTCGTCATTTGCTGCACGTTGGCAAGCGTCTGGTCTACTTTGCTCATGGTAGATGCCACATCAATGCTGTTCAGCTGCCGGGTGAAGCCTTCGGTGTTGGCGAGCACTCCGTCGGCCTTGGTGAGCAGCTGGGGCAGCTGCCCGTTGAGCGAGGTGGAGAGCTGGCTGAGCTGGCTGGTCGTGGTGTTCAGGTTCACGGTGATTGTCTCAATGTTCTGCAGGCTATTGCTCAAGGCCGGACTGGAAAGCAGTGCATTCAGGCTGGCGAGAATAGAGTCAAGTTTGGGCAGCATCTGCTCTATCTTAGGCACCATGTTGCCCACCTTGCCCATCATGCCTTGCTGAATGATGCCCGATATGGTGTCGCCTTCGGCCAAGAGGTCGATGGGGTTCTCACCCAACTTCAGTTCCAACTGGACATTGCCCAGAAGGTCGCTCGAAATTTCTGCCATTGTTCCGCGAGGCAGGCGCATACGGGGATCGATGGCGATGGTTGCCACGATATTGTCAGGCCGGCTGTAGTCATAGTTGATGCGCTCCACCACGCCCACCCTGTAGCCATTGGCATAGATGGGACTCGAAGCTGACATGCCAGTCACGTCGCTGAAGCGCGCATAATAATGGTCGTCGGATGAAAACATTTTCAGTCCTTTTAAATATTGCAGTCCGAAGAACAGCAGTACGATTCCGACGATGGCCACAAGGGCTATCTTTACTTCATTAGTCAACTTCATTGTCATAGTGGATATGTTTTTTCCTTGTTGTTTTTGTTATTATCTGTTTTTCTTGTTCTGTCTGAATTCCTGATAGGCCTTGGCAGCATCCATTTTCTCACCGTTACGGAAAGCAATGACGAAAGCCCGAGGAAACTTTTTCTCTATCTTCTTGCGCAGCTGATTGACTTCGTTATAGTCTGTCGAGGCTCCCACTGTGTATTTCCAGAGACCGCCTTCGCGATAGCAGTCAGTTCCCGTGATGCCTTTCAGCCGAGAGTCGCCACGCTTCAGCTTGGTGCCGGAGGTTAGGAATTGCACTTTGAAAACAGGCGAGTTGGCATCGGCCACGGTCACAGGTTCTTCCTCTTGCTGGACAGAATTGGATTCATCTTTCAGTGTTTCACCCTTAGGCTCTTCTTTCGGAGCCTCTGTTCTCGGTTCTTCCCGAGAGGCTTCTGCCACGGGTTCATTTTCAGTTGCAGGTTCAGCCACTGCAACAGGCTTAGTTTGAATGTCTTTTCCCTGATGTTTGTTCTTGAAAGCCACGAAGGCCTGATAAATGCCATACCCCATGAGGTCAACATTCTTTGTGCTGGTCAGGAAATTCTTCTCGGAAGCCGTTGTGATATACCCCAGCTCTACAAGACAAGCAGGCATTGAGGTCTCGCGGAGCACGAGGAAGGCATCCTGGCGCACGCCTTTGTTTGGCCGACGAGCCGTGGCACAGGTGTACTGCTGAATGAGCCGGGCCAGCTCCACGCTCTCGGCCATGTTGTTCTCGTTGATGACTTCAAAGATGAGCATGCTTTCCGGCGACCGCGGATCATAGCCGGCATAATGCTGCTGATAGTTATCCTCTAACGAGATGACTTCGTTCTCGCGCTTGGCAGCACTGAGTTTCTCGTCGCTGCGCCGGATGCCCATCGTATAGGTTTCCATGCCAGAAATGGGGCGCTTGCTGGCCACCGAGTTGGTGTGGATGGAGATGAACACATCGGCCTTGTTGCGATTGGCAATGGCTGCCCGTTCATGAAGGGGAATGAACTTATCGGTCTTACGGGTGTAGATGACATGCACGTCAGGACAGTTACGCTCCACATAGCGCCCGAAAGCCAGGGCTACATTCAGGTTAATGGTCTTTTCCTTGGCTCCATGTACACATGCACCGGCATCCTTGCCACCATGTCCGGCATCAATGACCAGTGTATATCTATGCTTCCCGGCTGCAAAAAGAGCCACGAAACAGAACATCATTACCCAGAAAGCAATCAGCCTTTTAGAAATCATGCTGCAAAATTAAGCTTTCTTTGGGAGAAACTCGCTATTCAGTCTTCAGATTTATTATTTATTAAATGTAGTTCAACACCGGCCCCCTGACAGTTGACCCCCATCGGAGGATTCTCCTTGGTGAGCGTAAGGTCTATGGACAGTGTGTCAGGGAAACTGTTGAACACGGACTGTGCAATGCGACTTGCCACATGCTCGAGCAGACTGGAGGGTTGCGCCATCTCACGACGTACAAGGCTGCAAAGCTCGGCATAGTTCAGCGTATCATCCACGTTGTCGGTCGACATAGCCTTGCTGACATCATAATGCACATGAAGAGAGACCGTGTACCATCCACCCGTCCTTCGTTCTTGCGGCAGCACACCGTGAAAGGCATAAAGCCTAAGGTTGCGAATGAAGATACTACTCTGCACTGTCTTCATTCTCCAAGTGCTCTTGTTCTGCGGTTTCCAAGTTGTCGCCCACATACTTCTTTAAAGCGCGCTCCACACCATTTTTCCAAGTGTTGATGCTCTCCGATTGCAATTGCAACGACGACACGAGCTTAATGACGTGGTCAATAGGCATACGGTAGCGCAAGACACCCGAAATAAGCTTGGCGTAATTCCAGTATTCGGGATTAAACTTCTCGGAAAGCCCTTCTACCGTAGTCTTATAGCCGCGTTTGTTCTCAAACTGGAAGTCGTAGCGTTTTGTACCGTCAGGATTGGTCTGCTTCACTATCTTGCCCTTAGTGACCGACTTGGGCAGGATAATACCTTCGTCATCGTCCTGTAGTCCAGTGAAAATTTCATAAGGGTAGCCATCGAGCAGTCCGACAAGAGCCACCCACTTCTCTTTGTTGTTCTGGAACCGCACCACGTCGCACTCCAGTACTTGCGGACGCACCTCAGTCACCTGCGGACGCAGCTCTACAGACTGCACGCACTTTGCTGTATTTTCTGGCAGACAAAGTGCTTTCTGCACCTCCATCAGGAAGTCGGCAGCCTCCTTTGTTCCCACATTGAGTCCCATAGCAGCTAGCACTTCGTCTTGAGCATCTCTTATGTGTTTATGCAACAATTCGAAATCGAACACAGCCTCGGCTGTAAACGGGTTCTTCACATAAACACTCAAGTCCACGCCTTTGCCATTAGTAACGGTATTCTTCAACTCCATTGTCTCCTCAAATTATTATTGTGCGCAAAGTTACGAAAAGTCGAGAGCAAAACAAAGAAAAACTTTTCTTTTTTTGCCGAGACAGAGTAACTTCGCGACTTTTGTCGCAAAGTTACAAAAATATTTTGCATTTACACAGCATA
>ODAI011900708.1_pt1 | contig 11169 bp, 10 predicted proteins | sample 1539321 | NCBI WGS metagenome assembly ODAI01 (sample SAMN02144231, study PRJEB22623) | gut metagenome | biome: sheep rumen | host: Ovis aries | place: New Zealand
CGCCTATCTCGGCGCGCACATCAAGGAGATGAAGAAGGCCGTCGAGGAGGATGGCGTCAACCTCATTGGCTACACCCCGTGGGGCTGCATCGACGTGGTCTCCTTCACCACGGGCGAGTATCGCAAGCGCTACGGCTTCATCTATGTGGACATCCAGGACGGCGGCGAGGGCTCCGGCAAGCGCTTCAAGAAGAAGAGCTTCGAGTGGTACAAGCATGTTATTGAGACCAACGGCGAAGAGGTGTAGCTCGCACGTGATGCGCTCGTGAGCTGAACGAGCCGCGAGGGCCACGAGGGGGAGCGACCCCTGGTGGCCCTCGCTTCGTCCAGCCCGGCAACGAAGGGACACGCCCTTTGTTGCCGGGTACGCCCGCAGCGGTATCTCTACTTCTCGGTGACGAGCTTGCCGGTCATGTGCTCTACCTCGAGCTCCCACACTTCAAGATGCGCCAGACGCTTCTCGATGTGCTCGCGCTCGCCCTCCATCGAGGGGAAATACTTGAGACCGAGCGTCCACAGCTCGGCGCGCTTGCGGTCGGGGTCGGTGATGCGGTGGATGCGCCCAAACGAAACCACCGACTCCCAGGTGAGCCACCACTGGCCTTCCTGCTGCTGCGGCTCGCCCAAGACGCAGAAGCTGCACTTGTCGCAGGCTTCGATGGCGTCGTGCTTGTGCCCGGCAACCGCGCCATGAAAGTAAAAGTGCCCGTCGGCATAGGTGTAGTCCAGCGGCACGGTGTAGGGGTAGCCCTCATCGCCCAGCACGGCCAGTATGCCGTGCTTGCCCGCTGCAAGTACTGCCTCACATTCCTGCTGGGTTAGCTGCTGTTTTTTGCGCCTCATCTCACGCCACATGACATCTCCTTAGCCTCGATTGTCCGACAGCATAGCAGGAGCGCTTCGTGCGCGTTGCGGAGCGCACGTTGCGGGGTGAGTGCAGCACGAGAATCTTGCATGCGCGATACTGGTACGGGCACGCTGCTGGGGGAGGATTCATGCACTACTTTACGGCCGACTTGCATCTGGGCGACAAGACCATCGCGCACTGGCGTGGTTTTGCGTCGGTAGAGGAGCACGATGCCTTTATCCAGGCGGGGCTTGCGCAGCTGGCGCCTGACGATGAGCTGTGGCTGCTCGGTGACCTCTGTCGGCAGAACGTGGCGTCGGCGCAGGCACTGCGTGCTGCAATCCCTTGCGAGCAGGTACATGTGATTGTGGGCAACCACGATGCCGGACCCAAGTTTGAGACCTGCGGCGGCTTCGCCTCGGTCGACTACTATGCGCAGGTAGGCAAGGTGACGCGCGAGGGGTACAAGTTTGTGATGAGTCACTATCCCATGCTCGACTGGGACCGCGCCTTCCATGGCTCGTATATGCTACACGGGCATATCCACAGCTTGCCGACGGAGTGCGCAGACGGACTGCCCGCGCCGCAGGATCGTGCGCACGGCGGCTTTGGCATGCGCGGCTACAACGAGTGGAACCGCGCGCAGGGCATACGACGCTACGACGTAGGCATGGACGCCAATGCGTACCGGCCGGTTTCTGCCGAGCAGATTGTGGCGTTCTTTCCCGATGACGCTCGTTGGGCAGAGATGCATGGCATCAGGCTGACGTAGGCTCACGTGCGGCGGGCGACCGATGTCCTCAGGCTCTCGGCTTCCCGTCGCGCGGGGTGCTCCGCACATGCGGCACACGTTTCTGCCATTATGGAGGCACGACGAGGAGAAAGGACCACCATGGCTCACACGCTCGACCTCTATTACTACCCGGAGTGCCCGTTCTGCCAGCGCGTCCTGCGCGCTATTGATGCCAACGGCTACGAGGGCATCACGCTCAAGAACATCCATGCCGACGCCGAGGCCGACGCCACGCTCGTGCGCGTGGGCGGCAAGCATCAGGTGCCCTGCCTGTTCATCGACGGCAAGCCGCTCTACGAGTCGCTCGACATTATCGATTGGCTGGCGCGCGAGCTGGGGTAGGTGGTACCTGCAATTTGTGGCAGAAAAGACGCCATGCTCGGCTAGGGGCGTCCTGCGGGGGCGCCTCTGGGCCGAATGGTTCCCGCAGCTGGCCTGCACGTGGCAAGGGATACACCCATGATCAAGATGGTCTTCTTTGACATAGACGGCACGCTGCTCGATCAGCGGAGTGGCCGGGTGCCAGCGCGTGCCAAACGGGCGGTGCAGGCGTTGCGTGCGCGGGGCATAGCGGTGGTGCTCGCTACGGGGCGTCATCCCATCGAGCTCGACGGCGCTGGGCTCAATGATATGAACTTTGATGGATATGCTGCCGCAAATGGCCAGATGTGCCTCGATGCAGAAGGACGGCTCTTTACAGGCTACCCCATACCAAACGAGGGTGTGGCGGCGCTAGCGCGCCTGTTCGAGCGCCAAGAGATGCTGCTGTGGTTCTTTGGGGAGTCTGACAGTTACGTCAACTATCACAACGCCGATCTGGCGGCGATGGCCGAGCAGGTGTCGGGGCTGGCTCCTGTGGTGCGCGGTTATGTGGGGGAGCCTGTGTACCAGGCTGTAGCGTTTGTACGCGCGGAAGACGAGGCTGAGCTTGCGGCGCAGCTTCCGGGTTGTCGCCTGCAGCGCTGGGGAAGCGAGGGCGTCGACATCATTGCGGCCGACGGGGGCAAGGTCGAGGGCATGCGTCACTTCCTCACGCGTGCAGGTCTTGACGCGCAGGAATGCATGGCTTTTGGCGACCAGCACAACGATATCGACATGCTGCGCTTTGCGGGCGTGGGCGTTGCCATGGGTAACGCGACGCCTGAGGTTAAGAGAGCGGCTGACTATGTAACCCGTGCGGTGCACGACGACGGTGTTGCGGCGGCCCTTGAACACTTTGGCCTGCTCGAATCTGGCTGGGACGAGGGGTAGCCCACGCGATAGGTTGCGTGCGTTTAGGCAGGTAGATGATGTAAATTGCCACCTTTGCGGAGGCGCTTCTGCGTTGGGGTGCGCTTGCCGTGGCTCCAGGCGATATCGCCCGGTGGCTGTAACCTCCCGGTGACGGGACCCCTGCGTCTTCACGCTTTATGCAAACCAACACACGTCCGATACACGCATGGCTTGTGCCATGGGTGGTGTTTGCGCAGCTCACAAGAGGTAGTAACGTGCATGCTTGCTGGCTGCAACATACGGCCAACCTGGCTACAACCATACTTTGAATACTCAACCGGCGCACGCTTGGACGGCTCTAGCCTTGGGGTATCGCATCCAACGAAAGGAGCAACCAGTGGACGTGAGCGGCATTGCGGGAATCGAGGCTTTCTTTACCAATGGCAAAGAGCGGTGTACGACGTTTTCTCTCAAGCGAGGCGAATCTGAGGTCTACGACGTCAAGATGACCGCCTCGCGATCTCATCATGAGGGACTTAATCTGACTGAGTTCGTCGAGCGGCACGGATCGTTTACCTCGTGGGAGTTGGGTACCTATCTTGCGCCTCTCAAAGAGCTTGACCTGACGGATTGGTACCACCATTACCCCGCTGTGCCTGGATGGAATCGCTATCTGAGCGATGACACGCCCCGTGCACACTGGAGCATACGCGTTCGACACCAGGATGAGTGTCTTGAGCAGTGGGAAGGGCTCGATACCGCTCCGCCCGGGCTCGTTGACCTGTATATTGCCCTGCTCAAACTGGGGATGCCGAACTTGAACCAGGGGTATTACGGTACGTTCAGTAACTACTGCAAGCGTTTAGTCGAGGAGGAAGATTGCCTTCTCTGTCTCTTGCGCGACGTCACCCTCATGGAACGAACGTGCCCGCCGCCAGACCAGCTGGAGGAGAATGCGGAGTTTGCGCAGCTGGTGGCCGAGTTTGCCGAGGATCTCCAAACGTACCTAAAAGAGTATCGACTGAGCCATGATTCAGACAGCATGCTCGGGAGCGAAGGGGTGTCGATAGCGCTCGAGCCGCTCTTCGAACACGAAGTGGCCCATGCATCGAAAGGGCAGATCTGCCTGTTGATGGAGGCACTGCTGCGTGTGCAGGATCTGCCGCAGGCGGTTGTGAAGGGCATGGAGGCGCAGGCACTCAAGCGCTGGATTGAGCGTCTGCGCGCCATCCCAGGCGAGGAGAGGGATAAGCAAAGGCGCAGGGAGGAAGAGGCGCGTGAGAAAACCCGCCAGCGCATCGATGACGCCATTCGCGCGCGTATTGAACGTCACGACACGCAGGAGCGCTTCACGGCAAACGATTTGGCGCAAGAGCTGGATGTGCCTTCGTCGCAGGTGAATGGACGTCTGCGCACCATGCAGTTCAAAGACAAGCTGATCCCGATAACAGACGTCATTCCGCGCCAGTATCGTGTGGCATAGGGCCGACCGCTTCGTGCGCTGCGCCGTATGCACCTATTGCATCCAGCGAGCAAGCAGTGGCGTCATGGTGCCCTGCGCTACCACGCTCACCTGGTGCATAGCGCGGCTGAGCGCCGTGTAGAGGCGCCGACGTGCCAACGGCGTGTCGGGGTAGACCTCCTGCTGGGCGTCGGGGATGATCACGTGGTCAAACTCCAGGCCCTTGGCCAGGCGCAGGTTCATGAGCACGACGCCCTCCTTGGGCAGCGTCTCATCCTTGCGCATGACGTGCACCTCATCGCCCAGCTGGCGTCCAAGCCAGCTGGTGCGGCTACGGTCGGCGGCAACGATGGCAGTAAGCCCCTCCTGCTGCGCAGCCTCCTGCACCATGCGGCGGAGCGCGTCGAGGTAGGCGTCGCGCTCGGGGACCTCCAGCAGGCGGGGTTTGACGCCTGGCGTGCGTACCGACGAGAGGCTCATGCGTTCCCGCTCGTCCATCAGCGAGGCAAACAGTTCGGTAATCTCGGGAGAGGAGCGATAGCTTGTGAGCAGCTGGCACTCGTCCACCTGGCCGTGTGTCTTGGAGAACACGTCTCGTATCTGCGCAAACGTCGCGGTGCCCTCGGCGATGGCCTGGTTCTCGTCGCCTAGGAGCAAGAAGTGGGCGCGGTTGAAGTAGCGCGCTAGCACCATAAGCTGCGTGACGGTGTAGTCCTGCACCTCGTCGATCATCACGTAGCGCGCCTCGCGCTCGCCATGCCCACTCACGAGCAGCATCAGATACAGCCACTCGGCGGCCGAGATACCCTCGGTGCCCAGCAGGCGCATGCCCATACGGTCGAGGCGGAGCCAGCGCAGTTGCTCAATCTGCTCATGTGCCTGGGCAAACCGGTGCGCCACGTAGGCGCGCGTGTCGGCTATCAGCTCTTCTTCGGTGCCATGGCCGAGCGTCTCGCCCAGAATCTCAATCTGCTCGTCGAGGTCGAGCGAGAGTAGGTCTTCTTGCATCTGGTCATCGGTGGCCAGGCGCGCGAAGCGCCGGTTGAGGCGGCTGTGCAGCTCGTCGCAAACCAGCGCGGTAAAGCGCGGACCTACGGGGAAGCGCGAGAACTTGTTGATGGCCCCCATGATCTGGGCGGACGTGAGCAGCGTGATGCCTTCCAGCTTGATCTCGCGCACATCGCCGTCGTCGAGCGTGAGCGTGGGCAGGCGCTCCTCCATGAGGGCAAGTGCCTCGGGGTTGCCACCCTCGCCACCCCCGCGCTCCGAGAGGCCCAAGTGCGAGAGAAAGCCGCGCCAGGTGAAGGTTTGCGGGTTCGACTCGCCAAGCGAAGGCAGCACCGTGTCGATGTAGTGCTCAAACACGCTGTTGGGCGTGAAGAGCCACACTTGGTCGGCACGCAGGGTCGCACGCTCGCGATAGAGCAGGTAGGCGATGCGCTGCAGCAAAACGGAGGTCTTGCCGCTGCCGGCAATACCGCTCACCAACAGCGTGGGCACGTCTTCGTGGCGCACCACCAGGTTCTGCTCGCGCTGGATGGTTGCGGTGATGGCCTGCAGCTTCTCGGAATGGTGGCGCTTGAGGGCACCCAAAAGCAGCGAGTCCTCGATGGCCACAGTGGTGTCAAAGTAGAGCCTGAGCACGTCGCGCACGATATCAAACTGGCGTCGCAGCTCGAGGTTGACCGTGCGCGTACGCCCGTCAACCATGTAGGAGGTGGGTCCCATCTCCTGGTTGTAGTAGGTTTCGGCAATGGGACTGCGCCAGTCGACGATGAGCGGACGGTGGTCGTCGTCGGTTACGCCAACGGCGCCGATGTAGACGTCCTTGGGCGGACGGCCGGGACGCATCTGCAGGCGCACCTTGGCAAAGTAGGGCTGCATGAGCAGTACCAGAATGCGCCGCAGCTTCTCTACCGAGAAATCGTAGTGCTGGTTGTAGCTGTCGATGACGCTGTTGAGCGTCTCGATGGCGGCAAGCGTCTCCATGGTCTCATCGACGCCCACAAAGTCGGGACGAATCTCTTCGCTCATGTCCTGGAGCTCTTGCACGATGCCCTGATGGCGCGACCCGATCTCGTCGGCCAGACGCTCGCGCATGTCGAGCAGCTGACGATACGTTTCGCTGAGGTGCCTCTGCTCTTCCTCAAAGATCTGGTCCATGTGCCTCCACCGTTTCTGACGCAAGGGTACCCGCGCAATCCTACCGCATTTATGCGTATAAAGGTAACGGGTCTTGCGACGTGGTGCGTCTGGCATCGAGCGTGCCTGCCTCTGAGCGGCCAGGGGCGTCGCTGCCCGTTGCTGCCCGTTGAGCTGTTGCTGCTGGAGCATGCCAACTTGCTTACCTTTGCGCGTGCATAAAGCTGGTAGTATGACAGATGCGGTACAGTTGAGGCACCGTTACACAAATATGAGGGGAGCTCGCATGGATATCAAAGAGACTGCTTCGAACGTGATTGAGCAGGGCAAGGCCGCTCTCGACGCCAATGGCGACGGCAAGGTCGAGGCCAAGGAGGTCTTCGACGCTCTTGGGGCGCGCGCCAAGGAGACGGCGGATGCGGCTGCGGTTGCGGCTGACGAGGTCAAGCAGGGCTTTGACGCCGACGGCGACGGCAGGGTGTCGCTCGACGAGGTCAAGGTTGTGGCCGACGCTGCTGGCAAGAAGGCCAAGGAGGCTGTGGACGGCCTCATGGAGAAGTTCAACAAGTAGTGCCATCGATCGGAGGCGGTGTCTTGTCGAAGGCCACCAAGGGTCGAGCTCCTAAGGGGTAGCCCCCATGGCCTAGCGGCGGTACCCTTGATGCTGGCCTGGCTTTTCCGGCAAGAACACTGTATTCGCTCATCGAATTGGTTCGCTTGTTACAGAAATGTGCCGTGCAGCCCGTCATGGTGTATGCCGTGGCGGGCTGCACGGTGCTGGTGTCGCAATTGAGCGATGTGCCGAATGCGCAATTTCTTTGCGAGACTTGCCGCTTGTCCTACATTTGTGCGCGCTTGCCGTAAGATAGGGTTTGTCTGGCGAAAATATGCTTGATTTTTCTGCTCTATCAAAACCGAGCCATGGCTCCTGTCAGACGGGTCATGGGGTGCGGAGTACGTCATGCGAAATGACCTCAAGAGCATTGCCACGCAGATGCGAATCGACATCGTTAAGATGCTCGCTGCGGCAGGATCAGGACACCCCGGCGGATCGCTCTCTGCCACTGATATCCTGGCTGTTCTCTATTTTGACAAGATGAACATCGACCCGGCAAATCCCCTTTGGCCGGAGCGCGACCGTCTGGTGCTGGCCAAGGGTCATGCGGCGCCGGCGCTCTACGCCGCGCTCGCACAGAGGGGCTTCTTCCCGCGCGAAGACCTCATCACCCTGCGCAAGAGCGACTCCTATCTGCAGGGTCATCCCAATATGACCATCACCCCTGGCGTTGAGATGTCAACGGGGTCTCTGGGCCAGGGTCTCTCGGTTGCAAATGGCATGGCGCTGGCGGGCAAGCTCGATCACAAGGACTACTACGTCTACTGCCTGATGGGTGACGGTGAGATTCAGGAGGGTCAGGTTTGGGAGGCGGCCATGAGCGCCAGCCACTATGGCCTCGACCATGTGATTGCCTTTGTCGACCACAATCATCTGCAGATTGATGGCAACAACGACGAGGTCATGACCGTCAACCCCATCGACGAGAAGTTCCGTGCCTTCGGTTGGCACGTGCTCACCATCGACGGTCACGACTATCAGGCCATCTCGGACGCCGTTGACGAGGCCAAGGCCACCAAGGGCGTCCCGACCCTCATCGTTGCCGAGACCGTCAAGGGCAAGGGCGTCTCGTTCATGGAAAACCAGGTGGGTTGGCACGGTGTTGCCCCCAACGCCGAGCAAGCCGAGCAGGCCGTTGCCGAGCTCGAGCTCGAGCTGGCACGCGCCTAGCGCACCCGTCCCTTCCGTAACCTCGCGTCCTTACGATAGGAGCTACCAATGAACGCTGCGACCCGCGAAGCCTTTGGTCAGGCCCTCGCTGAGGTGGGTGCCATCAATCCCGCCGTTGTCTCCCTCGACGCCGACCTCTCGTGCACGACCAAGTCGGCAACCTTCGCCAAGGCCTTCCCCGAGCGCTTCTTTAACATGGGCATTGCCGAGGCCGACCTTATGGCAACGGCTGCTGGCCTTGCGACGTGCGACAAGATTCCCTTTGCCTCCACGTTTGCGGTGTTTGCCACCTGCCGAGCTCTCGATCAGATTCGCAATTCCATCTGCTACCCCAGCCTCAACGTTAAGGTGGTTGGCACCCATGCGGGGCCCAGCTGCGGTGAGGATGGTGGCTCGCACCAGGCGGTCGAGGATATCGCCATCATGCGCTCGCTGCCTAACATGGTGGTTGTCGTGCCGGCCGACGATGTTGAGGCAAAGAAGGTCGTGTATGCGGCCGCCGACTACTTTGGCCCCATGTACCTGCGCTTCGCGCGCCTTGCCTCGCCCACGGTACACGACGAGAGCTATGAGTTTGATCTGTTCCGCGGTGAGGTCATGCGCGAGGGAACCGACGTGGCCATCATCGCCTGCGGCATGATGGTGCCGCGCGCACTTGATGCTGCCGAGCAGCTGGCGGCCAAGGGCGTGCAGGCGCGCGTGGTCAACATGCATACCATCAAGCCCATCGATGCCGAGCTGGTGGAGCGTTGCGCGCGTGAGTGTGGCAAGATCGTGACCATCGAGGAGGGTACCATCATGGGTGGCCTGGGCTCGGCGGTGTGCGAGGTTGTTGCTGAGACCTGCCCCGTGCCGGTCAAGCGCATTGGCATGCCCGACATCTTTGGCAAGTCGGGCAATGGCGCCGAGCTGCTCGATGAGTTTGGTCTGACCGCTGAGCACATCATCGAGGCAGTCGAGTCGTTCTAAAACCGCGCGACAAGCACAAGCGCACAGGAATCTGAAGTCATCCGGCCGGTAGGGGAATCCCCCCCGGCCGGATTGTTGTGTCTGCCGCTAGAGATGCCCTCACAAAGCAACCCCATGAGGGCGGAAATGCTCCAAACAACTGGCTCCTTAAGGCGCTGTGAGGGTTGTGCGCCACTGCGATAAGCGCCTGTCGCTGGAATCAGAATCCGTTGCTGATGTAGTGCAAGCATGCTTGCCGCAAAATTCCGCAGGCGCGGAATTTTGCGGGACCCGTGCACGATAAAAATTTTTCCGTCATGCACGCTTGCCACAAAATTCCGCATCTGCGGAATTTTGCGCCACCGCCCCTTTCGTCCTCCTGTCGAAGAGTCCAGCTCTTATGATCCCAGCTGCTCATGTGCGGCTTGGTGTGTCGTGCAAATCCGCCGCATCACTTTTCTAGTGCAAAGAATGCCCGCCTTACCAGCAGGAGACTCCCTCATGGCGCGCCGCCTTACAGGCAGGCGTCTTCGATACGGCGCTTGAGTTCGTCGATGCCCAGACCCGTCTGTGCCGAGGTCACCACAATCTGGTCACGCGAGAGCCCAAACTGCTTGGCAAGTCGGCTGCGCTGCTGTTCCTGCTTGTTGCGGCTGAGCTTGTCGGCCTTGGTGAGTGCAACCACAAACGGCAGCTCGCTCTCCTGCAGAAAGTCAAGCATCTGCACGTCGAGCTTCTGGGCGTCGTGGCGAATGTCCACGAGGGCAACAACCAGGTTAAAGCTGCGCTCCTGGGCAAAGTAATCAGAGATGAGGTTGGCCCAGCGCTTCTGCTCTGCCTTCGAGACTTTCGCAAAGCCATAGCCCGGCAGGTCGACCAGATAGATGCCGTCAACTTCAAAGAAGTTGACGTTGGCGGTGCGTCCGGGCGTGCTCGACACCTTGGCCAGCGCCTTGCGGCCCACCAGGCGGTTGAGCAGCGAAGACTTGCCGACATTGGAGCGTCCCGCAAAGGCCACCTCGGGCAGCTCTGCCGGAGGAATATCGGCGGCTTTGCCGTAAGAAGCCTCAAAACGTGCCTGGTCGTAGCGTAGGGCCATGGGTCCTCCCTCGTGAGTGTGGAAGGACCCATGGTAGCGGATTCTCATGCAGGTTCGATGTGGCCAGCGCGCTTTGCCTGCAAACCGTCTGCGGCGGGAAGGCAGCTTGTGGCGAGAGCGCCGCTCCTAGAAGATCCTGGTCCAACCGTACAGGTCGCGGTCGTCCTCGGTGTCGTAGCCCGTGCCATAGCCGTAGGTCTTGGTGTTCGAGCTTGGCGGCGCGGTATAGCTCCACTCGTCACCCGTGTCCTGCGAGGTGTCGTTCTGCGTCTCCTGGCCCATCAGGTCGTCAACGTCAAACGAAAACAGGTAGCCGTCGTAGTCGATGGTCACGCGGTTATCGTCGTTGTCATAGGTAAGAGACCGGTTGCCCTCGGAGTCGAAGTCCCAACGGTGCGTGGGCAAGGAGTCTGTGTCGTCCTGCTCGGGTGTCGTGTAGGTGTCCTGCTGGCTGCTGTCATCGTCAGGCAGGGTGGGCGTCTGGGTGTAGGTCTTGTCTTCGGGAGCCTGCGAGGTCTCCTCCTGCACGGGCGTGCTCTGGGGAGCTTCTTCTGGCTCCTGCTCCAACGAGGCGGTGCTGGGCGCTACGTCCTGCTTCTGGGGAAAGATGAGCGGCATCTGGCTCGCTAGGCGTGCGGTGATGCCGCCAGCCACAAACGAGACCACCGCCACCACGCAGACGAGCGCTGCTGTCGCAAGGCGACGCGGTTGTGCTGGCTGAGTAGGCTCCGGCTCCTTTACCTGCGCGTCTTCCCAGAGGGGAAGCGGCTGCGGCATCATGCGGGTTGTGGTGACGTCGAGGCTCTCGAGCGCGTCTCGCTGGTCGCGGGATGCGCTTGCGCCTGGCTGCTGCTGAGGCTCGGGCGTCTCTTGCGGGCCG
>ODAI010416692.1_pt1 | contig 11168 bp, 7 predicted proteins | sample 1539321 | NCBI WGS metagenome assembly ODAI01 (sample SAMN02144231, study PRJEB22623) | gut metagenome | biome: sheep rumen | host: Ovis aries | place: New Zealand
CTTATAACAGTAGCCGCTCCTGTGACCGCGTCGCCGCCGGCATACACGGCCTCACGGCTCGTGAGGCCGGCTTCGTCTACGACGATGCCGCCGCGCCTGTTAACTTCAAGGCCCTTAGTGGTGTTCTTGATCAGCGGGTTAGGGCTGGTTCCTATAGCCATTATGACCGCGTCTACGTCGAGTTCAAATTCACTGCCCTCAATAGGAACAGGTCTTCTTCTGCCGCTCGCGTCAGGCTCTCCAAGCTCCATTTTTATGCATCTGATTCCTTTAACGAACCCGTTCTTAGGATCGCGCGGATCATCTGGATTGTTGTATCCGAGGATCTCTACAGGGTTGTTAAGCAGTCTGAAATCGATGCCTTCTTCCTTTGCGTGCTCTACTTCCTCCGCTCTTGCAGGGAGCTCCTCCATCGATCTCCTGTAGACGATGTATACGTGCTCGGCGCCAAGTCTCAGCGCAGTACGCGCAGCATCCATTGCTACGTTTCCTCCGCCAACTACGGCTACCTTGCCGCCCTTCATGATAGGCGTTTTAGGGTCATCCCTGAATGCCTTCATAAGATTCGATCTTGTAAGGTACTCGTTTGCGGAGTATACACCCTTAAGCGACTCGCCCGGGATGTTCATGAAGCTCGGCAGCCCTGCGCCGGAGCCGATGAATACCGCTTCGAATCCCATCTCGTCAAAAAGCTCGTCGACTGTCAGAGTCTTTCCGATGATAACGTTTGTCTCAACATCTACTCCCAGATCCTTAAGACCTTCAACCTCGCGGGCTACTATAGCCTTCGGGAGTCTGAACTCAGGGATTCCGTATACCAGCACGCCGCCTGCTGTATGCAGCGCCTCAAATACAGATACCTTATATCCTTTCTTTGCAAGGTCGCCTGCGCATGTAAGTCCGGACGGGCCGGATCCTACTACAGCAACCTTGTGTCCGTTGGAAGCAGGAGCTGCTGCCTTCTCTGCAGCGTTCTCATTGTGCCAGTCAGCAACGAATCTCTCGAGGCGTCCGATGCCTACAGGCTCAAACTTTACGCCCATTGTGCACTTAGCTTCGCACTGAGTCTCCTGCGGGCATACTCTTCCGCAAACTGCCGGAAGAGTTGATGTCTTATTGATCACCTGATAAGCGCCTTCATAGTCTTTATCCTTGATCTTCATTATGAAGTCAGGGATGTTTACGTTGACCGGACAGCCGGCAACGCATGGCTTATTTTTGCAGTTCAGGCATCTCTGAGCTTCAGCCAGAGCTATCTCTTCTGTATATCCAAGTGCTACTTCTTCAAAATTATGCGCACGCACCTGCGGATCCTGAGCAGGCATTTCATGTTTCTTAGGTTCAAGTGCCATTTCTCTTCCTCCTTTCAGTGCTATGCGTTTTCTGCCATTTTGAACAGGTTGCAAGCCTCTTCATGTGCATGCCTCTCATAATCGAAATACATGCGGCCTCTGGATATAGCCTCGTCGAAGTCCACCTCGTAACCGTTAAAGTCAGGTCCGTCAACGCATGCGAACTTCATCTTAGGGCCCTCCTCAGTGTTGAGAGTCAGCCTGCATCCGCCGCACATTCCTGTGCCATCGATCATGATAGGACTCATCGATACAGTAATAGGCGCATCGAATTCCTTAGCTGTAAGTGTTACGAATTTCATCATGATCAGCGGTCCGATAGTGATGATCATATCGAACTTCTCGCCTTCTGAGAGCATCTCTTTCAGAGGGATAGTTACATTGCCCTTTCTGCCATATGTGCCATCGTCTGTCATGACAAACAGTCTGTCTGAACACTCGCTGAACTCATCTTCAAGAATAACAAGGTCTTCACTTCTGAAGCCTATAATGCTTGTTACATCTGCTCCGAGTCTGTGGAATTCCTGTGCTACAGGCATTGCAATAGCACAGCCAACGCCGCCTCCGACGATGCATACTTTTTTAATGCCTTCTGTTTCTGTGGCATTTCCAAGCGGTCCCACGAAGTCCTGAATAAAGCCTCCCTCAGGAACATGGTTGAGCATCTCTGTTGTAGCTCCAACTACCTGGAAGATAATCTTTACTGTTCCCTCCTCCGGGTTTACTCCCGCAACAGTCAGAGGGATACGCTCTCCTTCTTCATCGACTCTCAGAATGATAAACTGACCCGGCTTTGCCTTGCGGGCTACCAGCGGAGCTTCGATCTCCAGCTGCGTTACAGTTGGTCTGAGCGCCTTTCTTCTTACTACTTTGTACATAGGCAGTCTCCTTTTAGTCCCGATTTAACTACACTTTGCTAAATAATATCACGCATAGTCAGCCACGGGCAATGTAAGTTTAGCTTTCAGCATTAGCAATTTAGAAGTCTACCTCTGTATCGTAATAGCAGCACTTGAGCAGTTTTTCCATCTCTTCCTGGCTAGGCTGTCTTGGGTTGGAGCCTGTGCAGGCGTCGAGAATAGCATTAGCCGCGATCTCAGGGAGCTTCTCCAGGAACACTTCTTCAGGAACGAATCCCTGCTCTGTCGGATAGCTGTCTGCGCCGTAGTTCTTTATGCAGTGAGGGATGTTCATCTGATCATTCATGCCACGAAGGAATTTGATCAGAGCAGCTACCTTTTCATCGTCGTTTGCGCCTTCAAGGTGCATGTAGTCAGCGATGACACCGTATCTCTTCTTTGCAGTTTCGTCCTTTGCGTTGAAAGCAATAACCTTTGGCAGATACATAGCATTAGCAGCTCCGTGAATGATATGAGCGCCATAATCAGCAAATGCAGCTCCTGTCTTGTGAGCCATGGAGTGAACGATTCCCAGCAGACCCGAAGAGAACGCGATTCCTGCGAGGCACTGTGCTGTGTGCATGTTGTCTCTTGCTTCCATGTCTCCGTTGTAGGAATCAACGAGATCTTTCTGGATCATTTCGATTGCGTGGATTGCGTCAGCATCTGTAAATGCGCTGCGTGCTGTTGAAACATATGCTTCGATAGCATGAGTGAGAGCATCCATACCTGTGTGAGCAACGAGCTTCTTAGGCATTGTCTCAGCAAGTTCAGGATCAACGATAGCTACGTCAGGTGTGATCTCAAAATCTGCGATAGGGTACTTGATTCCCTTTTCATAGTCTGTGATGATTGAGAAAGCTGTTACCTCTGTTGCTGTTCCGGAAGTGGAGGAAACTGCGCAGAAATGAGCCTTTGTTCTCAGCTTCGGAAGTCCGAAGACTTTGCACATATCCTCGAATGTTGTTTCAGGATACTCATACTTGATCCACATTGCCTTTGCTGCGTCGATCGGGGAGCCACCGCCGATAGCAACGATCCAGTCAGGCTCGAACTCAGCCATGAATGCAGCGCCCTTCATTACTGTATCAACGGAAGGATCCGGTTCAATTCCTTCGAAAATCTTTACTTCCATTCCTGCTTCTTCAAGATAGGATTTAGCTCTGTCAAGGAAGCCGAATCTTTTCATTGAGCCACCGCCTACGCAGATAACAGCCTTCTTGCCTTCAAAAGTCTTCAGAGCCTCGAGAGCCCCCTTGCCATGAAAAATGTCTCTTGGGTTTGTGAATCTTTGCATTTGTGTTCCTCCTTTCACACCAAGCAGATCGAATATATTGCAATCTGAATTCGAAAAAAAAATAATCAAGCTTCGTTAATTAATTATCATATATTGACAATATTTTAACGCTTTTTGTTAACATGGTAAACATCTTTTTCAATGCAGAATGTTCTTTATTGCGTCCATTCAGAACTATCAGTCAAAAAAACAGAGCGCCTTTCCGGCGCTCCGCTTTATTCGCTTATCAGATTGGATTATTCAGCTTCGAACTGGTCCTTACCTACTCCGCAGAGAGGGCAAACCCAGTCTTCAGCAACATCTTCCCATGCTGTGCCAGGCTCGATGCCGTTGTCTGGATCACCAACTTCAGGGTCATAAACATATCCGCAAATGCTGCATACGTACTTTTCCATTTCATTCCTCCTGTTTAAAAGAATCTTGAAAATTCCTACAATATGCATTCTACAATCAAAGCCAATATAAAGCAATAACAGCAGCCGCAAATATCCTTTTTACCTTTTGCACCGGAAGACAGAGGCATTCGTTTCTATCTGTGTTAAGTAATACTATTTACATCAATTACAATCCTTAGTTTTACTTTTGTTAAAAACAGCCCTATAATACAGACAAGAAGAGAGAAGAAACGCCGGACGGCGAATCGAAGACTCTAATCTTCAGGAAAATGCCGAGGGGCGTATTGATAGAGGGAGGTACCATCATGTTAGTAGAGGCAATCGTATTAGGAATCGCAATGGCAATGTATGTTGGCGCAGAGTGGACAGCAGAGGATACTCTCGAGAAATAGATTCAGAAAGACCTTAAGAATACATACACCCTTAAAAAGATCCGAAGATGAACGAAATGTCATCTTCGGATTTTTTTAACTGCACTATTCATAATTGTCATTAGAGTCGTAATATTCTTATGTATTTATCTGCCTGACCGGCAGTATCACTCGCCCTTAATGATGCGCACGGCGTAGTCATAGAACTTCTTTGCGGCAGCTGTCATGTGTTCGCGTGATGTGTATGCAATGCCGAACTCTACCTTATGCGGCGGATCCAGCGGAAGCTTTACGAGATGGTCATTCCAGTACTGCGCGGATAATTCATTTACCAGGCTCACTCCGAGTCCCATGCGTACCATAGCAAGAGACGCAGGAGTATCGTAGGTTGTGTATTTGATATTAGGCGACACCTTGTTTTCTCTGAATATCTGCTGTATCTCGCGGTCCCTGCCCCAGGACGTCATTATGATATTGTCCTTTTCACATTCCTTAACAGGATATGCATCGGCTCCGGCAAGCCTGTGGTTCTCCGGAAGGACGGCGATGATAGCTTCCTCTGCGAGAGGTGTCCACTCATAGTCCATCGGCTCCGCGTAAGCCATGAAGCCCATGTCGGCAACGTGGTCATCCAGATGGCTGAATATTTCACTGCGAATGCCTTCCATTATGCTGAACTGCACGTCCGGGTAGTCGCGCTGGAATGTTCGGACTATCTCCGGGAGCCAGGTAGTTGCAACGCTCGGATAAGCCGCGATCGTAAGGTTGCCAACGGATATTCCCTGCATCTCAGAAGCGAGCTCGTACATCTCCTTCTCGCGGGCGAGGTATGACCGTACTATTGGCGCGAGCTTGGCTCCTTCTGTTGTAACGGTAACGCCCTTCTTTGACCGGATCAGAAGATTGAGCCCCAGGTCTTTTTCGAGCGCAGCAACAAGCTGACTCACGGCTGATGGTGTGTAGCCGAGAGCGTCTGCGGCAGCTCTGAAGCTTCCGCGCTCAACTGATTCTATAAATGCTTTGCAGCGTGCGCTTTCCATTGTGCCTGTTTATCTGAGGAGTCCGGAGATGATCGTATCCGTTTCTGCAAGGATGCCGGCGGCGCGAAGGTGCATCGAAGATGCGAGATCCGCGTCGGACCTTTCGATCGCCGGCAGGTTGGCGTCCACATTGAAGTTTGCCGACCTGATGCCGGCGGCGAGACTGAGCGCCGCAACGTATATGTCGCTTTCGAGCATCTTATTGGAACGCCCCTTCATGGTAGCTGCCAGCCTCAGCGCTGCCAGCGAGTCCTCCATAAGGGAAAGAGGCGCCTCTGCTGCTTCCACAGAAGCTTCGGCGATGGCGGCCTGTCTGTCTGCCTTAAGAGCCTCTTCTATCTGCTCCATGATCTCTCCGGTCATCCCCTCTTCATTGATATCATCAATTACATGACCTTCCGATCTCAGCCTTTCGATTTCTGCAGAAACTCTGTCGATCTGAATGTCAGAGAACAGGCGCGGCAGCGCGTATGCCTCGGACACCTTGCCAAATGCTTCAGCGTCTCTGTCCATTCCGGCCTCGAGTTTGCCAAGAAGAGCCTCCGCTTCTTCAAGAATGAAAGTATTCAGCTCCTCAAATTCGGCATATTTAGGCTTCCCTATCGTGTGGTTTGCCACCATCATTATAAGCGCAGCTCCCTGCGCGGAAGTGAGCGCCGCGGCAGCTCCGCCACCCGGAGTAGGATCACCGGACCCAAGTTTTCTCAGATAGTCCTCAATACTGATGCTCTTAAACTCTTTGTTCACAATAATTACTCCTGACTGTATCTTTTTTAATTGGAATCGTCGTTAAATTCCACAATCTGCTCCGGCTTTTCTCTGACCGGCATTATAGGGGCTTCTCCTCTGGATTCCCTGCTCTCCAGCAGCTCGCCCAGGCGGCCGTCTCTCTTTGCAAGCAGCAGTATAACTACTGCCAGAAGAAGATCTATAAACACGGCCGGAAGCGCGCCTTCCACTCCGAATTCATAGCTATAGATGAGGTTGCTTATTCCGTTTGCAGCGTCCAGATGGAACACCGAAGCTTCCGAAACGAGGCCGCTGTTCGGCAGTCCGAAGAGGAAATTCTGTGTGAAGTTCCACATGGTATGTATTCCGAAGCATGTCCATATGCTTCCTGAATACCAGCGCAGCAGTGAATAAGCTATTCCGCAGATTGTGATGTCTGCGATAGCCAGGACTGTTACTCCCGGGTTGAAGCTGTGAAGAAGTCCGAACAGCACTCCGTTCACAAGGACCGCGACCCACATAGGATAGTGAATGTTGATCCTCTCATACAGGAAGCCTCTGCACCAGAGCTCTTCTGAAGTGCTCTGGAAGAAAACCGAGATGAAAGCGAACAGCATCATCGGTATCTGAGCTGCTGAGAAATCGAGGTAGAGCTTGATATCTCCATGCAGCAGCGCAAGCAGGATGCAGAAGAAGTTCGTCAGGAACCCCAGCAGAATGCCCATCCCCAGCATGCTCATGCTGCGTCCGTCCTTTGTAGGCTTAACTATGTCGAGCATGAACCTGTTCTTTTTTGTCAGCGCGCACACCAGCAGGAAGAACAGCACAGAGCCAAGGACAGGGGTGTATATTTCAAGTATGAACGACATCTCTGGCGACTTGCCCGGAATCAGTTTGAACAGAGCACTGAGAAGTTCGTCAGCAGACCCCGCAAGAATGATATACCAGCCGGCAAAAGCCAGTATGATCCATATAATATTATTTAAGCGTTTTTCTTTTTTCATTACATTTACAGAATCAACTGTTATTATTTAAAGTATTTTACTCCGTTCTCAAACATGTGCATGAAGTACTCGCCAGGAACATTCTTGTACAGGCCTTTTCCGACTCTCTCTGCATGTCCCATCTTACCGAATACTCTGCCGTCCGGAGAGGTGATTCCCTCGATCGCCATTACTGACCCGTTTGGATTGAAGCGGATATCTGATGTTGCATTTCCGTCGAGATCAACGTACTGTGTGGCGATCTGTCCCATGGCTGCGAGGTTCTTTATAACATCATCAGGTGCGATGAACCTTCCCTCACCATGCGAGACTGGTACTGAGTAAATATCACCCACGTTGCTGTATCTCAGCCATGGCGACTTGTTTGATGCAACCCTCACCCTCACGATTTTTGACTGGTGGCTTCCGATTGTGTTGAACGTGAGTGTCGGGCAGTTCTCATCTGTGTCTATGATCTTTCCGTATGGCACGAGTCCGAGTTTTACGAGTGCCTGGAATCCGTTGCAGATACCGCACATAAGGCCGTCGTTCTTATCGAGAAGTTCTGTCACTCCCTCTTTGACAGCAGCGTTCCTGAAGAATGCCGTGATGAACTTAGCCGAGCCGTCAGGCTCATCGCCGCCCGAGAATCCGCCCGGAATAAATACCATCTGGGCTTCCTTCAGAGATGCGGCAAAGGTTTCGACCGATCTGCTGATCTCATCTGAGCTGCGGTTCTTTATTACCATGATCTCCGGTGAACCACCAGCCTCCCGCACCGCACGGGCGCTGTCGTACTCGCAGTTTGTGCCAGGGAATACCGGAATGAGCACCTTAGGCTCCGCGCGCTTGAACACCGTTGTGTTCCAGCTGCGTGCCTTGTATTCGAGATTGTTTACAGGGCCGGTCATTCCTGCGGTCAGAGTCGGGAATACAGTCTCGAGTCTGCCCTGGTAGAGACCAAGCAGCTCTGCAAGGCTTATGCTGTCAGATCCGCAGCTGACAGCCTGCTCGTCTGTTGTGTGTCCGATGATCTCGATGTCGAATGAGCGCCCTGTGAGTTCTGCCTCATCAGTAACCTCTACGACCATGCTGCCATAGCAATATCCGAAGATGTCCTCCGGATCCATATCTTCAAATCTGAACCCGATGCCGTTGCCATAGCTCATCTTCATCACAGCCTCGGCAACGCCTCCGATGCCAGGTGTATATGCTGCGACCGCCTCACCTGATGCGATCATTTCATTTACCTTGTCCCACAGTCTGATGAGAGAATCCGCTCTAGGCAGTCCTTTGCCCGCGCCTTCACCGTTTTCATCTTCGTACGGTTTCATGAGCACGACTCTGTGGCCGGCCTTCTTGAATTCTGGCGAGATTATTCCGCTCGCCTTTCCCATTGTGACTGCGAAAGATATGAGTGTTGGCGGAACATCGATGTTCTCAAATGTACCGCTCATTGAGTCCTTGCCGCCGATCGATCCTATGCCGAGGCCCATCTGTGCCTCAAAAGCTCCGAGCAGAGCTGCGAAAGGCTTGCCCCATCTTGCTCCGTCCTGCTTTGGCGATCCGAAGTACTCCTGGAACGAAAGGTAGACTTCCTTGAAGGATGCTCCGGTAGCGATAAGCTTGGATACTGACTCTACCACAGCAAGGTAAGCGCCGTGGTATGGTGAAGCCTCGGAAATGTACGGGTTGTAGCCCCATGCCATGAGCGAGCAGTCGTCGGTCTCGCCCTTCTCGAGCGGAATTTTGTGAACCATTGCCTGTATAGGTGTGATCTGGTTGATTCCTCCGAATGGCATCAGCACAGTGCCGGCTCCGATGGTAGAGTCGAAGCGCTGCGACAGTCCCTGTTTTGAACATGTATTGAGGTCAGATGCCACCTTGCGCATGCCTGCAGCAAAGCTTCTGTCCTTGCCGTACATGCTTGTAGCCTTCCAGTCGCGCGGCGACTCAGGCGCTACATCTATGTGCTTGTCTGCTCCGTTCGAGTTAAGGAACTCTCTGGAGATATCTACTATTTTTTTACCGTTCCAGCGCATAACCAGACGCGGTTCTTCTGTGACTGTTGCCACCTTTACGCACTGGAGGTTCTCTCCTGTTGCGAAGAGCTTGAAGAGCTTCTCGTTCTCAGCAGCTATGACGCATGCCATTCTCTCCTGGGATTCGCTGATAGCAAGCTCAGTTCCGTCAAGGCCTTCGTACTTCTTTGGAACAGCATCGAGATCGATATCGAGTCCGTCTGCCAGTTCGCCTATGGCAACACTGACGCCGCCTGCGCCGAAATCGTTGCACCTTTTGATCATTCTTGTGGCGATTCCGTCGCGGAAAAGTCTCTGAATCTTGCGCTCCTCCGGGGCGTTGCCCTTCTGAACTTCAGCACCGCAGGTCTCAACCGAATGCGTGTCGTGAGCCTTGGATGATCCGGTAGCTCCGCCGATTCCGTCACGGCCCGTAGAGCCGCCAAGAAGCATTACAATGTCGCCAGGCTCAGGTCTTTCTCTTCTGACGTTTACAGCCGGAGCTGCAGCCATTACTGCTCCGACTTCCATTCTCTTTGCCGCGTATCCCGGGTGATAGATCTCGTCAACTATTCCGGTGCAGAGTCCGATCTGGTTTCCGTAGCTCGAATAACCCTTTGCAGCGGTGGTCGTTATGACTCTCTGCGGGAGCTTGCCCGGCATTGTCTCTGTTACAGGCTGCAGCGGGTCAGCTGCTCCGGTGACTCTCATTGCAGAGTACGCGTATGCTCTCCCCGACAGCGGGTCTCTGATGCAGCCGCCGAGGCAGGTTGCAGCTCCGCCGAAAGGCTCGATCTCTGTAGGATGATTGTGTGTTTCATTCTTGAAGAGCAGGAGCCACGGCTCGTTCTCACCGTCGACTTCTACATTTATCATTACTGTGCATGCGTTGATCTCTTCGGATTCATCGAGCTTATCCAGCTTGCCCTCTCTCTTGAGGTGCCTTACAGCGATAGTTGCGATGTCCATGAGCGTTACAGGCTTGTTCCTCTTGAGTTCTTTCCTGACAGCCAGGTAATCCTTATATGCCTTCTCGAGCAGCGGATCTTCGAAAGTCACGCTGTCGATAACCGTGTTGAACGTGGTGTGCCTGCAGTGATCTGACCAGTAGGTGTCTATCATGCGGAGCTCTGTGATTGTAGGATCCCTTTGCTCAACGTCGCGGAAATACTCCACGCAGAGCGAGAGGTCTGCCTCATCCATCGCCAGACCCATGGTGCTTATGCAGCCTCTGATCTGAGCTTCGGTCATTTCGCAGAATCCCTCAAGCACCTGTACCTCTTCAGGTATCTCGTAGTGCATTTCAAGAGTCTCCGGCATTTCCAGAGAAGCCTCTCTTGTCTCTACCGGATTGATCACGTATTTTTCTACAGCCTCGATGTCTGCCGGCATTAATTCGCCGCAGAGCACATATACTCTCGCAAATCTGACTGTTGGTCTTTCACCTCGGCTGATAATCTGTATGCACTGCTCTGCTGAATCGGCACGCTGATCGTACTGACCCGGGAGAGCCTCTACCGCAAATACGAATCCGGTTTTTTCCGTTCTCTCCTCATCGCTGAACGCGTATCCATTGTCATCTATAAAGAGGCCTGTCAGCTCCTCAAGCGAGTCAGCGGTGTTGTCCAGCTGAGGCTCAGCAAACACCTTCCATCTGCAGTCTGCAAACAGCGCCTCATCTATGTTTTCTGCGTCATATCTGTTTATGACTCTTACATCTTCAAGTCTGTCAATACCCAGCAGCGTTTTAGCGTCGCCCTTGAGTGCTGCAGCCTCGTTTGCAAGGCCTGGTTTCTTTTCTACGTATATTCTGTAGACCATTCTTAGCTCCTTTATCTGACAGCTTTCAAAGCTCTCTGTCCAATATCTGCCCTGTAATATTTGTTTGCAAAATCTATCCTGTCGAGCATGTCGTACGATGCCTCTATGGCTTCCGCCAGTGTCGGCTCAACAGCCGTTCCTCCCAAAACTCTTCCGCCGGATGTAAGCAGCCTGCCATCATCTTCCGAAGCACCCGCGATATATACATGCGGAAGCACGTCGTCAGGAATAGATATCTCATATCCCTTCTCGTAGCTGAC